>OCTW011615415.1_pt1 | contig 149896 bp, 119 predicted proteins | sample 1539671 | NCBI WGS metagenome assembly OCTW01 (sample SAMN02144230, study PRJEB22623) | gut metagenome | biome: sheep rumen | host: Ovis aries | place: New Zealand | reverse complement strand
TTGCCGCTGAAAAAGAACTTGTTGCCATGAGAGTTACCGTCATAGAAAGGGGTTGCAAATCCCCATACTCGGCTCCAGCGAATTGCAAATCCGCTGGAACTGGGTATGATGTTGTTTATTAAGTATAAACTAATAGTACCATGACATTAACAAAATCAAAGATTCTATCCATATTGTTGTTTTTACCTTGTTATTTGTTACAAGGACAAGGGTTGTATTACGAATACGACGATGGTGCTAATTTCGTCTGCATTTCTGATGATATTTTGGCCTTTGTTTCTCCTCGTGGAGGTTATTATTATGGCAATTATTCAACGGAAGACACTGTCATTATACCTATAAAAAATATCCTCTCAGACAGAAACTATACTATCAGCACGGTTTCATGTGATTCATCAAATATGGAAATAATGGTGAATTATTGGGAAAAACCGTATTATTTTGGCTATTCTGATAATACAAATGACACAGCCATGTATCTGAAAAACGCAGAACGAATTGGTGTTTATTTTGGCAACAATGAGTTTCTGGCGTCAGATTATAATGGAATAATAACAATGGATTCTGACAGGTTGAGTATGTTTGAAGACTCTTTACATTTTTATGTATATGTGGACGGTGGTCTTTTTCGCGCAGATGTAACAATTCCAATAAAACTTGGAGTTCGTTACTGTATTACACAAAAACAATATGGAATGTATCCTTTTTTGATTGATGATAGTGCTTCTTGGTTTTGGCCTAAAATATATTACAAGAAAGGAAGAAAAACAATAGTCTTTGAATATGGAGATGAACTAAAGGTAGTATACACGCTCGTTGGCCAAAGTTGTTCCTGCCTGGAAGAGATTCGCAAAAGGTATACTGATTTGTAGTTTCTTTGTTTCACCCGGCAACTCGTGACTATCAGCATTTTCAATGCGAAAAAATCCTTGTGCAATCGAATGGAAACCCTTACCTTTGTCCCCCGAAACGAAAGGCCGAAGCCATGGAAGCCACAGCGAACATAAGGGATTGCAAATCCCCATACTCGGCACCAGCGGATTGCAAATTCGCTGGAACGGGGCAATATACAAATGTGTTTATTATTAAAATTGTACTATGGGAAAGAACTTCATATTTATCATAATCATTATCCTGTGTTATGGATGCAATCATACTATCAATCAAGTTTTTTTCGATGATAATATTGCTAAAGACAATAATTCTGCTGATAGCACAATCCTAACCCACAACTATAGAGAAGGGATAATAACTGCATTATATATGCTTGACTGCAACGACCGTTTGAAAATGGGTCTACCTGAAGAATACGAAGCGGATCCTTTGATATTTGTTTTTCTGGTCGATAGTTTGGCTGGCAGTCACGACTACTTTGCAAGAATTGAGACTAATCTTGCTATGGATCCCTGTGCCCAAGATTTGCAAGATAGCATCAACAGATGGCTATTCCTTTCAAGAATGATTGATTTTCCATTGGTTTGCGAGTTGTCCTATCCCGAAGACGGCATCATCGACGAGTTGCCGCAAACACATCATCTATTGGATAAATACATTGATAGACAAATTCAAAATGTGGAAAGTCTTGCATCTTCACAACGGATCTGTTACAATTTTGACATCATCAATTACCTTTTTTCGCTTTCAGACAAAGAGCAATTGGATTTTATCATTGCATACTATACGAAGTTTCAAAATGCCCCCGTTCTGGTTAATGAAAGATGAACATGCTTGAGAAAATATACAACAGATTTTTTTACGCCATAATGATGCATTATATGCATGTGCGTAGCGGAAATGACACTCCCAAGATAGATGACCTTGTGGTTGCTATTATCATCCTTTCATGCATATTATATGCCGATATGTTATCTTTAGGAATGATGATTGAATTTTTAATCAAGCAAAAATATTTGATGTATCTTGATGATATTCTCGCTGCAATCGTTTTATTGTTTAACATCATTTATTTTGTCAGGAGAAAAAAGTATCAAACCATATTTGAATACTTTCAAACAACAGAAGATGAAAAGACTCGTAGAAAATGGAATCATTATTGTTTAGCTTTTATCTTGGTTTCTTTTGCTTTTATGATTATTATACCCTGCTGTTTCCGATAATGAAATTTGGCTCAGCGACCATTATGGTACTGATGCCAATTTGTTTGTTTTCCCGAAAAAAGCGTTATATTTGCATGTGAAACAACTCGATAACCATGAAATTCCTTGAATATCTTTTCTTTAAGTATTACAACTGGCAAGTTAAGGTTGGCAACGGTGATATGCCGACCTTTGCATCAACTATATCTATCGCTTTTATAACAATGCTTTATATTGCTGATATTCTCATGACATATATATTCTACTTTTCATCAAGCGACATCGAATTACCAAAATATTGTCTATCATTGATATTTGTTCTTTTGTGTGTGATATTATACTTTTTCTTTTCATACAAAGGAAAGGATATTCAAATTATGGAAGCGCACAAAGGCGAGTGGACCGGGAAGAAGCACTTGGGGGCAATTCTTTTTCCAGTTATTGCTATCGTTTGGTTTGCCGTGGCTATGTACATCAAAATGCTTATTAATGAGGGCAGAATCTGAAAATAGTTTTTTTATCTGCACACCTTTGGCGGTTTCATAAAAAGCGTTATATTTGCATGTGAAACAACCCGTTCTGGCGGATTTGCAATCCGCCAGCCACGAGTATCAGCATTTGCAATGCGAAACCATCCAAGCTATGAATATGCGCCAATATAAAAAACTGGCGGCCAGTGGAATGCTGACCGCCAGTTTTGGTTTTGATGATATAAATGAAACTCAATTGTTATTGGTCACAAGACGAACGGCAAAACCGAAATACCCGTTCTTCCGAATTTGAATTCGGGAGCAGCAAGTATCAGCATTTGAAAGGCGATAAAAGTCTGCTACAGCAGCGGCGTCATGTAAAGTGGCAGGTAGGTGATGCCTGCTTCTTGCTTGTAGTCGGCAGCATGGAGCACCATCGGCGAGGTGATGCTCTCGGCGTATGTTGTCATGCACTTGTTGAGCGACGACAGCGTATAGTTTTTCCCGCTCTTCACTTCTATCGGGATGATGTTGTGGCGGCTTGTCACCTTGCTTTTCAGCAGCAGGAAATCTATTTCCATGCGCTCCTCTTTGTTTGCCGACGCTTGGCTGAATTGCCTTACTCCACCACCAGTTTCCGCGTCACCACGCTGCCGCCAAGCATCTGCAAGGTGTAGACGCCTGCGGGCCAACGGCTGACATCGATGGTGCGCTGGCCTTCCACGGTGAAGGAGGCCACAATCTGCCCCTGCATGTTGAGCACCATCACGCTGACGGCGCCTTTGTCGTAGTCGGTGCGGAGGGTGAACTGCCCCTTGGCGGGATTGGGGTAAATCTCCACCGCGAAAGCAGGCTCGGCGTGGCCTTCGTGCACACTCACCATCATGTTCTCATCGTTGCTGAAGGTGACCACCTTGCCCGCTACGCGCAGCACGGGGTTGTCGGGGGCGGCGCATTCGGTGCAGGTGACGCCGTCGACGCAGTCGGGGTGGTTGGGATGGCAGAGGTCGAGGTAGGTGGGGTCAAACTGGTAGAAGAGCTCGGCTTGTCCCGCGCTGAGGTATTCCGAAAGGTCGAAATCCCACACCATGCCGATGCTGCCGGGGCACCAACCGCTGCGGTTGTAGGTCCATGTGCCGGCTTGGGGCTGACAGCCAGCTGGATTGGGGTTGCAGGTGCGCCACAGGTGCTGGTCGTATCGGTTTTGGCCATTCACCAAAATATGGTGCGTGGCTTCGTAAAACTCAGCCGCATTGCCCGTGTTGTAGGTGTTGTTGGCATTGCTGCTCCAGTTGTGGCCCGTGGTGGTGATTTTCAGCTTGGCAGCCTCAGCCTTGTCGCTGAAAGCGTAGTTCACCACGGGTACGGGCTGCTGGTTGGCATAGTCGCCGAAGGCATAGGTGCCAAACCAAATCTCATCCACGTCGGCATAAAGGTATTCGGGCGTGCCTTGGGTGAAGCTGAAGATCAAGGTCGGGTTGTAGCCGTTGCCGCTCCAGCTTTCCATGTAGAACTCCAACTCCACCAGTCCTTGCAGCTGCGAGGTGTAGTCGCTCACGTCAAGGTCGTCGTCGCATTCAACTCCGAAGGGGGTGACATAGCGGAAAAGCTCCACCCATTCGCCACGATAGTTGCGGACTTTCACGCCGCCCACGCGGTCGTAGGCGTCGCAGTTGCCACCCACGCAGGTGTGGTCGTAGTGCGCCATGATTTCATTGAACGCGCCCACGTGCGAGGGTAGGGCGTATTCGTCCCTTGCGCTGTGGTGCGTCGGGTCGCAAACGAGGTCGCCGTGCATCGTCACCACGTCCATGTGGCTGTCGATGTCGTTGGTCACGTCGAAGCTGTTCGTGAAGGTAGTCGTCTTGTCGCCGCTTTGGGTCACGCTGACGGTCATGTCGTAGTGCCCGAAGCCCGTGGGTGTCCAGAAGCCATAGTAATAGCCATTGGACGGGTCGTCGGGATAGTCGGTCTGCAAGGTGATATCCTGTCCGTCGACACTTGCCTTCACCTCCGTGAATTTGATTACCTCAGGATGCTCGATATAGGCCGAAACGACAATCATGACGGGGTGAATCTCATCCAAATAGACCTTGGTTCCTTCATAGGGGCGACGAATCGTCACTTCAGGGTCGTAGGCATACGGATCGACCACTTCAAACGTCTTCACCACATCGGGAGCAGGCAGCCAGTTTTCGTTGCCGGCTTGTGTGGCTTTCAGTTTGACGATGCCCGTCTCGCCTGTCAATGTCAATATGTTGCCGCTGATGGTGGCAGGGCCTTCCATCATCTCAAAACTCACGGGCAGTCCCGAAGAAGCTGTGGCTTCGAGCGTAATCGATTGGTTGAAAGTCAATTGGTTGGGTATGTCAGCCATCTCGATGAGTTGCGCGTTGCCGTCGGGCTGTTGGCGAACCAATAGGTTGTCGAAGCCGCCCGTGCCGCCTTGCGAGTGGAAGAAGAGGCCGTCCCACACCTGATAGTCGTTTTTGTCGCCGCTGCCGGGTGTGAGGTTCATGCACACGTTGGTGCAGCCCGCCATCTGGAGCCATTCGCCTTCGCAATTGGGCTTGACGAACACCGTCACCGCACCTGCGCCGTCGTAGGCCGTGAAGTCGAACGACATCTTGTAGCGGCTCCAGCCGCCTTGTTCGTAGTCGAAATCGACAGTCGTGCCGTCGGGGAGGTACACCCTCGAATGGCCGCTGTCGCCCTGGCTCTTCACGAAAAGATAGACGCCGCCGTCGCTGTCGGTCATGCCAGGCAGGATGTGCCCGTCGCCGTCGCTGTCGAAGCCTACGCCAAAGAAGGCGCCCCACCATGTGCGGTTCATGTCCATCTCGAGGTCCATGATGCCGCCGTTCTGGAAATTGAAGTTGAAGTTGGGCGAGGCCTTGCGCGTGGCTGTGCGTCCCACGCCCGAGCCGCCGTAAGGATACCAGATGGCGAGGCTTTCGTCGGGGGCCATGTCGGAGCCGCAAACGTAGCTGACGTCGAAGTCTTGCGACGAGGTGGCACTATGGTAGTGTGTCAGCCAGCCGTCTTGGCCGTTGAGGTTTTGCGAGCCTTCGGTGAGGCTGTTGAAGTCATAGACGTATTCCACTTGGGCCATACCTAACGTGGCCAGCAGGCAGAACAATGCGAGTAATGAGGTTTTCTTCATGGGACGATGTTTATTACGGGTCCTTCGACAGGCTCAGGAACCCTGTTTGACATTAGATTTTGGGGACAAAAATAACAAATCTATTGAAGATGGGCGCATTTTTGGAAAAATTCGCTATTTTTGCCGTTTCTTAACAACAACTCGAACGATGAAAAAACTGTTATTATCCGTCTCGCTTTTGGCTTGTTTGGCTGCCTTCAACGCTTGCACAACCGATGTCGAACTCTATGCCGACTACAAGGAAATCCCTGTTGTCTACGGTTTGCTCGATGTCTCTCAAGACACCAACTATGTTCGTATCAACCGCGCTTTTTCGGGCAGCAACGACAATCCTATCAATGCCCACGAAGTGGCTTTGATTGCCGACTCGTCCAATTATCCAGGCAAGCTGAAGGCTTATCTCGCTGAATATGTGCAAGGTTATGGCGGCCATTATGAATCCACGGGCCGTACCTTGGAGCTTGACACCATTACGATTCACGATAAAATGGAAGGAACGTTTTACTCCCCCGACCAAAAGGTGTATTGGACGAAAGAACGCTTGCAGGTCAATAATGGAGAGAACAAGTACAAATACAAGCTTTATGTCCATTTGGACAACGACACCGTTACGGCCGAGACCAACTTGGTGGGCGGTGAAGGCTTCAAGATTACGACGGGTACGCTGAGTTTCATGGCCGAAGAAAACGACTTCACGTCGCAAATCAAGTTTACGCTTGCCGCCAATGCTGTTTTCTACGACATGAGAATGGTGTTCTACTATCGCGAATCCGTCAATGGCGGCCCCATGACCGAAAAGCAGGTGTCGTATTCGTTTGGCGCCAAGGCCCAAAGTGAATTGGGACATGATAACAACAGCAACATCTATTATGTGTCATACGACCAAAACACGCTTTTCCACCTCCTGGAAGAAGCCATCGGCGGTGACACCATCATCGACCCGAACCATCCTAACGTGGTCAGGTATTTTGACCCGAAACCCATGAAAGTGTTTATGTCGGCTGGCGGCGACGAGCTTTACACCTACATCCAGGTGAACCAACAGACCGGCTATTCGCAGTCCATCCCCGACTACACGAACGTCATCGGCGGCTATGGCGTGTTCTCTTCGAGGATCAATCTGACCAAGGACATGGCAATTTCGTCGAGCGCCCAGAGAGACCTCTATGCCAAGTCATGGGGTTTCGTCGAGCAATAAATTATTTACCAAATTCAAGTTTTATGATTCGTTCAATGACAGGCTACGGCATTGCCGAGCAAACCTATAATGCCAAGAAAATATCAGTTGAGATCAAGACGCTCAACAGCAAGCAGCTCGACCTTCAGGTCAAGGCACCCAACGAATTGCGTGCGGCTGAGTTGGAGCTTCGCAACCACATCGCCTCCAAGCTGCAACGCGGCAAGGTCGACGTGGTGATTACCATCACCGACACCGATCTGACCCAAACCTACCATATCGACCAAGACATCGTGGAAGCTTATCTCGACCAAATCAAGGAGATTTCAAAGAATTTGCATATTGCGCCGAGTGACGACATGGCCGGACTGCTCTTCCGTATGCCCGGCATCTTCAACGTTCCGGTGACGAGCTACGACGATGACTTTATGGGCAAAGTGGATGAGACCCTCGACCAAGCCTTGGAGCTGGTCGACGGCTTCCGCATTCAGGAAGGCCAGACCTTGAAGAAAGACCTGCTGCATCGTGTTGAGTTGATACTTGGCCTTTTGGAACAGGTGGAGCCTTACGAGAAGAGTCGCCACGACGTCATCAAGCAGCGCATTACGAAAAACCTTGCCGAGCTGACCACTTCGGGGCAATACGACGAAAACCGTTTCGAGCAAGAACTTATTTACTATCTCGAAAAGCTCGACATCACCGAAGAGAAAGTGCGCCTGCGCCAGCATTGCAACTACTTCAACGAGAGCTGCGACGACGACCAGGCGGGCAAGAAACTCGGCTTCATTGCCCAAGAGATGGGGCGCGAAATCAACACCCTCGGCTCAAAGGCCAACGAGGTGAACATCCAGAAAATCGTCGTCAAGATGAAGGACGAATTGGAGAAAATCAAGGAACAGGTGTGTAATATTTTGTAATGGCATATGGCTTTTGGCCTCTGGCTTCTGGCAGCCCCTCCCCAGAGCGTCATTGCGGACCTGATTCGCAATCTCCTACAGACAAGGAAAGCTGCCAAGAGCCAGTAGCTAGTAGCCAGAAGCAATAAAAAACAACTATGAAAAAGGGAAAACTTCTGATATTCAGTGCGCCATCGGGTTCAGGTAAGAGCACGTTGCTCAACTATGTGATGAGCCAGATTCCCGAAATGGCATTTTCGGTTTCGGCCACCACCCGCCCTCCGCGTGGCGAAGAGGTGAACGGACGCGAGTATTATTTCCTCACGATGGAGGACTTCAAGCGCCGCGTCGAAAACGGCGAGTTCCTCGAATGGGAGGAGGTCTATCCCGGCCGTTGCTACGGCACCCTGCTCTCCGTCGTCGAGAAGATGCAGGACGAAGGCAAGCACGTGGCTTTCGATGTCGATGTGTGTGGCGGCGTGAACGTCAAGAAACACTATGGCGACCAGGCCTTGTCGGTGTTCATCCAGGCGCCATCGGTGGAGGTGCTGCGCGAGCGGCTTATCAACCGGAAGACCGATTCGATGGAGGAGATAGAGAAACGTCTCGCCAAGGCCGCGTGGGAGATGGAGTTTGCCCAAGGCAAGTTCGACCGCACGGTCATCAACGACGACCTTGAGACCGCCAAACGTGAGATTTTGGATGTGGTTCAGGCGTTTTTGAAGGAATGAAGAAAATAGGCATATACTCAGGCTCATTCAACCCCATCCACCACGGCCACGTGATGTTGGCCAACTATCTCGTCGAGTTCTCCGACTTGGATGAGCTGTGGTTTGTGGTGTCTCCTCAAAACCCGCTCAAGAAAAAGGAGGATCTTTTGGACGATGACGAACGGCTGAAAATGGTTCAGCTTGCCGTGGCCGACGACCCACGTTTCAAGGTCAGCGACATTGAGATGCACCTGCCGACGCCTTCTTATACCATTAATACGTTGGCAGCGCTTTCGGAGCAATACCCCGACTGTCAGTTTGTCTTCATCTGTGGGATGGACAGCCTACAAAACTTCAAGAACTGGCGCGAATACCAGAAAATCTTGGACAATTACGAGCTTTTGGTGTTTCCCCGCGAAGGCTATGATGGCGGCGAGCTTATTAATTATCCTTCGGTGACGGTGCTGAAGACCCCGATTCTGGAGATTTCGTCCACTTTCATCCGCCAGTGCATCAAGGAAGGGCGCGACGTGAGGCATTTCATGCCGGAGAGGGCTTTCAACTATTTGAAACAGAATCGGTTTTACTTGTAGCAATCAAATTCGTCAGGTCGATAAACTCCTGCACCGACAGTTGCTCGGGCCGTTTGTTGAAGACCTCGTTTTCGATGATTTCAGGGCTGAGCATCGGGCGCAGCGAGTTGCGCATGGTCTTTCGGCGTTGGTTGAAGGCCTGCTTGACGATGCTCACGAACAGCTTTTCGTCGCAACCCAAGTCGGTCGTGGCGTTGCGTCGCATCTTGATGACTGCCGACTTCACCTTGGGTGGCGGGTTGAACACGTTCTCGTTGACGGTGAAGAGGTAGTCGATGTCGTACCACGCCTGCATCAGCACGCTGAGGATGCCGTAGGTCTTGCTGCCTTCCTTGGCGGCCATGCGTTCGGCCATCTCTTTTTGCACCATCCCGACCACTTCAACGACCAACTCCTTGTATTTCAGTACCTGGAAGAAGATTTGACTGCTGATGTTGTAAGGGAAATTGCCGATGATGGCCATGTTTCGTTGCCCGAATCGACTGAGGTCGGCACGCAGGAAGTCGCCCTCAATCAGCCTGTCGCCAAGCATGGGAAAATGCTTTTGCAGATAGGCGATGGATTCCTTGTCGATTTCGATGACGTGGAACTTGTCCAAAACGTCTTGCACCAAATATTGGGTCAGCACGCCCGTGCCCGCGCCCACTTCGATGACGCTTTCCACGTCGGGCGACAATTGCTCGACGATGCGTTGGGCGATGTTCATGTCGGTCAAAAAATGCTGGCCTAAACTCTTTTTCGGTCTAACTTCTTGCATGGATTTCTTTTTTTTGGGACAGGGGTTTACACCGCCTGCCTATTATCTGTCGTCCCTACGGGACTTCCCACTAACTCTAAACACTCAACTTATAGCTTCCGGTAGTTCTTCTTCGCTTGGGCGGTATAGATGCTTGTTGGGTATTCGTCAATCAGTTTTTCGTAGTGCTGTTTTGCCAATTCTTTGTTTTTCAGTTCGTTTTGTTCAATTAGCGCAGCGTGCATCAAAGCGGCATCGGCCATGTAGCTGTCGGGATGTTGCTCCACGATTTGCAAGAACAGCTGCTCGGCGGTTTGGAAGTCTTTCCGCTTTTCCGCAATCTCTCCCTTACGGAAAAGGGCGTGCGGCTTGCTGACGTAGTTGCCCGTGGCGATGATATCGTCAAGCAGGGTGATGGCTTCGTCTTCGCGTTGTTGGTAGATGCGGTAGTCGGCCCGCGCTAAACGGTTGAGCTCGTTGCCGGTGGTATCGGCATCGAGGTTATCTTTGATGACGAGCGAGAGCGTCATGGCATCGTTGGCGATGAGCTTCGAAGTGGCGGCCTTCAGCACTTTCAGTTGGCTCTCGGCCCATTCGTACTCGCCGATGAAATAGCGCAGTTGTGCGTTTTTGTACCGTGCTTCGTGGCCGATCGGGTCTTCCTTTAGGCTCTTGTCGACTTGGCTGTATAGCAAGGTGGCTTCCCACACTTCGTCGTTGCGCAGGTAGATGTCGGCGAGTTTCAGCTTGAGCGTGGCTTGGTCTTGCTTTGCGCCGATTTGCGTAATCGATTGCTGGAGCAGGCTGATGGCTTCGTCGCTTCGGTCGAGTTGGTAGGCCATGATGTCGGCTTCGGTCAAGGCGAGTTTGGTCAAGTCGTTGGTGTTGACGTCGTTGTAGGCCTCCCTGATGCGGTCCACCAAGCGATTGTAGGCGCGTGTGTCGGTGCTGTTGTCGGCCAGCAGTTTCTGGTAGTCGGCCTTGATGATGCCAGCGAGGGCTTGTCCGTAAAACGGGTCGCTCTTGCCTTTGTCGGTGATGTAGGCATAGCCTTGCCGTGCGATGTCGAATTGCTTGTTGTTGAGGCAAATGCTTGCTAAGTTGTAGATTTGTGCGTCTTGGTCGTGGGTTTTTCGGTCGATGCTCTGGCATTGTGCCAAGGCGATGTCGTAGTCTTCCTGTTGCAAGGCAAACCAAACCATCAGTTGGGCAAATTCGAGGTTGTCGGGTTTCTGTTGCGTGTGTTGCAGCAGCGCGATGCGCATTTCGTCGGCGATGTTGTTGTTGACATCGTAAAAGAGGAGCGTCTGCAAGCGGTTGCGGATGTTGTTGTATTGTCCGGGATGGACCTCCAATTCAAGGAGATAATAGCGGAAGGCCTCTTGGTAGTTGGCCATCGACTGGTTGATGTAGGCCATGTCGAGGTAGAAGGTCTCCTTGCCGTCGAGCAGCTTGTTGCCTTTTTCGAGTATACCGAGGGCCATGTCGAATAAGGCTCGCGATTGGAAGGCATAGCTTAGGTTGCGGATGACGGAGCCGTTGGGCGCCAGGTCTTTAACGACTTCGTCGAAGCGTTTCTTGGCCCTGTCGGTTTTGCCTTGCAGCGTGTAGACGTAGATGAGGTCGGCGATGCCTTTGCTGTTGTTGGGGTCCTTTTTCAGGTAGTTTTTCAGCTCTTTCTCGGCCTTGTCGTAGTCTTTCAGCTGGACAAGGCATTCTACGTATTGCTGAAAGTAGTATTGCAACGAGGCTTTCTCGTAGAGGGCGTGATACAAGTCGCGGGCTTTCTCGTAGTCGTGTTCGCGGAAGTATTGTCCGGCCAATTGCTCGTCAATCTGGATCTGTTCCTTCTGTTGCGCATCGATGCGTTTCCCTCTGGGAGGCGTGGTGATTTGTGCGTTCGCATGAAGTAGAAACAGGTTGACAATCAGGAAGAAAATCCAGCGTTTGTTCATGGCAGGGTAGGGCTTACTTCTGTTTCTTGAGGTTGTTCAGTTTTGTGCGGCAGTCGCTGAGGCGGTTGTCGAAATAGGCAACTTGGTTGCTCAGCTTGTCGACGTGTTGTGTCTCGTCGGCAAGATAGATTTCCACCAACGAGTCGTTGAGGTAGTGGCTCTCGGCATCGGCTTTGAGGCGGTCGAGTTGGAGCAGGGTCGAGTCGATGCCGGCTTCCATGATGGGCTTGGTGGCCTTGAACTGTTCGATGTAGGCGCCAATGAGTTGCAGCTCCTCGAAGGCTTGGTCCACCTCGTCGGGGTGGAGGTATTGCAACAGCGAGTCGTAGGTCAAAAAATCCTTTTCGAGCTGAGCCAAATATCGGCTTTCTATCTTGTCCAAGGCTTTGGCCTCTTTCCTGACTTGGCTTTGCAGCGCGTTGATCTTGGCGGTGCTGCCCTTGGGCTGGCAGCCTGCGAGCAGGAGCAGTGTGGCGAGGCCGATGATGGTGTTTCTGACCTGATGGAGATGCATGGCTATGTGTTTTGTAAGGGTTGCAAAGATACGCATTTTGGATGAAACGCGACTTAAGGGAATGAAAAAACCCGACTATCACGGGGATGGTCGGGGGTCGTAAAACGGTATGCTATGAACAATTATTCAGTGACTTGACCTTCTACGGGAAGGATGGAGACAAACGACTTGCCTTCTTTCTTCTTCTGGAACTCGACGATGCCATCGCACAGGGCATACAGGGTGTGATCCTTGCCCATGCCGACGTTCTTGCCAGGATAGTGCTTCGTGCCGCGCTGACGAACGATGATGTTGCCAGCAATGGCGGCTTGTCCACCGAAAAGTTTTATTCCGAGTCGCTTACTAGCTGACTCACGACCGTTCTCGGAACTACCAACGCCTTTTTTGTGTGCCATAACTTATGATGTTTTTCGGGTTTTTACTCAGTGATGTTCTCAATCTGGATCTTGCTCAGATACTGACGGTGACCGTTAGAAGTCTGATATCCTTTTCTTCTCTTCTTCTTGAAAACGATAATCTTGTTGCCTTTGAGGTGCTGCATCACCGTGGCTTCGACATTGGCGCCGGCTACCGTCGGGGCTCCCACTTTCGTCGAACCTTCGTTTTCAATCAATAACACTTTGTCGAAAGAAACCTTGCTTCCTTCTTCTTCATGCAGCCTGTTGACGAAAATCTGTTGGCCTTTCGTCACTTTGAACTGTTGTCCTGCGATTTCTACTATTGCGTACATTTCTCGATATCTTTTAATTAGATACTGTCTCTCATTTTTTCGGACTGCAAAAATACACATTTTTTCAATCGGTCAAGATTTTCTTTTCGTTTTTCTCGTTTTTTTTCTTCAAAAAGTCATTCTTGTTTATGCAAAGTATTGAAAAACAATATTGTACAAAATCGCATTAATTGTATTCCAATGCTCCATCCTTCCATTAATTGATGGTTTTCAGGCTTCATTAATGCCTTCGCGAGCCTTGTTTTGGCTGACAAATGGCTTCAACTTTGCCTCTTGTTGTGTTTCGTCTCGTAAAATTATGTACTTTTGCAGCGGTTTTGTCATCGGCATTAATACACCTATTAATTAATAATGAACGAAAACGACCTCAAGGTATTGATTGAGAAAATCAAAGGCGGCGACAGGGAGTCGTTCAACCAACTCTTCCGTCGCTATTATTCGCCTTTGGTGCGTTTTTGCATTCGTTTTGTGGCCGATGCCGACCAAGCCGCCGAAATCGTGCAAGACCTGTTCGTCAAGCTGTGGACCAACCGCGAGAAACTCACTGTCAACACTTCTTTCGAGTCCTATATGCTGCGTTCGGTGCGCAATGCGGCCATCACCTATATTAATAAGGAACGCTCCCACACCGAAGCCAACGAACGCCTTTATGCCGATGAGTCGGATGCCAACGACCCTTCCGAAACCCTGCAATCCAACAACTTGGAGTCGTCGTATCGCGAAGTGCTTGCCCATATGCCCGAAAAACGCCGTGAGGTGTTTCTCGCCAGCCGTTTCGACGGACTGAAATATGCCGAGATTGCCGAAAAACTTGGCATGTCGCAAAAGACCGTGGAGGCCCACATGAGCGCCGCCATCAAGCAACTGAGGGAAGGCCTGAAAGCCTATCTCTAAGCGAAAATCCTTGGCCGGCAAAAAAAATCGGAAAAAATTCGGTTTTCGACTAAGGGTAAATTCCAAGTTGTTAGTCTTATAGGTGAATCAGCGAGAAAAATACAAGCAAAATGAACTCGGTAAACAACAAATATGAAGCATTAATCACGAGCTACCTCGACGGGCAATGCACGTCGGAGGAGGCTCTTGAACTGCTTTCATGGGTGGCCGAGAGCGAAGACAACCGCTTGTATTTCAAGTCGCTCAAGGAAAAGGACGAAATTTGGAGCCTTACCGACTTCGCCATGCCCGACGACATCGACGTGGATGCCGCCCTCGATGTGGTCAGCGCGAAGATTGATGCCATCGAGGAGGAAAACGGGGCCAAGATTGTCGAGATGCCTTGGCTGCGCCGTAACTACCGCTATGTTTCGGGCATTGCTGCAGCCATCGTCGTCGCCCTGTTCTTCGGTTTCCTTGTGGCGAAACCTTTCAACTCGAACATCACTATGGCCTATAACGGCCAGGATGGGACTTCATCGTTGATCTTGCCCGACGGCACTTCTGTCGATTTCGATGCCGAAGGTGCGATCACCTATCCGAAACATTTCACCAAGTCGGCCCGTTCGGTCGACTTTGAGGGCACTGCCTATTTCGATGTCGTCAGAGAAGAGGAACGCCCGTTCGTCATCCACTGCGATGGCATGGATGTCGAAGTGCTGGGCACCACCTTCCTTCTCAATGCCGACAAAGACGCCGAGCGCTATACCGTCGACCTCTATACCGGCAAGGTGAGGATGACCTCTTTCGACAAGAAAGGCCGTGAGCTTGCCCATGTGGACGTGCTGCCTGGCGAGCGTGGCGTGTTCGATGCCAACGAAGGCGAGCTGAAGATGATGAGCTATTCCGAAGTGAAGGAGGAAGAGCTGATGACGGAGCATGTGTTGGTGTTCAACAACGAGAAACTGTCGAAGATCGTCGAGGCTTTGGAGTACATCTACAAGGTTGACATCGACCTTGGCGAGTCGTGCGCCTCCAAGAAACTGACAGCCCGTTTCTCCGACGACGAGTCGATCGACGACGTGCTTGAGACCATTGCTCTGGTGTCGGAAGTGACGGTCAGCAAGAAAGGCGAGACCTATCTTATCCGCTAAAGAATTTCCATTCCCCAAGTCATTTTTTTCGATGAAATGAGACTACCTCATTTTTTTGTCGTATCTTAGCGGCCTATTTTGAATTATCTTGGAAATGGAATACCCTCAAACCGATATATATGTTGATAGACAGGAAGATGGCTGCCGCGTTAGGGTGTGGTTGCCTCTTTTATTTCTGATTTTCATGGCTTTGGCCCTGCCGCAACGCGCTTGGTCGCAGTCGTTCAACCCGCTGATTTCGTTCTCGGTGGAGTCGTGCACCTTGGACAAGGCGTTGGAGAAACTCTTTGCCGAATACGAACTGAACGTGGCCTTCAGTAAGGCAGAGTTGAGCAAGATAAGGATCGAGAGCTATTCGTGTTCCTACAAGTCGGTCGAAGAGGTGCTGGCCGACCTGCTGAAAGGCACCGACTACGGTTTCAAGAAGATTGGAAAGCAGTATGTCATCAAGAAAAACCAACAGTTGGCCAATGACCCCGAAGCCGTTGCGACGCCTCCTGCCGAGCCTAAAATTGAAGTCGTCAAGCCGAAGCCCGACACTGTGGTCAGCAAGACGGGCGACACCATCCGCATCTACGACACGTTGCAGGTGATTCGTACCGTGATGCGCTACGACACCATCGTCGAAGTGAGGCATGAAGTGCGAACCGACACGGTTTACACGGTGAAATATAGGGGTTTGGAGATTCCGTGGCCCAAGTTCAAGGATAATGGCTGGTTCATTATGCCCTCGGTGGCATTGCCGTCGGCGCAATTCAGGCACGATGTTGCAATGCCGACCCTTGAAAATGGCTCGTTGGAAGTGACGCCAAGTTTCGCTTTCGGCATCGGCCTCGATGGCGGCTACAAGCGCAACCGCCTGAGCGTAGGCATGAACCTTTCGTATCGCTCGGTGCGCTATCGCTTCCTGCTCGAACAGACCCTTTTCGATGGCGACTATTACGTGAACGACACCCTCGACACCTATTATGTGGTGCATCCCGAAGGCGACACCACCTACCAATACATCCTTGACTCTACCTATGTGCCGCTGACGACGACAAACTATGCCTATCGCGATGTCAACCAGCTGGATTATATCGCCGTGGGCCTTTTCGCCACCTTCGATTTCGTCAAGACGGAGCATTTCAGGGCTTTCGTCAAGGCGGGTGCTTCGTTGGATTTCTTGGTCAAAGCGTCGGGGTCGTTGTATGTCACCGATTTGCCTTTCCATGCGCCCATCGCCAAGAGTCAGGTGGAGCTGGTTCGGCTGTCGTATTTTGGCGGTTTGGGTGTTGCCGTGAAGGTGGTCAACCGTGTCGAGTTGGTGCCCGAGGTGCATTATCGTGTGACCAACGGCGCCTTGTATCGGGCCGATTTCCCCTTCGACATGAGGATGCGCCAGTGGGATTTCCGTTTGGGTCTGACCTATTATTTCTAAGCCATGAGACCGTTCCGCTACATAAGGCTGCTTCTGCTGTTGCTCCTAACGGTGCCTGCCGTTTGGGGCGAGGCACAGCATTATGTTGCCATCAACGGTGAGGTCGATAGCCTTATGGTGCTGCCCAAGTTGGGCGGCGATTCGGCCTACTTGGTCAACGAGTCGCTGACGGTGCTCGATGGTGGCACATTGCGCGTGGAAGGCGGCGTGAGGATGATTTTCGGTCAGTCGGCCTACTTGCGCGTCGACGGTGGCAGTCTCTTCCTCGATGGCGGACGCAACGATTCCATTTATCTGCTCTGCTACGAGTTTTCGCACGACTGGGCTGGTCTTCAGCTGAAGAATATTGCTGAGGACGACACGGTGCGCATCACCTATGTCGACGTGGTGGGTGCCCTCACGGCCATCAACGCCTCCACGAGTAGCGGCGCGAACATCAGTCACTGCTCGTTCAACAACTATTACGCTGGTAAGGGCATTGAACTGATTGACTGCGACAACTTCTTGGTAGACAGTTGTTTGTTCTATCAATGTGTGGCAGGCATTGAGCTGAAATCGAGGGCGGCTGACAGCGAGGACAACGTGTTTTCGCACAACATTTTCGACCAAGGCCAGATTAATATTGAGATTTCAAATGTGGCTTACGGTTTCAAGTGCAACCGCAACCATGTCACTGCCAACTGTTTCCAGGGCGCTCCTACGGCCATCAGTTTCGAGGCTGTGGGCGGCATCTCCGACAAGGACGCCACCAACTATATCGAGGACAATTTGATTTCGTCGGACCTGCCCGAAGGCGGCTCCGGCTATTCGTCATACGGCATCAAGGCCTCCGTTGACTCGCTGGTGATCCGCAACAACGTGTTTTGGAGCAACGACGAAGCCGTCAGGATGATGCGGGTGTGTCATCTCGTTTTTGAGCATAACACTTTCTTCGACAATGAGTTGGTTGTCTCTAACCTACTTGAAGCAGGCTCGGCCACGTTTGTGGGCAACACCATCAGCGAGGCCAAGAAACGCATAGTGAGTTTCCCTTCGGCGAAATCGCGTTGGAATGGCAACAACTTTTTGCACTACAAGAAAGATGTCACGCTCTTTGCCAATGTCTCAATGGAGGATGTTGACATGCGGGGCAACTTTTGGGACGCGGCGACCGTTGCCGACATCGAAAGCGTCATCCTCGACAAGCACGATACGCCGACTTTGGGCGAGATCTTTTACGAAGAACGTCTGACGGAATGCGACACTACGGCTCCCATCGCCCCACCTTTCAGGGTGAAAAAGCAGTTTGTGAACAACAAGTGGCTGATTTCGTGGGACAAAAACATGGAAGCCGATGTCGACCATTATGTTTTGTTTTATGGTGATTTCAATTACTATAAGTTTGCCCATCGCATCGACGGCATCACGGAAAATTCATATATGCTGACACCGCAACAGGCTGAGGCCGTTGCTGTTGCGGCTTGCGACCGCGCCTACGACCCCGATGTGTATGCCTCTGTGGGACAAAGTGCCTATGCCTTTGCCGACTATTATCCTTATGCGGGCCCCGACGGCGAACTCTGTGCCCCACAGCCAAGTTTCGCCGCGACAGGTGCCAACATCCCGTATATGTACAGCAGTTTTGTGTGGCGCACTTCGGGAACGGGTGTGTTTTCTGATTCCATTTCGTTGAGTCCCAGGTATTTCCCGTCAGACGAAGACTTTGAAGCAGGGAATGTGACCTTGACTCTCAGAGTGACCAGCAACGGTGTCACCAAGACCGACGCTTTGCAGCTCAGTCTCTACAAAGCCTTGAGCGTGTATGCCGGCGAGGACGGTTTCAGCGGCTTGGACCGTCCAGTGATGTTGGACCAGTCCGAAGCCCAAAACTACGACTCCTTGCGGTGGCGCTCGATGGGCGATGGACGTTTTGAAGACTCGTTGGCTCTGCATACTGTCTATTATCCTGGAGCCAGCGACAAGGAAGCCGGCTATGTGAAGTTGCTGCTCGAAGCTTGGTCGTATTGTGGCTATGCCCACGACACCGTCCGCTTCGACTTGTTCAAGGACTATGCCCTCGAAGGACGTGTGTGGTCGGAGGGGCATGGCCGTCGCAACACGCAGGTGTTGGCGGCGGCGATGAGCGACGACCAGCTTTTTGGTTCGGGCTTCTATCGCACCGAGACCGATGAGAACGGCTTCTTCAGGTTCGACGCTTTGCTGCCCGACACTTACGTTTTGTATGCCTTCCCCGATACGATTGCCCCAGAGGTCGGTGGATGCTATTATTTGGGCGATCTGCAATGGAACGCGTCGAACATGATTCTCGTGGACGGCAATGTTTATGATGTCGACATTGAGATGCCATTATTGGTGTCGGGCTTCACTACGGGCACAGGTAGCATCACCGGTGTGTTCGACTATCCCAATGCGCCTTTCAAGGGGCGCGACTTCTATTGCCAGCCGTGGCTGCGCGAAGGCAGCGACGAGACTTACTGCACCGACGGCCTGTCGAATGTGGGCATCCTTTTGCTCAATGCGGGCAAGCAACGCATTTTGGGTTTCGCCTTGACCGACCCCAACGGTGGTTTCAGTTTCCGAAACCTGCCTTTGGGCACTTATCAGGTGATGGCCGACCTGCCACGCTACGGGCGGGGAATGTGCGAAGAGATTACCTTGACGGCTTCTGAACCTTCAGCAAGCGGTTTGCATCTCTTTGTAAACCAAGAGGGTAAGGTGGCGATGCGACAACAGAATGGTAGTTTGACAGCGTCGACATTGAGCGTTTATCCCAATCCTGCCAAAGAGACAATCACCATAGGCGGATTGCAAGGAAATAAGGAATATAAAGTCAATATAATGAATGAATTAGGTGTGACGATGCTTCCCGAAACGGCGATGAGTACTGACTTTTTTGGTGAGATTTCGGTTGCAGTGGGTGCGTTGCGCTCAGGTGTCTATTTCATTCAGGTGAAAGACGAAATGTCGTCGATGACAGTCAAGATGGTGAAACTATGAAAGGGTTGGTTATGAGGAAGTTCATTGTTATTCTCGCGGTTATGGCCTTTGCATTGGTGCATCATAGTGCTTGGGCGCAGGTGGCCATCAGCGGTAGCGTCACCGATCAGGATGAATTTACGCCCATCGAAGGTGCCGCTGTGACTTTCTTTGGCATTACCGAAACAAACGATACCATTGTCTGTCAGTTCTTTACCGATACTTTGGGCCTGTTTTACGATAGTATAGCTGCAGGTTCCTATTGCATTTGGGCCTCGGCTGAGGGTTACGAGACCTCGTTCTGGCCCGATTCGTTGCTCATCTTTGAAGACTCTTTGCTGATTAATGTCGGTTTTGTGTTGCATGAGGTATATGAACCGGTGCGTTATGTGGCGGCCCGTCAGTTCACGAACGACTTGGTGCGCGTCAGCTGGTCGGTGCACGATCCTTTGCTTTACGAGGACTTCGAGACGGGCGATTTCAGCCGTTTTGCCTGGAACAACACCATCAGCGTTTATCCATGGGCCATCGACTCCACCCATGCCTTTGAAGGCAACTTTTGCATGAAATCGACTTGCGAATGCGAAGGTGGCGGCGTGTCGCAGATTGAGGTCTCGGTCTATGTCCCTTTGGAGGGTAAGATGAGTTTTTGCAGCAAAATTTCATCGGAAAGTTCCTGGGACATGGGACGTTTCTATCTCGATGGCGTGAAAAAAATGGAGTGTTCGGGAGAGGAGGACTGGGCCGAGCATGAGTTCGACATCACCGTGGGCGAACACGTGTTTCGCTGGGATTATGTCAAGGACGCTTCCACCGAGGTTGGCGACGACTGCTTCTATGTGGACTGCATCCGGTTCTATCGGGCCGACAGCGCCAAATGCGACCGCTCGTTCCGCCATTACGACCTTTTCCGTAGCCGTTTCGAGGAAACACCCGTGCTGCTGGCTTCGCACCTCACGGATACCGTCTTTATGGAGATGAATTGGAACAGCCTGCCTTGGGGCAAGTATCGCTGGGGCGTGAGCTGCTATTACGAAGGCAACCGTGGCAGCTCCGACACCATTTGGTCGGCCTATCTCGACAAGGACATGACGACGACACTTGAAGTCAACGCGACCACCAATGTGGGCATTGTGCCTGCGGGAGCCACGCTGGCGCTGACTTCGCACGACGGGCAAGGCTACGACTACCAAGCTCAATTGGATGCCAACGGGCACCTCGTGATGCCCAACGTCTATCGTGACGCTTACGACCTGAGGTTGCATCTCGACGGCTTTGTGGACTATGTGTCCGACTCCGCGCTTTCCGTGATGATGCCGACACAGATTGACATTGAATTGATGGAGAATGTTTCGGGCATCGACAGCCTTTATGTCTCTTCGACGGGCTGGGCGATGTGGCGGCTCGAAGAGGCGAAAAGCCGTGATCTTCAATATTTTGAAATCCAATTGAATGGGGCCGATGCGGGCACGACCATAAGCGACCGTTTCCAACTCGATGTCAGTCAGCTGACGGAGGGCGACACCTGCGTGACCAAGGTTCGGCCCGTGTATCTTTCGGGAGCGGGCGAGTGGCGTGTCTGCCAGTGGGTGTATCGCCCGTGTTCCAATTTCGCAGGTAGCCCGAGTGGCCTGTCATGGGCATTGCATAATGAGGCCTTGCAGCTTTCGTGGGGTTATCCCGAAGGCAACTTCTTGGGAGCCATGTTGTTCCGCGAAGGCGAATACCTCGGTTTTGTGGAGGGGAACACCTATTTGGATGTCACTGTCGAGCTGCATGGCGAAGTGGAGTATTGCTTGCGGTTAGTGTATGGCGGCGACCTCGATGGCACTTACCATTCCATGTCGTGCACGCAATGCACTACGGCTGTCTTTCCTGCCTATTGCGACCCGCCCGCGAAGCTCGACGCAGTGATGTATGATGACGGTGGCGACGATTTTGGTGCTTTGGTGTCGTGGGGCGAGCGTCCCGAACCCATCAACCAATGGCTTGGTTACGACAATGGCACTTTCAAACGCTCGTTGGGCGGCGGCGACGAGCCTCGCATCTTCTGGGCCATTCGTTTCGATGCCGACACCTTGGCTCATTATGCCGGTAGTGCCTTGAAGAAGGTATCGCTCTATGATGTGGGCGCCGGCACCTATCAGCTTTGGGTTTATGTGGGTGGCGACACTGCGCCGCGCACCTTGGTTCGTTCGCAAAGCATGACCCTTGCGGGGACGAATGCCTGGCACGAGGAAGCCATCACGCCTGCCTATGTCATCCCCGAAGGCGAGCCGATTTGGATTGTGGTGGGACAACAAGGACTGTCGCGACCGGCGGCGGCTTGTCAGGACATGGGCGAGGCTGACGGACGTTGGGTGTCGCTCGACGGCGAGACCTGGACCGACATGCACACCTTCAACATGAACTACACTTGGATGCTCAGGGCGTTCTTCTCCAACCAAAGGGGACAGTGGATGACCCTCGGTCGCGATGGCTATACCTTGCAGCATTATAATCTCTACCGCTCGACAGATAATGTTGATTATCAGCAAGTCGCGTCGGTGACAGCCGTTGACGGGCAGCTGTATTACGAGTACCGCGACAACCTCTCAGAAGTGATGCACGACTATGTCTATTACCGCCTGACCGCCTTCTATCTATCGGACGACGGCGAGACCTGTGAGTCGGATTATGCCACAGCCTTCGACGACCCGTCGCAGAACTATGTCGTGATTGATGTCACTGCGACCGATGAGCGTGAAGTCGTCGAACTCCAACTCTATCCCAATCCTACCAATGGTAGGATTACGGTGGAGGCCGAAGGGATGCGGCGTTTGGAGGTATTCAACGCCAAAGGGCAGAGGGTGATGGAGGAAAAGCCCAATGCCGATGCGCATCAGCTTCAACTCTCAGGGATGTCAGCAGGCTTGTATGGGCTTCGCATCGAAACCGTAAAAGGCGTGACGGTGAAGCGTTTTGTGGTATGCGGGGAGTGATTTTTGCGCAATCGGGCGAAAAACTGTACCTTTGCCGCCAAAATTAGCAACCCATGATTTCCATCCAAAACCTCAGTATGCACTTCACCGGTGAGGATCTCTTCACCGACATTTCCTTTATGATTCGCGAGAAAGACCGCATCGGCTTGGTCGGCAAGAACGGCGCGGGCAAGACCACCTTGCTCAAACTGATTTGCGGCATCGAACAACCCTCGAAAGGCGATGTGATTATCCCTCAGGGTGTTACCATCGGCTATCTCCCGCAGGAAAAGAACGTGAACAGCGAGAAAACGGTTTTGGACGAAGCCTTGACCGCCTTCGATGAATACCACAAGTTAGAGAAGGATTTGGAACGGATGCAACTGGAATTGGCTGAGCGCACCGACTATGAAAGCCCGCAATATGAGAAACTTATCGTTAGGATGAACAACCTGAACGACCGTTTGGCCTTGCTCGGCGGCAACAGCATCGAAGGTGAGGCTGAAAGGATATTGGTGGGCTTGGGCTTCAGCCACGAGGATATGCTGCGGTCCATGCGCGAGTTCAGCAACGGCTGGCAGATGCGCGTGGAGTTGGCCAAAATCCTGCTGAAAAAGCCCAATCTGCTTCTCCTCGACGAGCCTACCAACCACTTGGACATCGAGTCCATCCAGTGGCTCGAAGGCTTCCTGAAGGCATATTATGGTGCCATCCTGATGGTGTCGCACGACCGCGCTTTCCTCGACAACATCACCGTCCGCACGGTGGAAATCTCGAACGGGAAGATTTACGACTATAAGGTGCCTTATTCGGAGTATGTCAGCCTGCGCGAGGAGCGCGTCGACATGCAGCGCTCGGCCTACGAGAACCAGCAGCGCGAAATCAAGAACATCGAGGCGTTTATCGAACGGTTCCGCTACAAGGCCACCAAGGCCAAGCAGGTGCAGAGCCGCGTGAAATTGCTCGAAAAGATGGATGAAATCGTGGTCGACGACATCGACTCGACGGCCATCCACTTCAAGTTCCCGCCCGCGCCACACAGCGGCAAGGTGACGCTTGAACTCAACCACGTCGGCAAATCCTATGGCGACAAGGTAATCCTCAAAGACATTAATCTGTTGATCCCGCGAGGGGAGAAGATTGCTTTCGTGGGGCGCAACGGCGAGGGCAAATCCACGCTGTCGAAAATCATCTGTGGCGTGCTCGACCACGAAGGCGAGGTGAAACTCGGCCACGAGGTGAAGATTGGCTATTACGCCCAAAACCAGCAGGACATGCTCGACATGAACAAGACCGTTTTTGAGACTTTGGACGACGTGGCCGTTGGCGATATGCGCTTGAAGGTGAAGGCCTTGCTCGGTGCGTTCCTGTTTCGTGGCGACGACATCGACAAGAAGGTGAAGGTGCTTTCGGGCGGCGAGAAAGCCCGACTCTCGTTGGCCAAAATGTTGCTTTTCCCGACCAATTTGTTGGTCCTCGACGAGCCGACCAACCATTTGGACATGCTCTCCAAGGACATCCTGAAAAACGCCCTGATCCAATACGACGGCACATTAATCATCGTCTCCCACGACCGCGACTTCCTGCAAGGCCTGACCAACAAAGTCTACGAGTTCCGTAAGCCGAACATCAAGGAATACATCGGCGATATTTACGATTTTTTGGAACAGAAGAACCTCAACCACCTGAAGGAGTTGGAGATAGCAGCCAAGCAACAGTCCCAAAAAACGGTTGCAGAGCCTGTTTCGCAAAACAAACTCAATTACGAGCGCAAGAAACAAATTGACGCCAAACTCCGCAAGGTCGACAAGGAAATCCAACGTTTGGAGGAGGCCATCGGCAAACTTGAAGCCGAGCTGGCCGAGCAAGACGCCATCATGGCCAACCCCGAGCAACATCCTGGAGTCAAGGTGGATAACGACTGGTATTGGGCTTACGGCCAAAAGAAAGAACAACTCCAAAAGCTGATGGACGACTGGGGCGAGAAGCAAATGGAGCGCGATGAGGTGTTGGCGGAGTACGAGAAGTGATTTTCGGAGATTATTATCGATTTTCTGCTGCTAAGTCCAAAATTTTTCGACTTAGCAGCAGATTATCTGTAAAAAATGTTCGATAACCTGCTGTTAAGTCATTTTTTCAACCACTTAGCAGCAGATTATCGTTATTCTTTGAACAAATCATCCAAATTCACTTCCGATTGTATGTTGTTCCAATAGGCATTGTGCGACACGCCGTAGGTGGTAATCATCGTGGTGTGGATGGCCTTGCGGATTCTGGTGACTTGTTTGAACACCTTTTTCCGCCTTCTAAGTTTGCTGTCTTCCTCGTTATCAATGGAATAGACATCATCGGAGAATTTCATTTCGCAAAGGTTGACAACGCCGTCGTTGCGGTCGATGAGCAGGTCGATTTGTGCGCCTTCGTGTTCATCGGTGGCTTCGGTGTGCCACGATTGCACACTGCTGATTACGCCGCCGATGCCTAACGCTTCTTTAATTTGCGGCAGGTGCCAAAGGCAAACGCGCTCGAAGGCTAATCCAGCCCAAGTCGCATGGAGTTGCGTCGGCAAGTTGTTGGTCCAGAAATGGTTGTCGTTCTTCGTGTTGTTGGTGAGGTAGCGGAAATAAAACAGCGTGAAGTTGTCCATCAGTTGGTAGAGGGCGTCGCGTTGCTTCTTGCCGATGATTTGGTATTTGCGGATGAAATTGCATTGCTCCAGTTCCTCCAGGGCGCGGACAAAAATGGAATTGTCGTTGAGTCCCGTGTTTTCCAAAAGCTCCTTGCGAGTCATACCTGCCTTTTTCGTGGCCAGTGCGGTGACGATTTCGATATAGGATTTGGGCTTTTTGAACAGCGAAGCGTAGAGTGCTTCAAACTCATTGCCGAGGCGACTGTTCTCGGTAAAAAACAGACGGTCAACGTTTTGTGCAAGGCTTTCGCTGCGGCGCAGGAGGCTCCAGTAATAGGGGATGCCGCCCAAAATCATATAGGCTTCCGCGAGGTCTTTTCGTGTCATGTTGATTTGCAGCGATTGGGCGTAAAGCTCACATTCGTGGAGGTTGAAAGGCCGCAGGTAGATTTGGTCGGTGAGGCGGTTGTGAAGGCCGCCGTGGTCGCGGATGATTTTCTTGATGATCCATGATGTGGCGCTGCCGCAAACAATGAGCACGATGTCGTTGCGCATGTTGGCCCAACCATTCCAAAAGTGTTCCAAGGCACTGACAAACTGCGATTTGGGTGTGTCCATCCAAGGCAGTTCGTCCAAAAAGACCACTTTCTTCTTGTCGGGCGATTGCTTGAGCAGGTCGCCAAGGAGGTGGAAGGCCTCAAACCAAGTGCGGGGCATCTTGCAGCGTTTCAGTCCGGCTTGGCGCAGCGACTCGCGAAACTCGCCCAGTTGCTCTTTTTTCGGTGCGTTGGCCACGCCCGTATGGTAGAAGGCGAAATGGTTTTCAAAGGTTTCCTTGATGAGGTAGGTCTTGCCTACGCGCCGCCGTCCATAAACGGCGCAGAATTGCGATTCGTCCTTGTCTAAAAGCCCAAGCAGCTCTTCCCTTTCTTTGTTGCGTCCAATCAGCATGATGTCTTTTTTTTCGTTTGACGTTGCAAAGAAACGAAATTTATTTCGGATAATCTGCTGCTAAGTCCAAATTTTTTCGACTTAACAGCAAGTTATTTGCAAAAAATGTTCGATAACCTGCTGCTAAGTCATTTTTTTAACCACTTAGCAGCAGATTATCGTGTTGTTTTTCCGAAATCGTGATAAAACAGAATTCCAAGAAATGCTTATTTTTGCCTCGAAATTTGAAACATGATGTTCTTCCAACCGCGCATAGGGCTGCATTACCATGAGGGTTTCAAGGGCTACAAAACGCTCGTCATGGGCGCGAAGCATCATTGCATCCTAAGACATTGCCCGTATTATGAAGATTGTGTAATTGTAAGAAATTGTGCAACTTACGACAAGATTTGCCCTGCTTATGGCGATCACCATGACTTGCGCCTTTCACAAAGCAATCAAATCGAAATCGATGCGTTTTTGGAGGAATACGACCGCTATCCCACCTATTCCTATTTCACGAAATTGATGTTGGGCAAGACCGACGATTGCACCGAAGCCGAAAAAACGGCGTTTTGGGAGCAAGTGGCTTTCGCCAACTATCTGCAATATTTTTGTCCTTCGCCACAAGTACCTGAATATGAAGAAGAATGGCTGAACTATCGCGCTGAGGACTGGACGGCATTTTTGGAGTTGTTGCAGACCGTGCAGCCCGAAGTGCTTATGGTGTGGAATCCGGCCTTGAAAACCCTGTTGGACAAGAAGATAGCCGCAGGAGAGATAGCAGGCTTGTCCCATTTCGACGATTTCCGTTCCGAGACTTTGACCATCAACCGCTATCTGTATAAGGTGCAGCCCAAGAAAACGCCGGAAGAGTTGTTCGCCGACTTTCGTGTGGCGTTTTGCCCTGAAAAAGACGAGGCGGAAGCTGCCCGACTGATGCTGAACGCCTTGCAGAAGGCGCGTTTCCGCCATTTTGCTCCTGCCGTGGAGCTTTCGGCGGAAATGGTTGAAGCCGCCAATCCCAACATCTGGGACAAGACGTTGATGCGGCATCTCGTCGGAAAATTGCAAGATGAATTGGGCTTGGAGGACATTGTAACTGCTTTTGAATCAGAGATTAAGCCATACGTTTCTGATGGCTGTTGTGCTTCGTCAGTGCTTTTGGGCTTCGTTGAAACAAAAGCCATCAATGTGGGTGGCCCGTTGAGGGAACTCTCGTGGTTCGACTTGGGGAAAACGGCTTCGGTCGATGATGTGGATACGGTGGTGCTTTTCCTAAACCAATTCAACGACAAACTTAGGGATTTTCTTAAAGCTTTAACTGATAAGAAGTTAAAACACCTTCTCGCATTGGTGCGGATAAAAGACGCCGACAGATTGTTGCCCGAAGTGGCCGAAAGTCCGTGTCTGGCTTCCATCGCGGAAAAGGGGGAGGCCCTGTTGGTCCGTTTCAGCGCCGACGCAGGCGAAAAGGTGGCACTCGAACATGATGGGAAACGGCAGCATCTCCGTCGCGGCAACCTCGTGCGGGGCATGTCGCTCCGTCCGTCCGATTATCTTTCGTCGCAGATGTCGAAGTCGGAATTGAATGGTTTGGTTTACAGTGTTTTCCATGAGCATCGCATTGCCATTCCCACGGCCAAGGGTGAGCGCGACTTGGTGGAATTGTTGGAGGGTTTGCTGAGCAGGAATTACATTTGCAGGCAGGGCAAGCGGCTGAAGGCGGCGCGGGGCAAGGCAGGGCAGTTGCTTTACCGGGGCTTGTATGAGGCTGGGTTGTCGTGGAACGAGTTGGAGGGCTTGTTTGCCGACGACAACATGGCCAAAAACGCCAACATGAAGAAGGTCGCCAAACTGCTTGAAACCCCATCGCCAGCAGGCAAGTATTACCGTGATCTGTTTGGTTTTTGAAGTTGATTTACGGATCTTTACGATTTAAAAGCATTTATTTTCAACGGTTTAACCATGCTTTTCTCTTCCAGAAAAGGGCGGCATTGATTTCTCTGTACTTTTGCGTCAAATAACATTAAGTTTTTGGTTTATGACGGCAAAAGTTGAACACGGTCTTAGAATTACTCCCAAACGCATCATTCGCGTCAACGGCCAAGTATTGACGCCAGACATGGTAGTCACCGTGACGACCAAAATGCAAGTCTCCGACCCGTTCTATAATGGAGCGGTGGAGATACAGGAAATGTACATGCGCATCTATGGCTTCGATTACAAGAAAGCGGGCTGTAGGAAGGATTATTTCACCGTTGAGGCATTAGGATGACGAACGGTTCCACCATCACAAACCCCTGCCCCCGCTGCCAAGCCACAGTAACATTGCACCTCCTGCCCAATGGTGCGATGGTGGACCCATGCCCACCGCCGAGGCTGTTGCCGTTTACCACCGTCCGTTGCCCGAAATGCGGAAAGAAGGTCCTCTTCTGGACGGGCTTCCGGCAGGTGGTGGGGTAAGAATCGGAATCGTAAAAACAGGTCTATTGCCTGCGGAAAGTGGAAAAAAATGGCACATTCCGCAGCGAATAGACGGTTTTTGACCGAAACGAATAACAGATAAACAAAGATGAACACAATTGAAAAGCAACGCCTAAATCACCTTACCCACTGGCCCGACGAAATCGTCAACGCCATCGCGTCGATGGAGGAGGCCAATATTTATATCAAAGCCGGACTGAAAGCCGCCCGCATCGGCAACCGCTGGGCATTGATACGCTCCGACATTGATTGGGCCGACTTCAGTGTGCGGCGCAACACTTGGCTCAAAAACCGCCTCGCCGACTACGACCGCTGGAAGGACTACAACAACGCCGACCTCATCGGCGAAGGCTTCCCGCCCCGCGATGTGAACGGCGACCCTTACGAGCTGCACCACATCGGGCAACGCCAAGACTCGCCCTTCGCCGAACTTACCTGGGCCGAGCACATGGGCGATGGCAACAACACCATCCTCCACCAAGCTGGGAAGGAGTCGGAAATCGACCGCCAGCAGTTCGACCGCGAGAAGTCGGACTATTGGAAGGCTCGCTTCAAGGCGTTCACGAAGGCTGAATTGGATTCGATATACAAATCATAGATGTCAAGCTGCTATTTGGAGTTTTTTTTGTAAGTTTGCAACGTAAAAGCAAAAATGGCAGGACGATGGAACCAGCAAACAGAAGATACCCCGTTGGGATACAGACTTTTGAAAGGATAAGGGAAGAAAACTACCTTTACATAGACAAGACCGATTTGGTTTGGAAAATGACCAAAGAGAGTCCGTTTGTCTTTCTCAGTCGCCCGCGAAGGTTTGGCAAGAGTTTGCTCACCACAACGTTGGATTCGTACTTCAAAGGGCAGAAAGAACTGTTTGAGGGGTTGAAAATCATGGAGTTGGAGAAGGAGTGGGAGAGATATCCTGTCATTCATATTGATTTAAGCGAGGCCAAAGGCTGTGAGTCGGCAAGCGATTTGCGTGATGCTTTGCTGTTGCTGCTTAAGCCCGAAACAGCGGTTTATGGTCGTGACGATGATGAGAAATATCCCGGTTCGGTCCTTAGAGGGTTGATACGCCGCGCATACGAAAAGACTGGCAAGCAAGTCGTTGTTCTCATTGACGAGTATGACGCGCCCCTGCTTGAAGTCCTGCACGAGGACGATCGTCTTGCCGATTTTCGCCGTGTCATGCAGGAGTTCTACCAGCCTTTGAAGGCCAACGAAGCCAAGATACGCTTCTGTTTCATCACGGGCATCACCAAATTCAGCCAACTCAGCATTTTCTCCACCATCAACAACCTGACTAACATCTCGATGGACGACAAATACGCCGCCATCTGTGGCATCACGGAGGATGAGTTTGCCAATGACATGGCCCCCGATATTGAGATGCTTGCCAAGGAATACGAATGTACCCCCGATGAGATGCGTGCCAAGCTGAAACTGCAATACGACGGCTACCGGTTTGCGGGCAAGTCGCCCGACATCTACAATCCTTTCAGCCTTCTCAAGTGCTTCAACCAAAGGAAGATAGCCAACTATTGGTTCGAGAGTGGAACACCGACATTCCTGATCAGGCAGATGCAACAATTCAGGACCGACATCACTACCATGGAAAGCATAGAGGCTTCTGCCACGTCGTTTGACTGCCCTACTGAAGCCATGACTACCGCTTTGCCTTTGCTGTATCAGAGCGGCTACATTACCATCAAGGATTATGATAGGGAAGCTGACTCGTACATCCTTTCCATACCCAACAAAGAGGTCCTGACGGGGTTCGTTTACGGTTTGGTCCCCACATACATCGGCCTTGACAGTGGCATGGTGCGCGACGGTTTTGCCATCAAGTTTTGGCGTTTCATGAAAAAGGGTGACGTAGACAACGCCATGGCCGAGCTGAAATCATTCCTCGCGGGCATTCCATACGTTGAGGGCTTCAAGAAGAAATTGGAGAGCGTGTCGAACTATGAAGGTTTCTATGAATACACCTTTTGGCTCATCTTTAACATGTTGAATTTCTATGCCCGCACGCAAGTGAAGTGCGCCCAAGGCCGCATCGACGTTGTGTTGCAGATGCCTGATGTCACCTACGTTTTTGAGTTGAAGGTGAACGGCACGGCACAGGAAGCACTCAACCAAATCAACAGCAAGAACTATGCGCTTCCCTACGAAACCGAAGGCCGCAAGGTGGTGAAGATAGGCGTCCAATTCGACCGCGATACGATGACGGTGGGGGATTATGTCGTGGAAGGATTGTGATCCACGGAAAAACAAAAAAATGCGGAACGAGACGATGTCGCTCCGCATTTTTTATGGTTGGAATGCTAGTGCTTATTCAATAACCATGTCGAACGGCATCCGTGCCTGGATTCCCGTGTTCTTTTGCAGGTTCTCAATGCCTTTCACGTAGTCGTAGTAGGCACCGAGCTTGCTGCGCATGGCCGCATCCAACTTGTCGGCATCCGAGCCGCTCAGCGATTCCATCAAGCGAGTGGCGAAGTCCTTTTGCTTGGGCCATTCGGTCACTTTGTAGTCGCTGCCTAACTCAGCCTTCTGAGCGGCGTAGGCGATGGCGTCTTCCATGTCGCCGAGTTGGTCAACGAGGCCAATCTCGATGGCATCGACACCCGACCACACGCGGCCTTGACCGATGCTGTCGACGAAAGCTTGCGTCAGGCCACGGCCTTCAGCCACGCGCTTGGTGAACTGGTCGTAGGTCTTCACCACGTTCTCTTGCAGTTTGCCATATTGGAACTCGGTGAGCGGTTGGGTAATCGTGCCAAAGTCGGCGTTCTCGTTGGTCTTGGCCACGTCGAAGGTCAAGCCAATCTTGTCGTTCAGGAAGCCTTGGGCGTTGGGGAAGGTGCCAAACACACCGATGGAGCCGGTGAGGGTGGTGGCGTCGGCAAAGATGTAGTCGCCCTTGGCCGAAATCCAGTAACCACCCGAAGCGGCGTAGTTGCCCATCGAGACGATGACGGGCTTCACTTCCTTGGTCAGGTCAAGCTCGCGACCGATGATGGCCGAAGCCACGGCACTGCCACCAGGCGAGTTGACGCGCAACACGACGGCCTTCACGCTTTCGTCCTCGCGGGCCTTGCGGATGGTCTTGCTGAGGTTCTCGGAATAGATGTTGGTGGTTTCATCGCCTTTGCCGTCGAAGATCTGCCCCGAGGCGTAGATGACGGCCACCTCGTTCTTGCTCAGGCTCTTGTCTTTGTAGGTTTTGGCATACTTGGCATTGCTGATGGCGTTGATGCTCTTGTTGCTTCCAGTGAGGCCTTTCAGCTCGTCAAGCACTTGGTCTTTGTAATACAAATTGTCGACAAGGCCATATTCCAAAGCTTTGTTGGCATCGAAAATGGTTTCCAGGTTGTCGGCGATTTGGTTGAGTTGTGCCACGCTGATGTTGCGGCTTTGGCTGATGCCAGTGAGGATTTGTCCCCAAACGGAACCTAAAAGCTTATCCATCTGTTCGCGGTTGGCTTCGCTCATCTTGTCGAGGAAATAAGGCTCCACGGCACTCTTGAAGCGGTTGTTGGGACCACGGACGATTTGCATTTCGACGTCAAGTTTTTCAAGCAAGTGCTTGTAGAACATCACCTGCGAAGCCATGCCATGCAGGTCTAACGCGCCTTCGGGATTCAGGAAAATCCTGTCGGCGATGGAGGCGATGTAGTAGGCGCTTTGCGAATAGCTTTCGCCGTAGGTGACGATGAACTTGCCCGACTCCTTGAACTCGATGAGTTTGTCGCGGATTTCTTGCAAGGTGGCCGTGGAAGTGGGTATGCTGCTCAGTTCCATGTAGATGCCTTTGATGTTCGGATCGGTCTTGGCTTGCTCGATGTTGCGCAGGATGTCGTTCATGCCAGTCATGTCTTGCGACTCCATCGTCTGGAAATTGATGCCGCCAAACGGGTTGTCGGTGGTGCGGTCGGGAATGGCGTAGTCAAGCTTCATGTAAAGCACCGAATTGGGCTTCAGGGTGGTGGAGGTTTCCGCCTCAGCCTTCGAGAGGCTCGATATCATGGACGAAACCACGCCGACCTTGATGAAAAAGTTGATCACCAAGGCAATCAATGTGCCGATGAATGCGGCAAGGACAACTTTGTAGAATTTCATGATGATGTTGGATTTGAGATTTAAGATTCGAAATTCAAGATTAGTTGGGGGCAAAAGTACAACATTTGTTGAAATATCGGGTTGTTTTGTTGTGGAAAAGAATTACCTTTGCCGAAAATCTCGAAGATGGAAACAGCTTATGTGCTTTTTGGATCGAATTTGGGCGACAAGGAGGCGCTTTTTGCGCAGGCTTGCCTATTAATTAATAATAGGTGTGGGCGTGTGGTGAAAGTTTCGTCAGCCTACGAGTCGGAGCCGTGGGGTTTTGAGGCCGAGGAATGGTTCTTGAATCGGGTGATTGTGTTGGAAACGGAGTTGTCGCCCGAAGTGCTGTTGGATGCCTTGCTTCAGATTGAGAAGGAGTTGGGGCGGGTGCGTAATCCCGAAGCGAAGGGATACACGTCGCGCACCGCCGATTTGGACATCCTATATTACGGCAACCGCATTGTTTTGACAGACCGCCTTACCATTCCCCATCCGCGACTACACCAGCGCCGTTTTGCTCTTTTGCCACTATGCGAGGTTGCTCCCCAACTTGTGCATCCCGCGTTCAACTTCACCCAAACCGAGCTGTTGCGGCGTTGCCACGACTTTTCGGAAGTAAGAAAAATCGAAAACCCATGCAATACAACTATATAGCCATAGAAGGGACCATAGGTGCGGGCAAGACTTCGCTCGCCACGCGCATCGCAAACGATTTCAACGGGAAACTCGTGCTCGAGGAGTTTGAAGGCGACAAGAACCCGTTTCTGCCCAAGTTCTACAAGGAGCCGGAAAAATATTCTTTCCAGCTCGAAATGACTTTCCTCGCTTTGCGGTTCCAGCAGCTGAAGGACAAGCTCGGTGCCCTCGACTTGTTCCATGACTTCATCATTTCGGATTATTATGTGGCCAAGTCGCTGATTTTTTCGCGCAACAACTTGCAGGAGGACGAGTATCAGCTGTTCTCGCGTTTCTTCAATATCATCTTTTCTGATATGCCCAAGCCCGAGCTGTTGGTATACCTCTATTCCGATGTGTCCAAATTGCAACGTAATATCCGCAAGCGCGGGCGTAGTTATGAGCAAGAAATCAGTGATTCCTATCTGGAGAACATCCAGCAGGGCTATTTCGACTTTTTGCGGCAGCAGCAAGACAACATGCGCATCTTGATGATCGATACGAACCGCCTTGACTTTGTGGCCAACGAAAGCGACTACCAAAGTATCATCGAGGCCATCGACCAGCCTTACGACATCGGGCTGCATCGGGTGACGTTGTGACGCTCAGCAAGGCACAAAAAAAGCCGCTCACAATTGAGCGGCTTTTTTTGGTTGGTTAAGGGAACAATTACTTTCTCTCAACGACTTTCATCACTTGCTCTTGCACCGTCTCCATGGTGTAGATTTCGGCACGACGGAGTTGCGGCAGGATGTCCTTTTCGAGTTCAGGATAGATGTCGCACATCTCGCGGATGGTTTGCTCCTTGTTGCTCGAGTTGTTGACGTTGTTGACGATGGCGTCCTTGTCCTTCAGGTTGCTGTTGCGAACCAGCTCGACGAAGGTGTTCCAGTCGGGACCGTAGCCCTTGCCGCTGATTTCGACAGCCGTCTTCTTGGCAACCTTCTTCATTTGCTTGTCGGCAGCGTTGGCACGGTTGTTCGACAGTTCGTTGTTGTGGCCTTCTTCACCTTCGGGTGATGCCCAGGCGCGGACTTCGAACTTGGTCACGCCAGCCTTCAGCAGGTCGTTGAAAGCGGCATCGGCATCCTTGTTGAGTTTTCTTCTGCCGTTGATGTCGTAAGAATCCTTGTTGTAGAAATAGGTGAGTTTCTTCACGGCCACTTCCTTGTCGACGGTTTCGTAGATGGTGTCGTAAACCTTTTCAGGAGCCTTGGCGATGACACCGTCGGCCAGTTTCACGGTCGAACCGGTGGTGAAGTATTCGTTCTTCACGATCTCGTCTTGGGTCGGATAGATGGTGCCGTTGTAGACATAGAACATCGGGTCGCCCTTCAGTTCGCAGTTGGCCATCTCTTCTTGGTAAGGCATGCAATAGTGCTTGGTGAACTCGCCGCCTTCCTTGTAGTTGACGCGGAAGTCGCCTTCGCCCTTGACCTTTTCACCGACGAAGGTGATGGGGTCGATGTTGATTTGGCCACCGTTGTAGGCCAAATAAGGCTGCAGGTTCATGACGGCTTGCTTTTGGAAGTACTCGGCAGGGATGGTGACGATGACGTCGAAGCAAACATTGCCGTCTTCGCCTTGGACCAGCGGGTCAGGATTGACGCGGTAGGTGATCTTCTTCGACTCGCGGGCCATCTTCTCGATGTCGCAAGGATTGTTGAACTTCACGCGCAGACCGAGGTTGAGCTGGCTGTACATGTCCTTGTCGTTGATGATACGGCCTTGTTCGCTCGATTTGGCCACTTGGTCGAGAGCATCGGTACCGGTGAAGGTGTAGGTGTAATCGAGGAAGAGGTCAAACTTGGGAGCGATGTTGAAGGTGAACTCCATACCGACGGGCACATTGAAGGAAAGCGCGCGCTTTTCGGCAGCGGGGGCAAGTTGTTCGCCGACGGTTTCGGTCTCTTGGTCCATGAGGATTTGGTTGACAGCACCAGCTTGGTAGTAGAGGCCGCCAATACCGATGTGAGGCACCAAATTGATGACTCTTCTCGGGTTGTAGTTGAACAAGTTGAACAGGTTGAAGGTCAGGTTGAGGCTACCTTCGATGTAGTTCGACTGGTCGAGACCGAGGTCGAAGAGCACTCTGTCGGCGTTTTCATTGAGGAACACCAAGGCTTGTTCGTGCTTGTGGCCGGCGAGGGTGCCGTAGCCGCCTTTGAGGTTCAGGCCGATGACCTTACCAAATTGGTAACCTACGCCAAAGTGGGCATCCCAGTTGGGCTGGAGAGCCATGTCCTTGAAATGGTTGAAATCATCCCAAATTCCGCCGTTGTAGTTGGCCAAGTCACCGTGGTTGATGGAGAGACCTCCGTCAAGCTGGATGTACCAATACTTCTCAGCAGGTTTACCTTTCTTCTTGCCTTCCTGAGCGTTCATGCTGAAGGGAAGGACAGCCATGACGACGAGCATCAATAGCTTCGAAATAGTCAAATTTTTCTTCATAACGCAATTGTGTTAGGTTTGTAATTTAATTAGTTGATTTTATTGATTTCTAATACTTTCTCTTTGGTCTAACTATTCTAATTAGCGAACAAAAATAGGAATAATTTCAATCGGTTGTACCAAAAAGTGTTTTTTTTTGCTTTTTTTTCGTTTTTTTCGCCAAAAATGCCTGTAAAACAGCACTATTTGGCGGTAAGATGCAGCTGCTCGAAAATCTTCCACATGACGATGCCGGCACACACCGACACGTTGATGGAGTGTTTGGTGCCTTCTTGCGGCAACTCGACGGCACCATCGCAATAGGGCAGGGCTTCCTCGCTGACGCCTTCCACCTCGTTTCCAAGGATATATGCGGTTTGAGGCTCGAACTTGAAATCCTGCAAAGCCACGCTGCCTTCCACTTGTTCGACAGCATAAATCTTGTAGCCTTCGGCCTGCAGGGCTTGGCAGGCGGTCTCGGTGGTCGCGAAATGGCGCCACTTCACCGTTTCGTCGGCACCCAAGGCGGTCTTGTGGATCTCGCGGTGGGGCGGACAGGCCGTGATGCCGCACAAAAACAGCTCGCCGATGCGGAAGGCGTCGGCGGTGCGGAAAAACGCGCCCACGTTGCTCAACGAACGGATGTTGTCGAGCACTATTATAATAGGTGTCTTTTCGACCCGCTCGAATTCTTCTTTGCTGAGGCGGTTCAATTCGTCTGTTCTGAGTTTTCGCATGGTTCTCTATTTTGCTGCAAAGTAAGTGAAAATAGGTGTCGGCATGGCAAAAATGTGGATTTTTTGGACGAACGAGCCAATTGTCTCAAACAAAACACTAATTTTGTACCGAATTTGAAGACGGAGGACGAAGGACGTCCCCAGTCCTAAGTCCCCAGTCCTAAGTCCTTTAGTCAAAACAACAACAAAACCTATGGCAGAGAAAGCAACCGAAACTCCGTTGATGAAGCAGTATTTTTCGTTCAAGGCGAAATATCCTGATGCGATGCTGCTTTTCCGCGTGGGCGATTTTTATGAAACATACGGTGAAGACGCGGTGAAATCGTCTGAGATTCTGGGTATTGTGTTGACCAAACGTTCGAGTGCAGTGACCGATTCGGTGGAATTGGCGGGCTTCCCGCATCATGCTCTGGATACTTATCTGCCCAAATTGGTGCGTGCCGGACTGAAAGTGGCTATCTGCGAGCAACTTGAAGACCCCAAACTGACCAAGAAATTGGTTAAACGCGGCGTGGTGGAGTTGGTTACGCCCGGCGTGACGTATAATGACAACGTGCTGGAACAAAAGGAGAACAATTTCTTGGCATCGGTTCATCTCGACAAGGATGTTTCGGGCGTGGCGTTTTTGGATGTCTCAACGGGCGAGTTTTATTTGACGCAAGGAGCTAACGAATACATTGACAAACTGTTGCAGAGCTTCAACCCTTCTGAGGTCTTGGTACAACGCAACAAGCGCAAGGACTTCATCGACTTGTTCAGCGCGAAGTATTACCTTACCGTTTTCGACGATTGGGTCTTCACCGACGACTATGCCAATGAGGTCCTGAACAAGCATTTCAACACGGTTTCGCTGAAGGGTTTCGGTGTCGACGACTTCCCGAAAGGCATCGTGGCGGCAGGTGCGGCTATTCATTATCTGATTGAGACACAACACGATAAGATTGACCATATTACCGCATTATCACGCATCGACCAAGGGCAATATGTGTGGCTCGACAAGTTCACCATCCGCAACTTGGAGCTGCTGCACACGTCCAATGTCAATGCAAAGACCTTGATTGACGTCATCGACAAGACCGTTTCGCCGATGGGCGGACGACTGATGCGTCGCTGGTTGAGTCTGCCGCTGAAAAACAAGGAACAAATCGAGGCGCGGTATGAGGTGGTGCGCTATTTTGTGGAGCATCGCGACCAAATCCAGAAGTTCCAGGATGCCATCCGTCAGGTGGGCGACTTGGAACGATTAATATCTAAGGTGTCGCTGGCACGGGTCAACCCTCGTGAGCTGTTGCAAGTGGGGCGCGCACTGGACCAAATCGAGGTGCTGAAAAAAAACTGTGAGGATAGTCAATACCCAGCCTTGCAACGCTTTGCTGAACAGTTCAATCCTTGCGTTTCCATTCGCGAAAGGATCAAGAAGGACCTGAATCCCGATGCGCCTGCCTTGCTCTCAAAGGGCAACTACATCGCCGACGGTGTGGATGCCGAACTCGACGACCTGCGCAACCTGTCGCGCTCGGGCAAGGAATATCTGATGGACATCCAACGCCGCGAGATGGAACGGACTGGTATTTCTTCCTTGAAAGTGGGTTATAATAACGTGTTTGGCTACTATCTCGAAGTGACTAATTCCCATAAAGACAAGGTGCCAGCCGAATGGATCCGCAAGCAGACGCTGACCAATGCCGAGCGTTACATCACCGAGGAGCTGAAGGAATACGAGCAGAAAATCCTCGGCGCGGAGGAGAAAATCAGCGTCATCGAGCAGCGCGTTTACAACGAATTGGTTACAGCCGTGACGGAGTTTGTGGAGCCCATCCAGGTGGATGCCTCCATCGTGGCCCGCATCGACTGCCTTGTCAGCTTCGCTGATATTTCGCTGAAAAACAACTATGTGCAGCCTGTCATTGATGACTCGTTTGTCCTCGACATCAAGGAAGGCCGTCACCCCGTCATTGAGCAGATGATGCCAGTAGGGGAGAGCTATATCGCCAACGACGTCTACCTCGACCGCGACAAGCAGCAAATCATCATCATCACGGGACCCAACATGTCGGGTAAGTCGGCACTGCTTCGTCAAACGGCATTAATAGTGCTGATGGCGCAGATGGGCTGTTTCGTGCCTGCTGCTTCAGCACGGATTGGATTGGTTGACAAGATTTTCACCCGTGTTGGCGCGTCGGATAATATATCGTCAGGAGAATCCACATTTATGGTGGAGATGAACGAGACGGCGAGCATTTTGAATAATGTGTCGTCGCGGAGCCTTGTGCTTTTGGACGAAATTGGGCGTGGCACCAGTACCTACGACGGCATCAGCATCGCTTGGGCCATCACAGAGTTTTTGCACGACCACCCCGTGAGTCGCGCCAAGGTGATGTTTGCCACGCACTATCACGAGCTGAACGAGATGGAGGACTCGTTTGCCCGCATCAAGAACTACCATGTTTCGGTGAAGGAAGTCGGCAACAAGGTGGTGTTTTTGCGCAAGTTGAAGCGCGGCGGCAGCGCCCACAGCTTCGGTATCCATGTGGCTGAGATGGCCGGAATGCCGCGCAAGGTCATCGAACGCGCCACGGCGTTGCTCAGCGTTTTGGAGAAGTCGCACACCAGCAAAGATGTTGAGAAGGCCGCCGCCAAGAAAACCGACGATGGTATGCAGCTGAGTTTCATCCAGTTGGACGACCCGCTGTTGCTCCAAATCAAAGAGGACATCCTCAACACGAACATCGACACTTTGACACCCGTTGAGGCTTTGATGAAGCTGAATGAAATCAAAAAACTACTTTCCAAAGTATAGTTTTAGCGTAATTTTATGCTTTGGAAAGCAGAAAATTTTCTTTTTTTATGCTTTGGAAAGCAGAAAATGTATTGTTATCTCGCCATTGATGATGTGGAACTGGTTAATTCATTTTGTCTCATTGCCATCTGCCTTCGTTTTGCTCTTTTTGCTTCTTTTAAGATTGAAAAAATCTATCAATCCCAAAACCTTGAATAACAACAAGGCCGCAGCAATAACACAGAGGACAATGACAACAATTATGAAGCTTACATCCGTGAAGTATTCGCATGAAATCTGGTTATCATTGTTTTGCGCCAAGGCGCTTTGGAATGAGAGTGCCAACAAAAGCACTATAAAGTAAGTTTTCTTCAAAGACTTTGGTTTTTAAGGATTTAACTGGGTATAATATGATTTAATTACTACAAAAAACGTGTCCGTTTATTCTGCATTCTGATTGTCTTTGTCCAAATTCTCCAAAACCATCTCCAACTTCAGTTCAACTTCGGGCGAGACATACACGTTGCTGATAAAATAGGCCACCAACAAAATTAGGGCAATCATGAAACACACAAAGAAAACGGTAAATACCTGTTCTAAATTTGATGGCCAATTTAAGACAAGCACGTATGCCCCCCAAGCCATTATGAGCAAAATGGTTAAAATCCATAGAAACCTGTTCCCTTTTTTGTAGATTTTCAGGGCTTTGCGGAGCCGACGTGCGTATTCCGTCACAGGCATAGAGACGGAATTGCCTTGGCGAACCACAAGATATGTGTAAATGCTTATTACGAGGAGACCCACGCACCAAAGTAGAAATATCCCAAGTTCAAGTTTCCAATAGAAGAAAACTGCCCAAGCGGAAATTAAGACGATTCTGACAATCAGTTTCCGCTGTAATTCGGAAAGGTGTTTTTTTGTGGCTTCACTGACGAGCCTTTCGTCAACGATGCTTTCGTTTTCCAACTTCTCGTTCAAGGTGGCCAATTGCGCCCGCATTTCTTCCAATTCGTTGTTTTCCATTGCTTTGCGTTTTTATTCGTTTGACATTTTCTTCAGTTGTTCCTTGATTCTGACCAATTTGACGGAGACGTTCTTCGTGGAGATGCCGATGATTTGCCCGATTTCCTCGTAACTCATGTTTTCGAGCCAAAGCAAAATGATGGCCCTATCGACTACGCCGAGTTTGTTGATGCGGCGGTAGAGTTGCTGGATTTGCCGGGTGTCTTCATCGGTGTCGGTGAAGAGGTTGATGTCCATCGAGAGCGGCACGGTCTCCACGCTGCGTTTCTTCTTGCGCTCGGCGGTGAGGCAAGTGTTGAGGCTGACGCGCCAAATCCAGGTCTTCAAGTCGCATTGCCCCTTGAACGAGTCGAAGCCTCGCCACAGGTTGATGAGTGTCTCTTGGAACAGGTCGTTGGCCTCGTCGTTGTCTTTCGAGAAGAGGTAGCACACGGTGTAAATCGTGTTTTTGTGTGCCTTCACGATGGCGGTAAACTCATTTTCTTTCTCCTTCATTGTCGGAATCGTTTGCCTATTAGACGCAAAACCAGCGAAAAAACTACAAAGGAAGAAAAATTTTCTCGAAAATGTTTGCTGTATTGAAAAAAGTTGTACTTTTGCAGCGCAAAACAAAAGCGGAAATCCAAAAAAAAAGGATTACCGATTGTTGAAGACAAGCGGAAATAGCTCAGTTGGTAGAGCACGACCTTGCCAAGGTCGGGGTCGCGAGTTCGAGTCTCGTTTTCCGCTCCGCTTTGCGGAAATAGCTCAGTTGGTAGAGCACGACCTTGCCAAGGTCGGGGTCGCGAGTTCGAGTCTCGTTTTCCGCTCCACAAGTCCCGATGGAAGTCGGGATTTTTTGTGTAAGTGCCTGAGTGGTGGAATTGGTAGACACGAGGGACTTAAAATCCCTTGGCCTTTAAAGCCGTGCCGGTTCGAGCCCGGCCTCGGGTACGCAGAATCCTCTGTAAATTGCTTGTCTACTAGAATTTACAGAGGATTTTTCTTTTCTCAGGTGAAACATTATGGTCTATTGGTCAATTTTGACAGATGTTATTTGAACAGATCATCCAGTGTTATCTGCTGATTCACGTCTTTGGAATGTGCGCCTTTCTGCACTCCTTCGGTCGTCACCATCACTAATTGCACCGAGTGCGTCTTCCTGTGTTGTTTGCTGGCTAAAAACGCGTCAATCTTGGTCGCCAACTCACGTTCATACTGTTTGTCGATTACAAACTCATGCTCACTGAATTTCATTTCGCAGAGATAATCCGTCCGCTCGCCCTTCCATTCCAGTACCAAGTCGATTTGTGCCGTATCTCCATTTGGAGCCATGCCTTTCCAGCAGTAGTTCCGGCTGATAGTTGCGATACGCAGCGCTTCTTTCATCTGCTCCAAATGCTCAATACACAGCATTTCAAACGTGTTTCCCGCCCACGCATAAAACGAGGGCGTACGTTGGATGGTCCGCCAGTTGCCCGCATTAGTCCCTTTCCCATAAATGAAATGAAGATAGAATAACGAGAAAAAGTCCTTCAGTTGATACACCGTTTCCACACGTTGTTTGCCATACCTTGGATATTCTCGTATGATTCCCGACTCATGCAAATTGTCCAGAATCTTACTAAAGGTTCCTCCCATCTCTATACCCACGGCTTCCGACAGTTCTCGCCTAGTCATGCCATAAAACTTCGCCCCTAAAGCCTTCACCACATCTACATACCGCTCTGAAGTGATATATAAGCCAGTGTACACATCCTTAAACTCTTGATTGATCCTTTCATCCTTGAAGAAGAAGTCGTCGATGTTTTCTGACAGATTTTTCTCACTATCAATTCGATCCAGATAATACGGGATGCCGCCGAAGGCCATATATGCCACCGCCATTTCGTAGCGCGACAAATGGAAACCGTGCTTCTTGAAATACAGCTCACACTCCTTCAGCGTGAACGGCAACAACCTAATGGTTCCCGTCAGTCGTCCATGCAAACCGCCATAGTCGCGAATCACATTGTCCAACATCCAACTTGTGGCCGAACCACACACCACCAACACGATGTTGCGTTGACGGTCAGCCCATGAATTCCAGAAATACCCCAGTTCCGTAATCAATTCCGAAGACTGCGGACCTGCCAGCCAAGGCAACTCGTCCAAGAACACCACGCGACGCTTCACGCGCAACCCTTCCAAATATTTTCTTAGTAAACGGAAAGCCTCGCGCCAACAAGTCGGTCGCGGTGTGTCTTCCGCCATACCGCAATCCAGAAGGCTCTCATAGAAGTGATCCAATTGTATCTGCTTGTACGTGCGTTCGTCCTTTTCCTTGATATACGCTCCTATGGCACGGAAAACGATCTTGTCTTTATACACTTCTTCCACCAAATAGGACTTGCCTACACGCCTTCTGCCATAGACGGCCACAAACTCCGATTTTGAACTCTTCAGAAACTTCTCCAGCTTCTTAATCTCTTCACTACGGCCTATGATACTATTATACGACATGATTCATTGGTTTTGACGATGCAAATTTAGATAATCCTTTGCATATTTCTTACAAAAAAGTCAGCCATTTTCAACTTTTTTTTCGAAAACGGCTGACTTTTTTTCAAATAATATGGTCCTTGTGCTCATTAAGGCACTTTGATTATGCAAACGGACAAAAAAGGTTGAGACGAATTGTAACATCATCATCTCAGCCTTTGCAAATAAAGGCACTTCTCACTTCGCCCTAAACCTCACCAACCGCAGTGGCATCCCTTCGCAATCCTTCAGCACCTGAACACCGTAGTAATATCCGCCGTGGCACACGAAGCGCTTTTTCGTGAGGGCGAGGTCGTAGTCTTCGCACTGGAAGGAACCCGTTGAAACGCTTTGCCCTTTGCTGACGGAATAGGCGTGGAACGTGTTCTCGCCTGCCGTTTCGGCATCGCCGAAGAAGAGAATCTGGCCGTCGTTGCCCTTGATGGCCATGGTGAACCAACCCATGTTGACAGGCTCCTTGATGTGTTGGATGCCGTTTTCGCAATAGGAAATCCATTCATTGTATTTTGGAAGCATCCTCTCATCGGTCACTCGTGGCAATTCGTCTTTCAAGTCCTGAATGCGGGCGTTTTGCAGGGCGATCTGCTCTTCGACGGACAGGATCTGCGGTGCCCAGTCCAATGGCTTTTCCGAAATCTTGTTGCCATTGAAGTCGTAGGTCCTCACAAGTCCGTCGATGGGGTTGGAAACGATGAGTTTGCCATCGACGATCGCCATTTGCCACTCGCCTTTCATGTCTTCCCTTAGGCTTTCCGTGTAAATGAAGTAGTTTTTGTTTTTGAGGTCGGCGCTCATGTCCTCAAAGGCATCGCAAAGGGTTTTTTCCTTGCCGGTTTTTGTATCCAAAATGGATACAAGACTTCTCCATTTTTTGCCCCACGATGCGCCACCAATGATGGCGATATGGTGGTCGTCCAATGCCAACATTTCCTTTGCCAAATACTTGATTTTAAGTTCTTTTGTAATCAGCCCGTTGTCGTCAAACAGGTAGATGTCGCCCATATTGTTAGCCTCAGTGAAATACAAGTTGCCCAACTTTCCGTCCACAGGCTGGAGATTGCGTGGTTTCTTGCCTTTGTCGGCAAAATATATAGCGATGTCTTTCAGGAACTTGCCGTTTGCGTCGAAAAGGGAATACCTGTTTTTGTTGGCATGGCTGACCATGGCTTTGCCGTCGTCGAAAACGACAAGCTTTTTCCGCAGTCCGTTCGGGCGGCCATCCAAGGTGTCGTAGTAGGTGTCGAAGATTTTGTCCCAGTCGTTCCCCTTGCCGTAGGTCTCGTCGGGGACGAGCGTAATTGTTTGTGCGTCAATTTGATGGTATGACGCGAGGACTAAAATGACGATGAAAAGCAGTTTTTTCATGGCTGTAAGATTTAAAGGTTGATTTCTGTGTTTTCTGATTGTATACGCATTTTGAACTCTGCAAGCTCCTGCTCTGCAAAGGGTCGGTTGGCATCGTAGTCTTCGATGGTGTAGTGGTCGAAGATGTAGTCGGTTGGCTTGGGCTTCGACAACAGGTTGAAAGCCATTACAATGAGTGTGATGGCGGCAGCTGTCGACACCGAAGAGATGATGGCAATGCGGGCGACATTCACTTTGGGGCTTGCCGTGTGCCCGAACTCGAATTTCGGCACGGCGAGGTCTTCCGGAACCAGAGTGTCCAGTGATTCCTTCAATTTGTCGGCAAAAGCGCGTCGTGCTTCGGCTTTTTGCTTGCACGAAGGGCATTTTTCGAGGTGCGATGCCGTTTCTTGTCTTTTGCTTTCGGTCAATTCACCGTCGACGTAGCTTTGTATCGTTTTGTCGTTCAAGTGTTTCATAGCAGATGCTTTTTGATTTTGTCCAATGTCCTTGACAAGGTTTTCCCGACGGAATGGAAGTTGCGCCCGGTCATTTCCGCGATTTCCTTGTAGGAATAGCCCTCGCTGTAGAGCACGACCAGCGTTTGTTCCTTCTCGCTGAGGTGGGCTATCGCGTTTAGGATGTCGGGGGTCACGTCATTGGGCGTTTCGTCCGATTCGGGTTGCGGACTTTCCATCGCGACGGTCCTTGCCGTTTTCCTTTTGTAGTCGATACCTTTATTAATGGTACTCCTGACGAGCCAGTTTTTCGTGTCGCGGACGGTTTTCTCGTCGCTCATCGCGAAATAATAGGCGGTGAACACGTCTTGCACGACATCCTTTGCGCTTTCGGGGTCTTGCAGCATTTTGGCCGCAATCCCGAGCAGCTTCGGATAATAGCTTTGGTATGTCCTTTCAAATTCGGGGTCCATTTCGGGAGCTTTTACGATAACAAGACGCACAAGTAGGCCGTTTTGTGACGTGGGGTGACACAAAAAAACAACTTTTTCGTTTCATTCCCAAATAATCCCTACTTTTGCCCCATCAAAATCCTTTGAAAATGAAAGCAGACAAAAAACAGATTTTGACCGAAGTGAAGCGTTACGCCGTCATCACTTTTGCGCTGTTGATCATGTGCTTTGGCTGGACGGCCTTCCTCATCCCCAACCACCTGATGGGAGGCGGCGTGAACGGCATCGCGGCCTTGATCTATTGGGGCACCAACGGTGCCATCTCCACGGGTATCAGCGTGTTCGTCATCAATGCGGTGCTGTTGCTTGTTTCGTTGAAAATCATCGGTTTTGGCTTTGGCATCAAGACAGCCTACTCTATCGTGATGGCCTCGGTGTTCATGTCGGTGCTGCAGCATTACATCACCGACCCTATCATGGCGGGCGAGATGCAGCCTTTCGTGAGCGACCACTTCCTGGCGGCCATCCTCGGTGGCGGCTTGGCTGGCGCGAGCATCGGCCTGGCTTTCACCCAGGGGGGCAGCACGGGCGGCACCGACATCGTCGCCATGATGGTGTGCAAATACGTCAACGTATCGCAGGGGCGTGTGCTCCTTATCAGTAATATCATCATCTTGGCGTGCAGCTTCATTGTGGGTAACACGATAGAGGATTTCATCTACAGCTGCATCGTCCTCGGCGTGAACAGCTATTGCGTCGACCTCGTGCTGACGGGCAACAAACAGACCGTGCAAGCCTTCATCTTCACTGCCGAGCCCGAAAAGGTGGCCGAGCGCATCTCTACGGAGATGATGCGCGGCGTGACGATGATCAACGGCACGGGCTGGTACACCAAGCACGAAGGTCCCATCTTGATGGTGGTGGCCCACAAGCGCGAGTCGCAACAGATTCTTCGTATCGTGAAGGACGAAGACCCCAAGGCTTTCATGACGATGAACACCGTGATGGGGGCGTATGGTAAAGGTTTTGAGCAGATTAAACGATAAAAAAAGGAAGCCATTCGGCTTCCTTTTTTGTGATATAAATCTGATAGATTTACTTGATACCCAATTTCTTGGCGATATCCTTCGGCAGGGCGTCCTTGTGGACCACGATGTTCATGGTCTTGTAGCGGACGAAGGCCTTCGAGACGTACCAAATGCCTTTGTATTGGCCGGCGTCGCCCCAGCTGTTCTTCACCATGAAGTATTCGTTGCCGATTTGGTCCTTGGCGGTGCCGTAGATCAGCATGCCGTGGTCGTCGCCCGTCTCATAGTTGTCGTAGGCGATTTGACGTTCCTTCTGGGTGACCCACTTCTGCGGGGTGGGGCTGCTTTGGGCTTCCTTCTTGCGATCGGCGGCACTCATGCCCAGCCAGTGGGCCATGTCGCTGCCTTGCAGGTCGCGGCTCTTGGCTTCGAGGTCGGGAAGGACGGCCACACCGGCCATCTTGCCACGGAGCCAGCCAGCCTCGCTGACGTCGCTGCCCCAAGCAATCGGGTAGCCTTTGTCGATGGCGTTGTCCATCACCTGCATCAACTCGTCGATGGGAAGGTTCCAGGCCTGGCCCCAACGCCAGTTGTCCTGCACTTCGATGACGAATTGCTCATAGAAAGGATGGTGCGTGAACGAGGTCAGGTTGACGTAGTCGTCCATGTTGAGGCCTGTCGATTCGGCGAAGCTCATGGGCGTGTACTTCTTGCCGTTGTAGGTGAACTCGGTGGGAGGCACGCCAAGGTAGGCATCGTAAATGCCAGCCAAGCCTTTCTTCCACAGGGCGTTGCCGTCCTTGTCCATTTGGATCTTGCGGCTCTTGATGACACCGGCAACATACGGGTCGGTAACAGCTGAGAGTTCGCTGAAGTTCGACAATGAGTCGCCGTGCATGGCGCCGGCAGGCATCTCGCTGTCGGGCACGAGGCCGTAATGTTTGATGGCGTAGAGCACATCACCGAACGAGCCACCTTGCGAGAAGGACACGTCGCCGTGGGTGCGGACGGCGGCTTCGGCGCGGTCGAGGTAGGTCTTGTAGACGATGAACATCTCCGAGAAGTCGTACTCGGGCTTGCCCATGCGGAGCAGCTCGGCCTCAAAGAAAGCCAACGAGCTGTAGCACCAGCAGGTGCCGGCTTGGTTTTGGTCTTTGACGGAGGTGATGGGGAGTTCCTTCACCGTGGTAAACTTGAAGCCTTCTTCTTCCTTGGCTTCTTCCTTAGCCTGAGGCTGGGCAACGACGCTGACGCTGAGCATCATGGCGGTTGCGGTCAATAGGTGTTTGAATTTCATTGTGTTGTGATTTAATATTTAAAGATTTAAGATTCAAGATTTAAGATTCAAAGATTCAGGTCTTTGCGCATGGCTTTCGAAAGGGCGTCCTTGTGCAGCGTAAAGAAAATGGTGTATTGGCGCAGGTATTGCTCCGAGCAGTACCAATAGCCTTTATACGGACCGGCATCGCCCCACGAGTTCTTGATTTTGTAGTATTTGTTGCCGTTTTGGTCCTTGGCGATACCCACCACAAGCATGCTATGGTCGTCGCCGGCATCCCAGTTGTCGTAGGCGGCTTGGTGGATTTCGTCGGTCACTTTCTTCTCGGCTACGATTTCTTTCCAGAGATTCTCGTCCTTCGGGTCTTCGGGCACAATGCCGATGCCTTCCTTGCGCGAGAAGCCCGGGTTGCTCACGTCCTGTGCCCAGCCGAGGGTGTAGCCGTGCTCAAGGGCATAGTCGACGGCCTCCATCAGCTTGTCGAGGGGCAGGTTGTAGGCAGGGGTCCAAGTCCAGTTGTCGGGGATTTCCACCATGCAGGGCTTGTTGTACTCCTCGTTGGTGAAGGAGCAGATTTCGATGTAGTCGGCGGGGTTGATGCGATAGGTGTCGGCAAACGATTTGGCCGTGTATTTCTTGCCGTCGACGGTGAACTCTTCCGGAGCCTTGCCGAGGTAGGCATCCAAAACGCCTTGTAAAGCCTTGGGGCCAGCAGGCGAGATTTTCTTGTTGCCGTTTTTGATGATGGCATGGGCTACTCCATTGATGACCTCGTTCATCTCGTTGTGCATGTGACGCTCCTCGCCGATCACCTTGCCGCTATAAGCATCTTCGGGCATCATGCCGTATTTGTCGATCATGTAGAGCACATCGCACACCTCGCCACCTTGGCTGAGGGTGTTGTTGCCGTGCATACGGACGAACTTGTTCACTTTCTCCGTCCAGGCGTTGCGGACGACAAACATCTCTGAGAGGTTGAATTCCTTGCCGTACATGCGCTGGATTTCGGCCTCAACGAAACCGATTCCGGCAAAGCACCAGCAGGTGCCTGAGCTGCCTTGGTTGTCGACGGGCGTGTGCTTCACGTTGACCGTCTCGGTGATTTGGTAGACGGGGTCTTTCTCTTCCTTGTCCTGGGCAAAGAGCGTGGTGCCGGCGCCCAGCAGCAGCGCGACGGCTGCAAATCTGATGACTTTGTTCATATTATTTTGATTTATTGAATTTTAACTACTTTCTTCACTTGGTTGTGGTCGCCTTTCAGTTTCACGAAATAGGTGCCGTTGGGCAACGAGGCCATGTCGATGCTGGCTTGGCCGTTGGTGGCTCTTGTTTGCATCAGCATTTGTCCGGTCAGGTTGTAGACTTCCACGGATTGAAGGCCGATGGATTCGACGTTGACCATTCCAGAGGTCGGGTTGGGATAGAGCAAGGCATCGTGTGCATTGTTTTCGCCGATGTTGGTGGTCCAGTCCACAAAGACTTCGTTTGTGGGGTTTGACTCGATGTAAGCGGTCTGTCCGGTCACGGTGTAGTAATATTCATGTGACGAATTGGCGGTGTAGTCAACGAAATCTGTCGTCGTGCTGTGGCCGATAAGTTCGCCGTTGCGGTAGATGCAGTAGCGTTCGGCCATGGTGGCTTCATGCCATTGCAGTATGACGTGGCCTTCGTGGATGTAGAAGCTGAGCTGCTGCGGGATGATGGTCTTGTTGACCGAAACGAAATGCAGCTCGGGGTCGCTTGCGGTGGTGCCGAAGCCCGATTCGCAGTCGATGTCGGAGTAATAGGCGGTGACGGCATACTCGTAAACATGGTTTTCCAATGCATGGAGGTTGTCGGTGTGATAGGGACTGCTCAAGGCCTTGATGCGCCTGAACTCTTGTCCTTTGATGCGGCGGTAGAGGTAATATCCGGTGAGGTTTTCGGCTTGCGGGGCATCCCACATCAGTTTCACTTTCGTGTTGGTCGTCATTTCATAGCGCATGTTGACTGGGACTTCGCACGAACCGTCTTCGTTGACCGAGGCCAAGTTGGAAGGATCCGACTCGCCATCCTCTTTGAAGGAAGTGACGAAATAATTGTTGAGGCTTTCGCTAAGGTTGTTGTCAGTGAAGTGAGTGTCTTCGGTGACGGCATAGAGCAATCCGTTGCGATAGACGTAATATTGCGGCAGGTCGCGGCCCGAAGGCTGCCAGCTGAGGTTGATGTTGTCGCCGTCTTTGACTGCATTCAGGTTTTCGGGCACATCGTCGTTCGACTTCTCGCCGCAGTGGTTGTTGGCCACAAAGAACAGGCCTTTGTTGAGGTTGGCAGAGGAGCTGTTGAACGAAACGGCGGTAAGCCCTTCGCTGTCTTTAATGTCGAAGCCGATGTTGTCAATGGCTTGTGTGGGTGCTTTCCAGCAGAAGTCGACGCGGCCAATGGGCATGTTGAAAGCGAGGCTCGTTGAAGCGGATTGGGGTTGCAGCTGGGCGAGTTCGATGCCGGCTGAGTTGACCAACGAGATGTAGCCGCCGTTCCAACCTTGGCTGTCGCTTGAGGTCATGTCGATGTGCCAGGTGCACGAAGGGCCGAGGATGACTTTCTCGGCGGTGGCTTCGAGACCTTTGGCACCTTGTGTGACGGCATAGACGCTGTAGTCGACCACGGTGGGCATGTAATGGTCGGTGAAGCTCATGTTGGCTCCGGGGGCGACGTTGTCTTCGGTGTAGATGATTTCGCCATCGCGGGTCACCACGATTTGGTCGATGGCATTGAGGGCGTTGAGGTGGACGTTCTGCGTGGGATTGGTCCAGCTGATGACGGCGGTGTAGTCGTAGTCGCCGAGCGAGTTCACCTCAAGGTTCTCGGGTTGCATGGGCATGTATTCGTAGACGTTGGTAGGCACGTAGTTGAAAACGGCTTGTGCCCAACCGGCATAGTCGATTTCGTCGATGACGAACCAGCCGTCGCTGCTGCCGCCCCAGCCCCAGTTGAAGTGGAACAGGTCGTTGTCGTCGTAGCCGTCGCACACGAAGGCATGGCCGCCGCTGTTGCTGAAGCCGGAATAGTAGACCGGCCAACCGATGTCGAACGATTCCTTGAGCATGTCCTGCCAGTTGGTGAGCGAGTATTCGTCGCGGCCTTTGAGGGTGGCGTTGTTGGAATAGGAGAAATAGTGACGGATGGCATAGGGCACGTCCCACGAGTTGGTGCCGCTGCCGCTGGGCGAGAAGTTCATGTCGACAGCCACGCCGCAGTGGTACATGAAAAGGGCCACGGCCTCAATCTGCTCTTGCGGGGCGCCTCCGAGACGGTCGGGCATCAGCTCCCAATGGTAGGTGGTCTGTCCGAAGTTGGCGCTTTGCTGTCCGTAGCCTTGGCAGTAATAGGAATGGCTCCCGGTGCCTTGGGTGGGGTGGTTCCAGCGTTTCATCACCTGGCTCATGGCGGTGGCCACGCAGCCCGCATAGCAGTGTCCGCCCGAACCGCCGCTGGCTTCGGGGGCATACATGTTGTAGGGCCAGTCTTGGTTCCACTTGGTGGTGCAGATGTAGTCGACGCCACGCCCGCCGTTGCGCGAAAGCAGGCGCCCAGTGGTCATAACGCTTTGCCATTCCTCGGCGGTGTTGTCAATCATGACGGCATTGCGGCTCGTGCGGGCCTCGATGATTTTGTCGAGGTAGAAACTGAGCTCAGGCGACATGTTTTCGGTGGCGAATGTGCCTTCGTCGGAATAGCCCACGATGGGACGGAAACGGTCGTCGGCTGAGACGATCACGAAGCCTTCCGTGCCGGCGTTGAACACATAGAAGCAAGCCTCGCCACGGTCGGCCTGACCTGTGTAAACCAGCTGCAAGTCATTGCTTTTTAGGTTGTTGCTGATTTTTTCTGAAGCGAATCGTTGTCCGATGGTTTTTGCCTTCTCCATGTCGACGGGGTTGGCAGTCAGAGTGTTGATGCCTAAAATCAAGGCGATGAGGGATAATAGATGCTTTTTCATAGTTGATGATGATGTTTCTAAAAAGGCTCCAAAAATAGGAAAAAAATTGAAACGCTCCGCGTAATGGAAAAGAAATCCCTCGTTTTTTAGAAAGAGATGACCTCGTCCATGCGTATATCGAATGGCTCGGCGGGCACTTCGTCGACCAATTGGAAGTCGAAGCAGATGCCGATGCGCTTCACGTCGGGGTGCTTGGCGAGGAAGCGGTCGTAGTAGCCGCGTCCGCGTCCGAGGCGGTTGCCCTTGCGGTCGAAGGCCACGCCCGGCACCACGATGAGGTCGAAACCGCCCGAGTAAGGTTCGTTCTGCGGCTCCAGGATGTTGAAGTCGCCCACGGCAAAATCGGTGTCTTTGGCGTATTCCACGGGGATGATGTCGTCGCCGACCACGGTGGGCAGGATAATGATTTTCTTCAGGTGCCACTTCTCAAGGAAGGCTTGTGTTTGCACCTCGTCGGGCAATGCGCTGTAGAGCATGACTTTATGGGCGGCCACAAAGTCGGGATGACGCTCCAACTTGGCCATGATTTTCGCGGATTGTTCGAGCAGTTGCTCCTTGGTGTGCTGTTTTTTCAGTGCCTTGATGTGGGCGCGTAGTTCTTTCTTATCCATATTCTTTTGTATGTGTTGCTATTCGATGTCTTTTGTCGTTTTGAGGCCAATCCCGTAAGGTAGGATGGCCGAGGCGGTGATGCTCCGCTTGGGTGCGTTCTTGATCCATTGCACTTCCACGTGGTTTTTGCCTTCGTTGAGGATGACCCCGCCTTCCACTTGCCAGCTTGTTGCAATGGGTTGTGGTCGAAGTGAATAAGTCGAGCCATCTTCCACGATTTCAAGTTGTTCGGGCATGATGATGTCGTAGAAAAAGTCCGACATTGCGTCTTGGACGACGAAGAAGTTTTCGTTTGGCTTTTTTGTCTTTGGGTCCAAATGAAGTGCATGTTTCATGCCGTTGAACGTGACCAAACGGGCCGGATGCCCCAATTTGGTGGCACGGTCGACGATGCATGAAGCCCCATACATCTTGTCGACTACCAAGGTGTTTAAGGGGTTGGCGACGGCAAAGGGGTAGCCGTAATCGTAGGGCATGACGTTGTCGGCGTCGCCATGGAAGGCGAGGATGGGAATGTTGCGGCCTCTCATCATGGCGGTGTCGGCCAAGGCTCCCCACATTTCGACGATGCCACGGATGCGGAAAGGAGCCTTGATGGCGTTGCCGCAGGTGTCGATGCCGCCGAGGTCGGTTCTCAAAAAGCCTTTGCGGGTGTATCCCGGGCGCATTTCGTCGGTCATGAAGGCAAGGTTGAGTGCCGTGATGGCCCCTGAACTGGAACCGCCTACGAACATCATGCTGGTGTCGATGCCATATTCCTCTTGGTGCGCCACCAAGAAGCGCATGGCGGCATGGGCGTCTTGTACGGAACGATAAGCCGCCCGGCCAATGCTGGCCTTGGTGGGGATGAAGCCGATCCTATAGTCGATGGAAACCGTCACAAAGCCTTGTGAGGCAAAGTGTTGGCACCATCGGGCGGGGGCCTTGTCGTCTTTCGAACCGAAATAGAACGCTCCGCCTTGGATGAACATGATCATCGGACGCTTTTGTAGGGTGTCGCCTTCGGGACGGAAAACGTCGAGGTGAAGGTCCAAAGGGGTTGTAATGACGGCGTCGGTGACGCGGAAAACCTTGTCGATGGCAGGGACCTCTTGAGGCATCTCCGTCCAAAACCCTCTGGCGTGGGCGTATGGGATGTCGCTGGTTTTTTCCACTGCAAACTTCGCCTCGCGGTAGCGGTTGTTCCCGTAGTCGCGAAAGGGTAGAGGCTCGTGCTTTTCAAACCAAAAAGAGACGGAATCCAACGCATCCGATTGCGCGTATCCTTCTGCGTGTAGGCTGTCGACGGAAACGACATGCGGACGAAAAGTCATTTGCCTGCCATGGTAGTATAGCACGGCGTCGCGGTCTTGTGCCTCCAACCGAAAAGGAAGCGTGTCGGCCATGTTTTCCTCCAAGGTCATGTAATGTCCCTTGATGTTGAGGCTGTCGCAATGCTCGACGAAGACCAGGAAACCCTTTCCGCCAATGACGCTCCTAAAACAAGCGGGCGTCTCCATGATGGGGAAATAGCCGTTTCCCCAAGACAAGGAAACGTCTTGCATGTTGTCGCCAAAAAGGAGGACAAACCCAATGGAAAGCACTATCGTGATGAGGCAGCGGCGCATAGGTAACTCAAACCAAATGAAGCGCAAAAATAAGAAACTCAGCCGACAGCGCGAAGCCAATCAGATGATTTTTGTATTTTTACACCCAAAATAGGAGGAATAAAATGAAAAGGTTATTGCTTATCCTGCTGGTTTTCATGTGTTTTTCGGAAAATGCGAACCCTCAGGAACGTCGGCGTTATGCCTTGGTATGGAACGACGAATTCGATGCGGACGCTTTGAACCCAAGCGTCTGGGGAAAGATATGGCGCAGCCAAGCCGATTGGGCCGTTCACATGACGTCGCACGACGCGTTGTATGGCCTCGACAATGGCGACCTCGTGCTGCGAGGCATGAAGAACGATTTCCTGCCCAAAGACTCGGCACCATTTTTGACGGGTGGCGTGTGGACCAGAAACAAGAAGGCTTTTGGCTTCGGACGCATTGAGGTTAGGGCGAAGTTCGATGTGGCGCAAGGGTTTTGGCCTGCCATTTGGATGCAAGCCCAGACCAACCAGTTGATCAACTGGCCTTATGCCGGCGAAATCGACATCATGGAGCATTTTGGCACTAATCCCTATGTGAATCATACGGTTCACAGCAATTACACCTACAACCTGAAGAAGCATTATCGCCCGCCTTATGCGGCTCGTTCGGCCTATAAAGAGGGAGAATACAACACGTATGGGATGGAACGTTTTCAGGACAGCCTCGTCTTTTTCGTCAACGGCCAGCGCACCTTCGCTTATCCCCGCTATCGGGAAGGTGTCGACGGACAGTTCCCCTTCAGCCAACATGACTATTACTTGATTCTGGATGCCCAGCTGGGACGCGATGGCTCGCCCAGTATCGACACGGCCAAATTGCCCGTCGAGTTGCGAGTGGATTATGTCCGTTATCTTGAGCTTGATACCAAGACCGATGTCATCCCTGAACCGAAAGAGTTTCAGCAGTTTGGAGCGACGAAATACAAACTGGGGAAAGTGGTGGGAACCGATGAGACGTTTCCCGACCCCGATGAGTATCGCATTGTCGTTAGGCGGGGCAAGGCCACCATTTCGGGCAATGTGGTTTGGGCGAAAAGCACGTTGGCGCAATTGGTTGACGAAAAGGGCATGATTGCCGACTTGGAGGTGCACGACTGGGCAGCATATCCTTTTCGGGGCTTCATGCACGACACGGGGCGCAACTATCAGCCTGTCAGTATGTTGAAAGAGACTTTGGACTTGATGAGCTTCTATAAGTTGAATTATTTCCACTGGCATCTGACCGACTATCCCGCTTGGCGCATTGAATGTAAGGCTTATCCGCAACTCAATGACCCTCAGTATCAAAGAGCAGGTCGCGACGAAGGGAAGTTCTACACTTACGATGAAATCCGCGAAGTTATCGCTTACGCGAAGGAACGCGGCATCACCGTGGTGCCCGAAATCGACATGCCGGGCCATTCCACTTATTTCAAGAACGCTTTTGGCTTCACGATGGACTCGGAGGAAGGACGAAAGGTGCTCGAAAAATGCCTCGACGAGTTCTTCGACGAAATCCCGAAAAGCGACTGCCCTTACATCCACATTGGCTCCGACGAGGTGTGGATTGAAGACCCTACTGGCTTTATGCAATGGATTGAAAATGTGGTAAGTAAATATGACAGAAAGCCCATCGCTTGGGATCCTGGTTTGCCTGCCTCCGACGGCGTGATTCGACAGATTTGGAACGAGGCGGCGGGTTCCAACGCGGCTGCATCGGAGAAATCGGGGAAGTATTTGGACTCTTTTGTCGGCTATCTGAATTATTACGACCCGATGCTGTTTACGAGTCGTGCGTTTTTGCATACAGCCGCAGCCCAAGCTGTGCCCGACACCACCAAGGCCTTGGGTGGCATCCTTTGTCTTTGGAATGATGTGCGCGTCGACAGGAAGGAGAACATCGCTCTGCACAACGGCATGATTAATGGCATGATGGCCTATGCTGAGCGTTTTTGGAACGGTGGAAATGCCGGTGTCGTCTTGAACGAAAACCTTCCTATGGGACCATTGACTGAGGCAGGCTCGCGTTTGGCCAATTTTGAAGAGAAAATGGCTTTGCACCGCGACCGTTTCCATAAAGAGAAGATGCGTTGGGTGGCCAATTCGCAAATGGAATGGAAGGTGCAAATTGATGATAATGAACCGGTAACTGCTTATGGTGGGGTGGTTGATTTGGATGCATTTTGCCAAGTGTATCTTATTAATATAGGTGACACTGCCATGGCCACGGCCCAAACGACTTTGTTTGCGGAGCGCGACATGGACATAGAGGCATGGATAGGCTTTTGCGTGCCAGCACGTTCCAATCGCAACGGCTATGGCATTGGCGAACAAGGCCGATGGGAGGGTGGTTGCCAATGTTTCGTTAATGGGAAGGCGGTTTTGCCCCCGAAGCCTTGGAACGAGCCTGGCAAATATGGCTATCATTTCAACACTTGGCATAAGCATGAAGAAGAGGAACCTTTCACCGACGAACAGCTCTATTGGATGCGTGAGCCTGCCAAGATTCATCTTAACAAAGGCGAGAACCGTGTGGAAATAAAAACACCGAAGACCTATAAAGGCCTTCGGTGGGGTTTTGCTTTCATTCCTGTTTCGACTTCTGCCGACGGAACCGTCAGCGAAGTGAAGGAAATAGGTTATCGTCTCCCGTTGTAGTTGCCGCTTAGGGTCTCGATGAAGCCGTTGGCGGCGGTCTTCATGTTGGTGAAGTCGCTGCCGAGCGAGCTGGAGCAGTCGAGCACGAGCATGATCATCGCGCTCTTGTATTCGTTGACGACCTCGGTGTTGCCCGAAGGGGTGAACTCGCTGTTGTATTGCCATTGGGCCGACGATTCGAGCCAGTTGTATTGCTTCACATAGTCGGTGCTGATTTGCACGCCGTTCATGTCGGTGAGGTTTTGGAACGAGAACAGGTCGAAGATGCCTTCCGTTGAAGCGGTGACGGCAATGCCCGACATGCTTTCCAGTCCGACATATTGGATTTCAGTCAGTTGGCCTTTTCCTGCATTGCGGATGTAGGTGCCTTCGATGTAGCATTGCGACTCGTTGGCATCGGCCACGTTGTCGAAGGTGAAGCGGATTTTGGTGCCGGGCTCTTGGGCGGGCAGCTTCAGCGTGACGTTGTAGAATGTGCTTTGGTTGTAGAGCTGCTGGGCGATTTGGGCGAATTTCTCAGAGGCTTCGTTCATGTTGCTGACCTCGAAGACGTTGTTGACGGGGTCGCTCGACAGCTTCTTGAGGTTGTTGCGGAAGCCTTCCACATCGCTCACGTCGGAGCCGCGAACGCCAATTGAGTATGCCGAAATGTTCTGTCCGCCAATGAGTTCGTTGTTGATTCGGGAGTTCACTGCCGACAGATATTCGCTGCCCGAGTTGTAGTTCGACAGGATGTAGGAGCCTTGGTCGAGGCCGTCGGTGAAGGTCACCACCGAGACGTTGATGAGGTTTTCGGGGATGCGTGCACTGGCGAGGCTGTTGAGACCCGTGTTGACGGCGTGGTAAAGGATGGTGCCGTTCTGCATGGAGAGACCATCGACGAAACTCTCGAAGTTCGCTTTCGTATTCTGGTTCAAGAGGCCGAGCGGCATGGTATAGAGGTCACTGTTGAACCCGACGATGCCGAGATAAAGGCCTTCTTTTGCTGGTGTGTTGTCTTCGGCCTGAGGCTTTCTGCAACTGCTGAAGGTGGTGAGCACGACGGCAAGCGTCATGGCTGCCACGGTGATGAGATGTCTTTTCATATTCGGTAGTTTTTAATCTTTTCTATAACGAAAGAGGTCCGCTAAAATTGTAACCCCTGCAAAATTTCCAACTCTCAACTAATCATAGCTTTCCTGATGGCTTTGGCCAATTGGTCGGGGCAGGAGGTGCCTTTGAAGCCGCAGCGGATGCCTTCGAGCTTGGCGATGACATCCTCGGCTTTCATGCCGTCAACAAGTGTGGCCACGCCTTGCGTGTTGCCGTTGCAGCCGCCGTAGAACTGCACGTTCCTGACGATGCCGTCCTCAATCTCAAACTCAATGGCCTGGCTGCAAGTGCCTTGGGTTCGGTAAGTGTATTTCATTGTGTTTCAGTTTTTGCAAAGTCTGTTGATGATTCCTGAATGTTGCGGGAACTGTTTGCTGAGGTCGTCTTTCTTGCCTAACTCGAAGTTGTCGAAACTGAAGGCAGGTCCTACGGCGCAACCCACCAGACAAAAGCCATGTTTGGTGGGAATCTCGGCGGCAAACCATTGTTCGGGCTGTATGACGGCTTGCATTTCGCCATCGCAGCCCAAATGATGGGTGACCAACTCGCCGTTGGTGTCGATGACGTAGATGTTGAGTGGCTCGCCAGCATGGTAATACCAGATTTCGACCACATCGTGTAAGCGATGGAATGCTGATATATCGTTGGAAGTCAGCATGTAATAGATGGTGGAGATGGTTTTTTTGCCAGTCTCGTCGTTTCCGAAAAGCTGGCGATAGTACCCGCCTTCGGGATGCGGTGCAAGGCCAAGTCTTTCGATGTAATCTTTTGCTTCCATTTTATTGCAGTTTCGACATAAACTTCTCGCTATCAACCACAAAACGTTCATGAATGCCTTCGCCTACCAGTGTATCGTCCTCGAAGCATTTCACCTCGAAGACCAAACGCCGGCAATCGACTTCCGTGAGTTCGGCCTCGCAGCGGATGGTTGTACCTACGGGGCTGGCTTTCAGGTGCTTGATGTTGACGGCGATGCCGACGGTGGTGTTGCCTTCGCCAACCTTGTCGGCCACGCTCATCAGGCAGGTCTTCTCCATCAGTGCAATCATGGCGGGGGTGGCAAACACCTCCAACGCGCCTGAGCCGTAGACGGCGGCGGTGTCCTTGTGCTCCACCACGAGCGTCTCGCTGTGGCGGAGTCCTTTCAGCATGTCGTAGTCCATCAGCCTTGGAAATTCATGGTGATGTTGACGATGACATCGGGGTGCAGCGAGCGACCCACGGGGCAGCTTTCGGCGGCGGCCCAGAGGAGCGATTTCTGCTTTTCGGTGTATTCCTTCGCGGGGAAGTTGAACACGAGATCGATCTGCCCGATGCGGCGTGGGTCGGCGTTCATGGTCTTCTTCACCTCGTAGGTGGTGCCGTCGATGTCGAACTTGTGGCCTTGTGCGCTGATGCCCATGATGGTCATCATGCAGGCGGCCAATGCGCCGCAGGCCAGGTCGGTGGGCGAGAAGGCTTCGCCTTTGCCGTGGTTGTCGGTGGGTGCGTCGGTGATGATGGTGTTGCCCGACTGCACGTGGGTCATCTCATTGCGGAGATTGCCTTTGTAGGTTCCTTTGATTGTTGCCATATCGTTTGTTTTTGTCACAAAACTTGCAAAACTGTCAAAACCTCTTGTTGGGATGTGGAAGCCTGCCAACCGGCGGCTTCCAGCGGCAAGGCGGTTGCCGTGCCGCTCAGCCAAGAAAACAAGTTTTGCGTTGTTTTGTGGGTTTTGTGATTATTGAATTTGTTCGAGTATCAGGTTAGCCAGTCGGCTTGTGCCCACGCGGAAGAGGTTCGGGTTGAGCCACTGTTCGTCGAGGATGTTTTTCACCAAATAATAATAGGTGAGGGCATCTTCCGGCGTTTTCATGCCGCCCGCAGGCTTGAAGCCCACCTTCTTGCCCGTGGCTTCATAGTATTCCTTGATGGTGTCGATCATGACGATGGCGGCGAGTGGTGTGGCGGCCACCGGCACCTTGCCCGTCGAGGTCTTGATGAAGTCGGCACCGGCAAGGATGGCCAATTCGCTGGCCTTGCGGATGTTCTCGACGGTCTTCAGCTCGCCCGTCTCAAGGATGACTTTCAGTCTTGCCTTGTCGCCACAAGTCTCCTTAATAGTCTTGATTTCGTTGAAAACCTCATCGTAGCGTCCGGCGAGGAACGTGCCGCGCGAGATGACCATGTCCACCTCATCGGCTCCCTCGTTGACGCAATAATCCACTTCCTTCACCTTCAGGTCGAATGGCATCATGCCCGAAGGGAAGGCGCAGGCAACGGTGGCCACGCGGATGTTGCTGCCTTTCAGCAGTTCCTTCGCCTGACGGATGAAGGGGCTATAGATGCAGATGGCCGGCACCGAGAGGTGTGGCTTCTGCGTCGGGAAAGCCAAGGCCTTCTCGCAAAACTCCTTGATTTTGGCCTCGTTGTCGAAGGCCTCAAGGGTGGTGAAGTCGATGCTTTGGAAGATGGTTTTCAGGGCTTCCTTTTCGTTACCTTTCTTCTTCTCTTCGCTGAGAATCAATCCGATGCGTTCGTTGAGCGCGGCTTCGGTATGGTTGTAGGGGGTGAATTTCATAGTATGTTATTTTTTAATCTTTATCTCTTTTTCCTCAATATATTGCCTCACAAATTCTGCAATGTCAAAGGTTGAAACTTCGTATTTCGGTTCAAGCAAGGCGAATTCAGCTGGTTTGTGGAAATAGTTTTCATTCAGCAAAATGCTGTAAATGAACTTTGAATGTATGGTGTGGCGGGAAAAACGGCCTGCATAATCCACGCCTTTGGCCAAATCGTAGCCTTCTTTCAGTAGGGCGTAAATGTCGTAGTAGTCGCGGAAAGCGCTTCGCACGGCAATGGTGAACAATTTCATCCCCAACAATTCCTGCAAAGATGGCGTTACGATGTTGTTGTAAACAAAGCCCTTACCCAATTCTGGGACGGAGTTTTCCGGCCTGAAAAACGATAGTTTCACGTTTCCATTGACAAAGATTTGCAGTTGGTTTTTTCCAAGAAACTCTTTTCTGCAATCGGGGAAAACGCTTGAAACCTCATTTGCTATGGCTGAAAAATCGAGGGAAGGGCGTTCTTTTCGAGTGCCTAACAGCTCAAAATCAAGGTCTTCGCTTTTCCTGTGTTGCATTTGTAGGGATTGCGCAGTGCCTCCACAAAGATACAAACCCTTCACAATTTCCATTTGCGAAACGGCCACGAAAACAGGAATTGTTTCCTCCCTAAGCCCTAACTCCCAGTCTTGGTTTCCCATAACGCTTCAAATATCTTTCGGGTTTCTTGATGTCGAAAAACATTACTGCCAAAAGCCAGTTGATGATGCCGTAGTAATCGCCTTGCGAAACCAAGCGGTTGCGCCAAACTTCTTGTATTTGCTTCATCGGATAGAGGTCGCTCAATTTGTGCAAGTCCTCAAATTCAAGGTAGAGCAATGCTTTCTCGATGAGTAATTCGTCATCGGGTTGTGCGCCTTTGTTGTACGACCACAGGCAGCCCAATTGTTCCAATTGCCGCCAAAGTGCCAACTTCTTGCGCTTGATTTGTCCGTTTTCGCCTATCATTTTGCTTTTCACACTGCAAAATTACTCAAAATTTCCAAATGTTTCGCCAATCGTCGTTGCAAGTTTCAAAGAAATCAGTCATTGTCAGCAAATTCTTTTGTATTTTTGCCCCCAGAATTCATCAATTTAAAACCGATGCCCCGATGGTATATAACAGCGGTCAAATCGAAATGAAGAAGTGTTTGTTTGTCCTTTCAGCCTTGGTTTTGTTTGCTTTTAGCGGTTGCCAAAAGTTTGCAGGCGAACCTGTTACGAAGAATTTCGGCATTTCTGGCAACTATACTGAGCTTGAAGTGCAGAATGCGTTTGAGGTCACCGTGAGCGATGCCGTTGAGGTTGTCACTGTCACGGTTGGCGAGAATGTCATGCCGAAAGTCATGGTGGAAGTCGTCGATAATACGCTGAAAATCTATCTCAAGCCTGCTGGCCATTTCTATGGCGGCGAAATGAAGGCCATCATCCCCTACAAAGCCCATCTGACGAGTGTTGACTTGTCGGGTGCTTCGGAGTTCCGTTCGGAATATGGTCTTGATGGCGAGAAAGTTGAAGTGGACTTGTCGGGTGCCTCCGATTTCTATTGCGACATCAATGCGGACGAAATCAGCATGAATCTGTCGGGTGCATCCAAAATCGAGGGCGGTGTTTCGGCCACCGACCTTGACCTTGACTTGGCCGGCGCTTCCGATGCCACGCTGACGGGTCAAGTTGCATCGCTTAAAGTCGATTTGTCGGGCGCGAGCAACATCAAGAAAACGGTTGTGGACAATCGTTATGGCCTCGTTTGCGACCGATGTGAAGGCTCGTTGTCGGGCGCAAGCAATGCCTACATCCATTGCGATGGCACCATCAAAGTCGGCCTTTCTGGGGCCAGCGACCTGCACTTTACCGGAACCGCCTTCACTGGAGATAGCAGCATGTCAGGCGCTTCGGACATCATTCATGATGAACTGCCGTAAGCTGTAGTTCTTCCAACGATATTTTCATCCGCCAGCACCACTTGTTTTTCGGGTCGGCAGGCACATTGATTTGGTCGTCCTTGGGGTTGGGCGACCAATTCTTTTCATTTGTGTCCAAAAGGTCTTGCAGCGGGTAGATGTTCCACTTCGATGGACTGTCGCAATGCTTTTCCAGGATTTTTTTGATTGTCTTGCCAGTGACTTTGCGGTCGTCGAGGTCGAGGCTGTCAAGGAACTGACGGGTGCGGACGCGGTCTTCGGCTAACCAGCCTCGCAGGGTGGGCATGTCGTGGGTGCCCGTGGTGTAGACGCAGTTTTCGGGCAGGTCTTCGGTGTGCACAAAAGCGTGACCGAACACTTTTGGCATTCGCTGCACCTCAAGGCTCATGATGCCCAACTGCTGCATCACCTCGGGCACGGAGGCGGGAATCATGCCCAAGTCCTCGCCGCAGGCGATCATCTTTGTAGCATTGATGAGAGCGGGCAATTTCTCCAAAGCTTTCTGCTTCCAAAACTCGTTGTGGCGGTGGTAGTAGAAGTCCTCATAGATGTGGTCGATGGCTTGTTTTTGGTCGTCGGGCAAGGCTTGATACGATTTGGTTTTGTGTAACTCGATGCGTGGATGGAACTTGCTGTTTTCGTGTGGGTCGTGGATGAAAAGCGTGTCCAAGCCCGATTTCACATGCTTCTTTTCGTCGAAGCGGAAGCCGAAACCTTCAATTTCTGCAACGCTCAGCGGCAGGGCAGGGCTGAAATGCCCCAACAAGCCCGACTTGGCGGTCTTCGGTATTTCCCAAATGCGGAAGAAGCCCAAGATATGGTCGATGCGGTAGGCATCGAAGTAGCGGCTCATCACTTGCAGACGGCGTTGCCACCAAGCGTAGTTGTCCTTCGCCATCGCTGCCCAATTGTAGGATGGAAAGCCCCAATTCTGACCCTCGGCGGCGAAATCGTCGGGCGGGGCACCCACTTGCACGTCGAGGTTGAACAAATCGGGATGCGCTTTCACGTCCACACCTTTGGGATTCACCCCGATGGGGATGTCGCCTTTCAGCAGCAAGCCTTTGTCGTGCAAGGCGTGGACGGCCTCGCGCAGTTGCTTGTCGCAGTGATATTGCAGGAACAGGTGGATTTCGTTGCCGTTGCCGTCGCGCTCGGCGCAAAATTGGGCGTAGTCATGGAGCCAGTCCTCGTTTTCTTTGAGAAATTGCTGGAATTCGGAGGTGTCTTTCAGTGATTCCCGTTGTTGCTCGAAGGCGGCCTGGAAATATTTCCATTTGGTTTTCAGCACTCTGGGATAATCGACGGTGTCCTTTTTGTTGAGTTGGGTTGGCTTTTCCGAAATCCCCAATTTCTTGAGGTTCAAATAAACCGGATTCAGCGCAAAGGCCGAGATGGCATTGTACGGGTACGAATCGCGCCAGTCGTAGTGCAAGGTCGTGTCGTTGATGGGAAGGATTTGGATGATTTTCAATCCTTTGCTGACGCACCAATCGCCTAATTTCGGCAAGTCGGCAAACTCGCCAATGCCGAAATCATTTTCCGTGCGCAGGCTGAACAGCGGCACGGCCACGCCGCGCATCGTCTGCCTTTCGGTGAGGCCGAACCAATCCCAAACGCGGTCTTTGCCTTCGGACAAGATGCGGTTAGGGCCGTCTTCCCAACGGATTTGGCCGTTTTCGCGGATGAAATATTTGTATTCGGCCATTGGCGTTACGTCGGTTTCCACCGACCAAATCCCTGGCCCAACATATTCCATCGGAACGGCCTTGCCTGTATTCCAATTGCCTAATTCTGAGGTATTTCCAGTGAGGGACAATTCCTCGCCCCAGCGGCTGTCGTATCTTAATCTGAAAAGGGTTTTCATGCTGCAAAGGTAGGGATTTTATTCTATCTTCACCCGACTAATCACCCCGCGATTGCTCCCCGAGTCGTAAAACACGCTGTAGGCATAGCCGCCATGCATTTTGAACACACGCGGATAGATGCGTTTGCTTGCCTTTTGTCCCATGCCGACTGTTCCCGCCGTGGGGTCGTAAAGACCAACGTAGTTCATCCCGTTTTTAATGAACAAGCCGTAGGTCTTGCCTGTGGCCTTGTCAGTGAGGAACTCATTTTGGAAATGTTTTTCTCCAGAAGTGATTTTCAAAGGTTGTCTTTTCGCAATTTTGAAGTCGGGACCGATTTCCACGATTTCGCGGTTGTCAAGATCGGCAAATTGAAGCAATCCGTTGACTTTCAAAGGAACAACCTGACATTCTTTTTTTGCCAGCATGGAGCAATACCATTGTATCATCCCAAGCAAGGTAGGAGTTTCAGCCAAGCGTACCAAATTCCCGTCCCAAGTTCCTTCGTTGATGAGGTCGATGCCCGGGCTTCCTCGTTCAGCTTTTTTGATGCTCTTGGAAACTATGCTTTCTCCTTTCCCGTCGTCATTTTCCACATAGTTGGACTCGAGGGTGAAGTTTTCCGCCATCGCCTGATGGTATTCGTTTTGTATCTTCATCCATGCCGACTGGCAGGCACGGTAGCCGAGGGTGTCGATGAAACTGCAAAGGTATTGCGGCTTTGCGTCGGGAACGCCTTTCATCACGTAAAAGAAGTCTTGGCTTTTGCCGTGGTTGAATTTGAGCCAATAAAGGCCTCTGTCATGCACAATCGTCTTGACGATGTAAGCCCCGTTGTACTCGCACACGATTTTGAGCAGTTTGTTGCGGTAGTCCTCCCGCGAGAAGGTGGAAACGGGCAGAATGTCTTGTTTTTCATCAAGATACACCTGCAAGCAACTGTCCTTTCCGACGAGGATGAGGTCATCGAAAGCGTCAATGTGTAGTTTCTCAAAGAGTTGGTCGAAGTCCTTGTGGGCTTGTTCATTGCCTTCGGTGTCGAGGACGACCATCGAGGAAGTCTTGGGCTTGTTTTCCAAAAGGTAGATTTTCCCACCCAAAAACGTGATGTCGGCGATGTTGCGGTTTGAACCCGAGCGGTAGAAGTCGCTGTAGGCCGTAACGCCCACCTCTTGAAGGTCGTAACTCATCTTGCGCATACGGAAACTGACGTTGATGGAGTCGCGCTGCAACTGCTTAGGCGTTAGGCTCACCAAAGTATCCTGATAGCCGATGCATGAATAATACAGGTTGACGGTCTCCGAGCGGTCGAAAAGCGGCAGTTCATAATGCCCTTTGGCATCAGTACTGGTGCCGTAAGGCGTGTTCACGATGCTGATGTTCATGTTCTCCACTCCGAGGTTGCCGAAGACGGTGGTTTTGGTTTGGGCGAAGAGGGACGAAGCAAGGAAAAGCAAAAGCAAAGCAAGGATAAAGTTCTTTTTCATAACAAGGTCATTTTACGGAAATTGTCGCATACTTGTATTCCTTCCCATCATCAAACCGCAACAGATACTCGCCCTTATAAAGCGCCAGCTTGAACTCGTTTTCATCCTTACTGTACATATACTGGTCGATGGGGACACATTTTTCGCCTTCCGATTTCAGGAACGCGCTCACGCAACCTTCGGGGAAGCCGTTTTTGTCGATGAAGCGGCGGTCGAGGGTGTAGAGCACCTTGCCGTTGGAGAGTTTCCAGTCGGGGATGTTGTCTTCGATGAAACGTGTGCGTGGCAGGCAGCAGGTGGCATCCATACCCGAACCGCAAGGGAAGATATGCTTCACCGTGTCATAAAGAAGGATAGGCTCGCGGTTGGGCATCGCATCAATCAAGTCGTAATAAACGGTTTGCAAGGAATCGGTTTCGCCGTATGGGTCGTCGAAGAATGTGCATTGCAACGTGAACGGGTCGATGCCGGATTGTTCCTTGAAATATCTGCCCATCGTGTACCATCCGTTGCGGTCGGCGATATGCCCGAAGCCGCCTAAAAGCAGGAATTTTGCTTCAGGGTCTTGGCTGATGATTCTTTCGACAAGGTTTTTGGCTTCGTTCACCTCACGATCAACGCCGAAGCCCTCGCCTTCGTAAGGCACGAGTGTATAGCCCAAATTGAGCGCGGTCCTGAGCATATCGCCATAGACAGGCTCGTCGCTGTAGAACCCTGTTTCGCTCAACAGCACCGAGCGCCTCTCGTTGAGCAAGGAATCCTTTGCAAACAGGGTCTCGGCGGCGAGATAACGATAGCCGTTTTCATAGCATTTCTCTAACCAACTGATAACGAAAGCCCTACTATGTGGGTTGAAGTGCCTCTCGTTCATCATAATGACGCGGTTGTTCGCGATGATGCTGTCCATTATTTCCGACAAGGGGATGGCTTTCACATCCTTATAACTATTCTTGAATCTCATATTGTCGAGGAATTGTGTCCCACAAGCCTCGGCTTCGCACCTTGCCTCCTTGTATCGTCCAACGCGGGAATACAAGATGGCTAACAGGTCGTGATAGGAATGTTCAAACTTCGAGCCGATAAAGGTGCTGTCCATATCGAGCAGTTTGATGATCGAGCGGTAGCCGTAGCCATCTTCTTTAGCCACTTGGTAAGGATTGGGCTGTTCGTTTTGCGCCACGGCGCTTTGGAATGAGAGTGCCGCCAAGAGCACAACAAGGTAAATTTTCTTCATAAAGCGTGATTTTTTATCGTTTAGCAAGCTGATTTAACGATTGAAACGCTGCAAAAATCGTGCCGATTTTTTTTGTTATAATATTGAAAATCAAAATATTATAGTTTTTCCTATTCCACCCTCACCTGATACAGCGCCTTCCTTTTATTCATCCCCGTCGGGTAGATGAAATACAAGACTCCGTCGTGAATGCGAAGGTTTTGCGCGAAGGGGTAGCCGCTGAGGTCCATTACGGAGGTGACGGTGCCGGTCTTTAGGTCGATGCGCTTCAGGGTATAGATGCCGTCGGTGACGAAAAAGGTGTAGAACTCCTTCCGCGCCGCGTCCATCATCATCTTTTGTTTCCAGCGGCGGTCGGGTTCCATTTTTCCGTTCCATTTGCGGTATTCGTGGAAGGTGAGGGGATGGCGTTCCAATTCGTTGCCTTCTTTGTCAAGTACGATGGTCTCGCGGTCGGTGTAGGCAAAGATGTAGAACTTGTCGCCGATGGCATAGATTGGATTATAGATGGGGTCGGTCACCCAAAAGTTGGCGCCGAAGCCGCCGTCACCCGTGTGCAGGAGCAACCAAATGTCGTCGCGGGCTTCCTCGTCCACGATGTAATGGAGCGGTTCTGGCTCTTTGTCGCTGCCCAAACGATGGCGGTAATAGCCCATTTCCTTGTTGTAATAAAAGTATCGTCCCGTGATGTAAACGCTGTCGATGGCGGCCAAAATCGGGGAGAATTTGTCTTGGAAAGTCTTGCGCGACATGGAGTTATAGAAATTCATCATGCCTTTCTTCCCGTTGCCGTAATCGATGAACCCGATTTGGCTGGCTTGGTAGTCATTGAGGGCATAAATGTTGCCGAAAGCGTCTTTGTTGAGGCGTTTGTAGCGCGACGAAATGGGCATTTCGTGCAGTGCGTCCCCGTCAAAGGAGAGGTGGAGCAAAGCGGAGTTGCGGCGACGATAGACAATCAGATAGATGCCGTCTTCTCGGATCGTGTAGTCGATGACGCTCATCACGGGATTGTCGAAGGCGATGTGCGGCGCGTTGGCAGTCACCGTCACCTCAAGCAGTTCGTGGCTTTTGGTTTTCATCCTGACGGTGAGGTTCTTGCCATTGATGTCTTTTTCCTTGATGGTGTGATAGGTCGGTTCAAAGACCATGTGGGCGAAGCGGAGTATCATGCCTTCCTTGGCAAAGCCGTAAGTAAAACGCCCTTGCTCGTCGGTCACCGAAACGAGCAAAGAGTCGTGCACATACACGCTCACGTTCTCGATGGCTTTGCCGTTTTCGTCCTTGCAGTAGCCTTGGATGATTTGGTGTTCTTGGGCTGAAACAGAGTGAATGAAGCCGAAAAGCAACAGAAGTAGGATGGTTTTTTTCATGGTGATGGATTTTTTGACGCCGTAAAAGTAGTGATTATTTCAATTCAGTGGCTATTTTTTTGTTTTAGATGAATTTTTTCCTTTTTCGCAACACGAATTGCCATAAATGATTCACGAATTATCATGAATTTGTTTGTGTGACCGGCTATTAATAAATTCGTGGTTGATTAATGGTAATTATATGTCAAAAAAAACTATTTTTGCCCAATCAAAACGATGCCCATGACCGCTTTCGATTTCTTCAACATCCTTCGTTCGATTCCGAAGACCCTACGCTTCAACCTGCATTATTTTCCGCTGAAGACGGCCTTGAAGCTGCCTGTCATCGTGTCGCACCGCACTTATTTGCGTGAGCTGCACGGCAAAGTCACGCTGCCAAAAAAAGTGGAAACGGCGATGGTGAAAATCGGCTTCGGCGACGTGGGCCACTACGACCGCAAGCGCTCTCGCACGATATGGCAGGTGAGCGGCACGGTCGGCTTTGGCGGCAAGGCGAGCATCGGGCACGGCTCGAAGATTTCGGTGCGCGGCAACTTGGAATTTGGCCCCGATTTTAATATGACTGCCGAAAGCACCATCGTCTGCGCCAAGGAAATCCGCTTCGGGCGCGACTGCCTGCTAAGCTGGGACATCCTCGTGATGGATACCGACGAGCATCCGCTGTATAACAAGGAAAACACACGTATCAATCCCGACAAGGCCATCCGCGTTGGCGACCATGTGTGGATTGGCTGCAAATGCGTGTTGTTAAAAGGAGCCGAGGTGCCGAACGACACGGTCGTGGCGGCTGGCACACTGCTGACATCTTCCTTCGCGGGCGAAAACCAAGTGATTGGCGGCAATCCACCAACTGTCCTTAAGCACGACGTCCGTTGGGAACACTGAATTTGGGGGAACAAAACTTGCAAAACCCTCCAAACCTTCTTGAAAACGTGGGCGGCACCCAACCGGGTTGCCGCTGGAAAGCGGTCCAGTTGGCCGCTTTCCACGTCCACAAAAAATGTTTTGTCAGTTTTGAAGGTTTTGTTTAAATCATAAAGTCTCAATCACCGTGCAGAGGTTCTCGAAGATCTGCGGGATTTCGCCCACGCCGTTCACGGGATGCAGGTTGCCCCTGGCCTCGTAGAAGTCCGTCACGGGGTGCGTCTTCTCGTAGTATTCCTCAAAGCGGTGCTTGATGCTCTCTAAGTTGTCGTCGGCGCGACCGCTGGTCTTGCCGCGTTCGAGCATGCGCTGGATGAGCATTTCCTCGGGCACTTCGAGGCTCAGCACACCGCTCAGCGGCATGTCGTATTTTTCCAGCATCTCTTCCAGGATCTCGGCTTGGCGCACGGTGCGCGGAAAGCCGTCGAAGAGGAAGCCTGCCGAGTCTTTGTGCTCTGAGAGTTTCTTCTCGATGATTTGTGCCACGATTTCGTCGGAGACGAGGCCGCCTTTCCCGATGATTTCCTTCACCTGAAGGCCGAGTTCGCTCTCGGCGGCGATTTCCTCGCGCAGGATTTCGCCCGTGGAGATGTAAGTCAGGTTATATTTTTCGCGCAGGAACTGCGACTGTGTTCCCTTGCCAGCGCCCGGAGGGCCAAAGAGGATGATGTTTAGCATATTTGTTTGGGTTTTTTGTTAATCTTGTTGTCGCTTCGCGTCATTGCGAGGAGGAACGACGAAGCAATCCAGGGAAAAAGATTGTTGTCTGGACTGCTTCGTGCCTCGCAGTGACGCAAAGCGTGTCATATTCACTCAATAATCTTATAAATATCCGGCAAATTCCGTCCTTGTTGGTCATAATCAAGGCCGAAGCCCACGATGAAGTCGTTGCCGATGTCCATGCCTTTGTAGTCGATGGGGTAGTCGTATTGGAACGAGGCGGGCTTGAAGAACAGCGTGGCGATGCGCACGTCGGCGGCCTTCAGGTCGCGGAGCTTCTTGATGGTGTAGCGCATCGTGTGGCCCGTGTCGATGATGTCCTCCACGACGACCACGTGCCGCCCGTTCAGGGCGTGGTCGAGGCCGATGAGCTCGCGGACTACACTGGTGGTTTCGGTGCCAGCGTATGACGACAGCTTCACAAAACTGATTTCACACGGAATCGTCACCCGCTTGAATAGTTCGGAGGCGAACATGAAGGCCCCGTTGAGCACGACGAGGAACATCGGGTTCATGCCGTCCAAGTCGCGGTTGATTTGGTCGGCCACGTTTTGGATGCTGGCTTCGATTTTTTCTTGGGGAATGAACAGCCCAAAATCTTTGTCTATGACATGTACTGTTTTCATTTTCAAAGGATTGAAATTTCCCTACCCTTGTGGGTAAGGCGACACAAATATACAAAATGAAATTGTCGGTAGGTGCGAAGCCGAAAAAAAACTATTTTTGCGATTGAATTGGAAACAAAACCTACAAAACTTTAATTCGCGGTGTGGCGGCACCCAACCGTGTCGCCGCCGGAAAGCAGGCCGGTTGGCTGCTTTCCACTGACGAAAAAGAGGTTTTGATGGTTTTGTATGTTTTGTTCTGAAAAATAGAAAGTTATGACCCCTGTTATCAGCATCATCATGGGAAGCACCAGCGACCTTCCCGTTCTCGAAAAAGCCGCCCAGTTTTTCGACGAGATGGCCATCCCGTTCGAAATGAACGCCCTCAGTGCGCACCGCACGCCGCAAGAGGTTGAACAATTTGCCCGCGAAGCCCAAGGCCGTGGCATCAAAGTGATCATCGCCGCCGCCGGCATGGCCGCCGCCTTGCCAGGCGTGATTGCCGCCAACACCACCTTGCCCGTCATCGGCGTGCCTGTGAAGGGTATGCTCGATGGCCTCGACGCCATGCTGTCCATCATTCAAATGCCTCCCGGGATTCCCGTGGCCACGGTGGGCGTGAATGGAGCTTTGAATGCCGCCATCCTCGCCGCCGAAATGCTCGCGCTTGGCGATACGGAAATAGCTGCCAAAGTATTGAATTACAAAGAGAACCTGAAGAATAAGATCACAAAGGCCAATGCCGAGTTGAAGGAAGTGAAGTACCAGTACAAAACGAATTGATTTTGTTTTTGGAAACAAATGCTCTGCATCCAACGTAGTTAAATCTTCGTTAATCTGAAACAAATGAGTAGAGACGCTGCTTGCAGCGTCTCTACCAATCAACTCAATCAACTCACTAAAAATGAAGAAAGTATCGTTTACTCTTTGATGCTTTTCGCTTATTCTTTTATCACTTTTTCAAGCCTACGCTCACCGTCCTTGAAGGTGATGCACAGCATGTATACCCCGGCGGGCATCGCGCTCATGTCGATGCTTTCCATGGCCTTGCTGTATTTGGCTATGAGGCTGCCGGCAAGGTTGTAGAGTTCAACGCTCTCAGGCTCTTGGCCTTCATCGAAGCGGAGGGTCAATCGGTCTTTCATAGGGTTGGGGAAGAAGGTATAAGGTTCGCTTTTGTTGGGTGCCTCGGTAATGCCAGTCGGGTCGTTGTGCAAAGTGTAGACATAAATGGCGGTGTTTGTTGCCGGAAAAGTGGTGGAGCTCACGAACCCTACGATGATGTCGCCATTGGCTTTCGGTAGGAGGGTGTTGCCATATAGCCCACTGACGCCCAGTCCTGACAGCTCAACATTCCAGAAGAGGTTCAGATCAGAATCCAAGCAAGCGAGCCACATCGTTCCATTAGCGAAATTGTTGTGGCATTGGTAAATGATGTCGCCTTCAGCCAATGCTGTCATAAGGGGATAATCCATGCTGCCGAGTTGCGGTGAGATGCCAATGGGGTTGTGGCCTGAGTCGTATTTGACGAGTGCACAGCCTGCTTCATAGTTCGGGTATTCCATTTCGGAGGCCATCAGATATGAGCCGTCTTCCATAGGGATGATGTGCTCTGTGTTGCCGCCGCTGAACATGACGCTTTCGTCGTATTTTTCGTACCATCGTGTCCCCGTAATGTTGAAATCCTCGTCAAAGAAGTAGCAATGGACAGGGTTGTGTTCTGATTCTGTTTGGTAACTTCCTAACTTGTAGTAAGTAAGAGGCGATTCGGTGTAGATGCCGAAACCTGTATACCACAATACGGTGTCGGGGTGATACTCATAATCGAACTTCGGAGGAAATAGCGCTGTTGTCTCGATGTCGTTTTTCACGGTGCCGTCCAATCCGATGCGCATCATGTGGTACACTTCATCGGTCCAAAAGCTGATGATGAGGTCGTTGTTGGGGTCGACGAACCAGTTGTCCCATGTGAAAGCCTCGTGCTCGGCTTTTGCGACTTGTGTTGTGACGTCGTTGGTTATGTTGAGGTCGGCATCAATCGAAACTGATCTGACGTGGTAAGTGCTGTCCGCCATGTTCCAAAGATGGCTGATGACGGCATACGAGTCTTTGTTGATGCGGTATACGAATCGTTTGTCGATTCTGTAGATGACTTGTGTGAAGTTTTGCCCGTTCATGCCATCGGGAGTCTCAATGTACAATGTGTTGAAGGTCTCGCCGTCGGGCGTTGTCTTGATGATGGTGTGTCTCGAATCATAGAAATATGGGCTTGTGCTGCTGGTTGTGCCAATGAGCAGCGTTCCGTCCTGACATTCGAAGATTTCGCATCCGATGGAGTGAAAGCCCTCTTGCTGGATGGTGAACTCGCTGACGATTTCCTGTCCGTAGCTTGTTGCGCAGGCGGCCATCAGCAGGCCGGTGATGAGGGTGTAAAGTCTGGTTTTCATATCGTTGTGTTTTTGAAGGGTGAATGATTCGTTTTTTGTTGGCTTGGGTAGAGACGTTGCGCGCAACGTCTCCACCCTTAGAGCTGATATGTATTATTCCTTGATGATTTTCTCCAATCTACGCTCACCATCCTTGAAGGTGACGCACAGCATGTACACCCCGGCGGGCATCGTGCTCATGTCGATGGTTTCCATGGCCTTGCCATGTTTGGCTACGAGGCTGCCTGCAAGGTCGTAGAGTTCAACGCTCTCAGGCTCTTGGCCTTCATCGAAGCGGAGGGTCAATCGGTCTTTCACGGGGTTGGGGTAGAGGGTGATGGGGTTATCAATGGGTTCTGTTTCTGGGATAATAGTCGGGTCGTTGTCGCCGATGATGTACACCCTGAGTATCGGGTCGTTGTTCTGATGATACAGGATGACTCCAACCAAGATGTTGCCGTTGTCTAAGACTTTAAGGACGTTGGGCAGGCCTTGGGTGTTATACAAATAGGAGAGAGGCAATTCCCAAGCAATCTCAAGGTCGCTGTTCATTCGGGTCAATTTGGCAAATTGGTTGTATCTGTAGGCGCCATAGGTGAAATAGATGGCGTTTTGGTCTTTCGCAACCATCTGTCCGCAACCTGTCGGATAGTATTCTCCCGAAAAGCGGTGCGATGCCAAGGGAACGTTTTTGTCGTTGTATTTTAGAATAAGTGTTTGTGGGCCGTAATCTTGGACGTACACGGTTGTGGTCATCAGTCCGTATCTTGCCATGCTTGGCTCAACGATGAAAGGTGTGGCGGTCGTGTACTGGTCATCCCTAAAGGTGGCGTTTGAATCGGGCAAGAGGCAATCCGCACTTCCGATGGGACTAAAATCTTCATCCAACAGGAAACTTCTGAATACGATGGAGTCTGTATCCTTCACCGAGTAGCCAAGGCATTGGTACCTGATTGGTGCGCTGCTGATGGCTTTGATGTCGGTGTAGAACAACGTGGAATCGTTGTGCTCGTTGCCCCAGATGCCTCGTGGGAGTTCGGGAATGGCTTTGTCTTCCAGTACGTTGAAATCCAAGCTGATGCGCAGGATGTGGAAAACATCTCCGGCCCCCATACTGTAGGGGAAGATGATCTCGTCGTCGGGCGAAAAGAAAACGTAATAGTCCCAGAAAGTGTAGTTATATGCAGCCACGGGGATGATTGCTTCGCGAACGATGTTCAAATCGGCATCGATGAGAGTGAGTGTCAGGTTATACACATTGGAAGCATAGTCGATGGAGAAACCGGCCACGAGAAAGGTATCGGTCATCGAGGGGACTTCCATCAGCTGGTATGCGCTGGCGAAGCGAACACTGTCGAGGATAGTACCGTCTGTGGTGGTTTTGTAAACGAAGTATTCGTGGCTGTAAGGGTTGATGCCATTTCCGACGAGCAAGTTGCCGTCGGAGGTCTCTACGATGTCGGTGTAGAAACCAATGGAACCAACCGTGAACTCGCTGACGATTTCCTGTCCGTAGCTTGTTGCGCAGGCGGCCATCAGCAGGCCGGCGATGAGGGAGTAAAGTTTGTTTTTCATGTCGTGTGGTTTTTGAGGGTTAATAATTGGGTTTTGTGTTTTGTGTGGGCTGATTCTTTGGCCGAAGCCGCTGATTTATATTTTGCTTTAAGTTTTAATTTTCCGTTTTAATGCCGATTTTTCTGTTTCGATGATGCAAAGTTACAATCTGGAAAAATTTTGTCAAGCCTTTTTTTCAATTATTTTTCGTCAGGCAGGGTTATGGCTTGTGTCACAGGGAAATAAAAAATCCACTTTTATAGGTTGAAATCTGTTTCAAACCTATAAAATGTCATTTTGGAATAAAATATTCCGTTTAATTTTGCTAATAATGGATATTAGAATGAAAAGAAAACTCCTACGGAGCATCGCCTAAGCTACGGGTTGCTTCTTTGTGTGTTGTTAGATTTTGGAAAAGATTTTGAAGGATTTCTTGCCTTTAGGCAATGCCAATAATTAGTTTCCGTTGAAAACAATCCGGCTCAGCTGCCCCTTGTCGAACACCCGATTGGCCACGTCCAAAATGTCGTCAGCCGAAACTGCCTCCACTTTGCGGATGATGTCGTCCATGTATTCGATGGGCTCACCCATGAGCAACGAGCGGGTGACGCCCAAAAGCTCGTTCATGCCGCTTTCGTAGCTTAATGCAACTTGTCCGATGAGTTGCTGCTTGGCGTGATGCAGTTGCAAAGTGCCCAATTTCTGTTGGCAGAGTTTGTCGATTTCCTTGTGCACCAATTCGATGGCACGTTCCAGCGAGTCGGGGTCGACGCCCATGTAGACGCTGATGAGGCCCGTGTCGCTGTAAGCGGTGTATTGCGACTCGATGCTGTAGGCAAAGCCGTATTTCTCGCGGATGTTCAAGCCGAGGCGCGAACTCATCGCCGGACCGCCAAGCACGTTGTTGAGCATCACGATGGGCATCTTCAGCGGACTGCAAAACTCGGGTGCAATGCCACCTATCATGCAATGGCTCAGGTGGTTGTTGCGAGTCTCGGTGCGGTTTTCTGGAACATAGCCGTTGTAGACCTCGCGTTTTTTATTAATAAGGTGTGCAGGCTGCTCACCGAAATATTTCATTGCCAAACGCTCAAATTCCTTGAAGCTGATGTCGCCGATGGAGGCCAAAATCATCTGGTCGGTGCTGTAGTTGTGGGCCATGAAGTCGAGGATGTCCTGCCGATGGAAGCCTTTCACCAATTCAGTGGTACCCAATATGTTGCGCGACAGCGGATGTCCTTTGAAGACCATTTCTTCAAACAAGTCGTAAATCTCATCCGACGGCGAGTCCAAATAGGAGTTGATCTCGTCCAAGATGACTTCTTTTTCCTTGGCCAACTCGTTTTCGGGGAAGGTGGAGTGGAAGGCGATGTCGGCAAAGAGGTCGAGGCTGCGTTTGTAATGTTGCTTGAGGAACGTGGCTTGGATGCAGGTCTCTTCCTTGGTGGTGAAGGCGTTGAGGTCGCCGCCCACGTTGTCGAGACAGCTCAATATATGGTAGGCCTTGCGGCTTTGGGTGCCTTTGAAGATGGTGTGTTCCACGAAGTGCGCGAGGCCGTTCTCATAGGCCAATTCGTCGCGGGTGCCAGTCTCGACCATCAAGACCAAATGCGCGATTTCGCCTGGTTTTTCCTTATGTATAAGCCTGATTCCGTTGGGAAGGACGGCCTCAGTGTATTTATATTCCATAATATGGGTAAAAATTGGGCTGCAAAGATACGACATTCCCAAAACATTCTTACATTTGCAACGAAATTCAAAGTTATCCCATATGAAAAAGCTTTTATTCCTTTTCTTGGCGGCCATCCTCTGCATCGGGGGATTCGCTCAAACCATCGACCCGCTTCTGACCGAGGAAATGGGTCGCCGCAACGACGACGAGATGATCAAAGTTGTCGTCATCATGAAGTCACACTACGACCGCGCCGAGATGAACCGCCGCGCCAGCTATTACACCAACCGCTCCGAACGCCGCGAGTTCGTGGTCAACGAGCTGAAAGCCTTCGCCACGGCTTCACAGTACGACCTGCGCCATGCCCTCGCAGAGATGCAACGCAACGGCATGACGACCGAGCCTACCGTCCTCTGGATGGCCAACGCCCTGAGCTTCGAGGCCAACAAGACTGCCATCCAAAGCCTTGCGCAACGCAATGACATTGAGTTGATTGGCTATGCCATCGAGCGCAACTGGATTCCCGATGGCGAAGTGGCGCGTCCTGCTTCGGCCACGCGCGAAATCACGCCTAACGTCACCCAAGTGGGTGCCGACCAAGTGTGGGATTTGGGCTACACCGGCCAAGGTGTGGTGGTGGCCGTCATCGACACGGGTGTCAACTACAACCACGTCGACCTTGCCGAGCACCTTTGGGACGGCGGATCGGAATTCCCGAACCACGGCTACGACGTTTATAACAACGACAACAACCCCATGGACGACCACGGCCACGGTTCGCACTGTGCGGGCACGGTGTGTGGCGATGGCCATGGCGCCTCGCAAACCGGCATGGCTCCCGATGCCACGCTGATGTGCGTCAAGTGCTTGAACGCGCAAGGCAGTGGCGGTGCCGATGCCATTTCGGCGGGTATCCAATGGGCCGTCGGGCATGGCTGCGACTTGTTCAGCATGTCGTTGGGCGTGGCCAATTCCTCCATCTCCGAGCGTACTCTGCTTCGCCACACCTGCGAGGCCGCCTTGGATGCCGGCGTGGTGGCTGCCATCGCCGCTGGCAACGAAGGCGACAGCCAATGGCAATATCCCATCCCCAACAATGTGCGTGTGCCGGGCAGCTGCCCTCCGCCTTATATCGATGAGGTGCAGAACGAGAATCCTGGTAAGGAGAGCTGCTCGGTGTGTATCGGTGCCGTCGACTACAACGATGCCGCCGCCTACTTCACCTCGCATGGCCCCGTCACTTGGTCGAACACCGAGTTTGGCGACTATGCCTACAACCCTGGCATCGGCCTCATCCGCCCCGATGTGTGCGCCCCGGGTGTCGACATCAAGTCGATCAATTACCAAAGCAACACGGGCTACACTTCCATGAGTGGCACCTCGATGGCCACGCCTTGCGCTGCGGGCTGCATGGCCTTGATGCTGAGCAAGGACATCAACCTGACACCCGCCGACGTGTGCCGCATCCTTGAAGAAACCGCCGTGCCCTTGGCCGAAGGCAAGAGCAATATCTACGGCTTTGGCCGTATCAATGTGTTTGACGCTGTCGAAGCCATCCAGTTGGGTGCCATCAGGTATAGCGACTACGCCATCAACGATGCTTCGGGCAACAACAACCAAAAACTCAACCCTGGCGAGTCGGTGATGCTCAACCTGAGTCTTGAGAATGTCACGGAGGAAGCGGTCAGCGGCGTCACGGTAGTGCTGAGCACCGAAAACGAGCACGTCACCATCACGCAAAACACGGCCCAGTTCCCCACTTTCGCCGCCAACCAAATCCTGACGGTGAACGACGCTTTCGCTTTCAGCGTCGACGATGCGGTGGAGGCCAACGTGCAGCTGAAGTTCAACATTGATATTTCCGTCAACGGCGAGCCTACCGCTACGTTCAGTTTCAAGGTGCCGGTGTATGATTATTTGCTCCAGTATGGCGCCACCGCCGTCTTGAACGACGACAACGCCAATGGCTTGCTCAATCCAGGCGAGACCGCCGACTTGCGCATCTTCGTCGACAATGCTGGCAACGAGTTGGCCCAAACCGTGGTGGGTACCTTGTCGACCGACTACGAGTTTGTCTCCATCCATGTGGCCGAAAAGCCCTATGGCACGATTGGCGCCGACTTGATGGGCTATGCCGACTTCAACATCACTTTGGATGCCGGTGCCCCTGCCGATTTCGCCATCCCCTTCACCCTCGACTTGGTGGATGCCAACGGTCGCCACACCGTCTTGAATTTCGACTACAAGAACGCCTGCAACGTCATCTTCTCGCTCACCGACTCCTATGGCGACGGCTGGCAAGGCAACTACCTCAACGTGAGCTATTCCGACGGCACGCCTTCAGAGCAAATGACAGTGCAAAGCGGCAGCACGGCCACCTACACGCGCAACTTGGCTTCGGGCTGCACCGTGTCGCTCACCTGGACCAACGGCCAGTGGACCTCGGAGTGCAGCTTCGTGATCAGTTACGAAGACGGTACGGTCATCTACCAGAACAGTGGCGGCTTCAATGGCACGCAAACCTTCGACGTCAATTGCAGCGGCGGTAGTGGGATGCCTGAGTTCTGCGACCCCATCCGCAACTTGGCTTATGAACTTGATGGCCAGGATGTCGTCCTCACATGGGAAGCACCCGAAAGCGGTACGCCCGCTTGGTATGAGGTTTACCGCGACACCGAACTCCTTGAATTGGTAGAAGGACTGACCTTCACTGATCCCAATGTGGCAGAAGGCCTTTACAACTATTGCGTCTATGCCGCCTACGACGGTTGCCAGAGCGAGTTTGTTTGCACCGAGGTGGAGGTTTCTTTGTGCAGCGCCGTGCAGAATTTGGCCTATAACTTGAACGACGACCTGCTGCTCACCCTTACATGGGAAGCCCCGGTAGATCCTACGGGATTGGTTGAATACCAAATCTTTATGGATAATGAGCAGGTCGGTACGACGAATGAATTGAATTATGCCTTCAATGTGACTGTCGGTCAACATGATGTGGCTGTGAAAGCTGTCTTTGAGAGTTGCGAGAAAGATGCCCACGTTCAAGTTTGCGTTGTTGGCGCAGTTGAGAATCTGTCTTACAATTTGGTTGGCAACACAGCCCTCATCTGGTGGGATGAAATCGAAGGCGTTGAATATTATGAAATTACGGTCAACGGGCAGATGTCACTTGTTTCAGATGTCACGTACACTTCTATAGTGGAAGACGGCCTGACCACGGTCACGGTGGAACCCGTATCTGAGGGGTGCTATACGTTGAAGAGTGAAATCGAAATCTGCTACAGCAAGCCCGTCGAGAACCTGAGATTCGTCAAATTGGATGCTGACGGCATGTTGCATTTCCAATGGGATGGATCGTCGAACGACAGCTATTATGAAGTCACCTGCAACGGTGCGGATGCCCAAACGGTTTATTCTTCAGATGCCGTGTTTGCTGCCGAAGTCGGAACGAACACGATCAGCGTGGTGGCGCATTCCAACTTTGGTTGCAATTCCGATCCGGTCAGCCTGACGCAAAACGTGTGCGCTGGCGTGGATGGCTTCGACTATTCGTTTGAAGGTGCCTTGGTTACCATCACATGGAATGGCGATGCAGAGTCCTATAAGGTTATGATCGACAACGATTGGCTGTTGCCCGAAACGGTTGAAACGCCGTCCTATACCACAGCCTTGGAAGGCAGTCATTTTATTGAGGTGACGCCCGACTATGGCGACGAGTGCGTGGCCTTTACCGCTCGCTTCGATTTCGAGGTCATCAATGTGGTGCCCGAAATCCGCATCACCGACGTGCGCGAAGGCAAGATAGCCACAGCTTGGAATAGCGTCGACAGAGCGGTTTCCTACGCGCTCTTCCGCGACTACGAGCTGATTGCCGAAGGTCTCACCGCCATGGAATACGACGACACCGAGATGGCTCTCAATATGCAGCACTGCTATACGGTGAAGGCCGTGTACGAAAAGGGCATCTCCGCCCATTCCAATGAGGTCTGCGCCAACTATTTCGCCGGCATCGACGAAAACGACGGCATGGTCAACATCTTCCCCAACCCGAGTGCCGACAAGTTCACCATCGAGTGCGCCGGTATGAGCCAAATCGAAGTCTATAACGTTGAGGGCAAGCTCGTCAGGAGCTTCCAGGTGGAAAACGACAGTTGCCAAATCGACAACCTCGACAGCGGCATCTACATGCTTCGCATCCGCAAGGGCGACGAAACCTTCGTCCGCCGCGTCGTGAAGCAGTAACTTCATTTTTTGACGCGCTTTGCGTCATTGCGAACGAAGTGAAGCAATCCAGGAAACTGCCACCTCTGGACTGCTTTGCCACGCTTTGCTCGCAACGCCTCGCAGTGACGCCACCAGTTCCCGTAAACGTCATTGCGAGGAGGAACGACGAAGCAATCCAGAGACTTGTTTTTGGATTGCTTCGTTTTTCTTTTCGTGAAACTGATACCCTTTTTTCTTATTTTTGCCGATTGATACTAAAACACAGAATTCTTCGTTTGAAATTGAAATAGCTTAACCATGCGCAAAGTCTTTATCTCACTATTCCTCTTGCTCGGCATCGTGGCCAATGCGTTGGCCCAAGAGTCCAAAGACATCATGAAAGAGCCTATCCCCGTGGCCATGTTCCAAGTCGGGTACGCCTTCCAATTGCCGGCACTCGACACCAAGGATTTGTATGGCATCACCCATAACGTGGGCGGTGGCTTTGTCTACAAGACGGCATCGAACTGGCTGCTAACGGCCAATGGCAATTTCATTTTTGGCAGCAGGCTGAACATCGACCGCATGCAGGTGTTTGGCGAAGGCATCACTACCGTCGATGGCGAAATCATTGGTAGCGCAGGCAATATCTCCACTTTCGAGGTCAACCAGCGTGGTTTTCACTTGCAAGGGCAGGTGGGCAAGCTGTTTTCGCTCGGTTCCAACCCCAACTGCGGTATTTTCGTGCAGGCTGGCTTGGGCTACCTCCGCACTCGCATCAAGGTTGACTACCAACAGGCCTTGCTCAACACGCCATATCAAGTGCATGGCGACTACCAATATGGCTACGACCGTATGCGTGGCGGCCCGGCGGTGCATTTCGAAACGGGTTATCTCTTGCTGAACGACACCCGTTTGCTCAACGTGAGCATCGCGCTTGAGGTGACCTATGCCCACACCCGCGACCTCCGCGACTACGACTTCCGCGTGTTTACCAATCCCGAGACGGGCGTGATGGAACCCGTGGGCCGCACCGACCCCAACAAGCGTTACAACGACCTCTATTTCGGCATCCGCGTCACGTGGAACATCCCGACCTACGAGCGCCAACCCCAAGACTTCTACTATTACTAAGCGTGATGATCCTTTACGCCATAGGTGTCCACCTTTATTCATTCGGAGTCAAAGTGGCGGCCCTCTTCGGCAACGCCAAGGCCAAGCAATGGGTTGAAGGCCGTAAGAAACAAGGGGTCTTGAGCCTGTCGAAAGGCCCGGCTGCGGCAGAAAAGGCCGCTGAGCCAGACGCTTGGATTTGGTTCCATGCCGCCTCGTTGGGCGAGTTCGAGCAGGGTAGGCCCGTCATCGAGGCGCTGAAAAAGGACTTCCCGCAATACAAGATCCTGCTGTCGTTCTTCTCGCCTTCGGGCTACGAGATCCGCAAGGACTATCCCTTGGCCGACGAGGTGCTTTACCTGCCTACTGACACGCCCCGCCATGCCGCCCAATGGGTCAGAAGGCATCACTTCGTGGCGGCTTTCTTCATCAAATACGAGTTTTGGTTCAACTACATGAGGGCCTTGAAGCAGGCAGGCATCCCCTTGTTCTACATCTCCTTGATCCTCAAGCCCGAATCGTATTTCTTCCAATGGTATGGCACCAAGTTCCGCAAGCAGTTGGACAATGTGACGCATTTCTTCGTGCAAGACGAAACAACGGAGCGGTTACTCCAGAAGCACGGCTTTGGCAACGTTACCGTTTGTGGCGACACGCGCTTCGACCGTGTGGCGGCCATCGCCCAGCAGGCCAAGCCTTTCGCCGACATCGAGCGGTTCGTTGGCGGGCGCAAGTGCATCATCGCGGGCAGTACATGGCCGCCCGACGAGAAACTGCTGGTTCCGTTCGTCGCGACCATGCCCGACGACTATTGCCTCATCATCGCGCCCCACGACATCTCGGAAAACCATGTCGGCCAAATCATGGCCATGTTTCCCGAGGCGCAACGCTTCACGAAAATGGATCCTGACCAGCCATTAGGGTCGTTGAGCCTGTCGAAACGCCCGCAAATATTGGTGGTCGACACCATCGGCATCCTTTCCCAACTCTACCAATATGCGCGATTCGTCTATATCGGCGGCGGCTTTGGGGTCAACATCCACAACATCCAGGAGCCGGTCACCTTCGGCTGCCCCGTGGTTTTTGGGCCAAAATACAAGAGCTTCAAGGAGGCTGTCGACTTGGTGGCGCTGCAAGGTGCGTTTCCTGTTACCAATGCTGAGGGGTTAGCCATGGTTTTCAACCGCTTGATGACCGACGAGGTTTTCTATCAAAAGGCCTCAAAAACCTGCCTCGACTACCTTAATTCGCAGCTTGGAGCCACCAAAACCATTGTAAAAGGCTTCAAAAACGCACTTTTTTCATAAAAATTTCAGTTTTCCTTTGTTTTATTGATTTTATTGCCTAATTTTGAAGGCTGATTTCCCGTTGAAATTCAGCATTGTAAATTTTTTGCCTATGCAAGCAACCACTACCCCCTCCCAAAACCCCCGCATTGGCCTTAGTCAGGGTGACTTCAATGGCATTGCATACGAAATCATGCTTAAGGCTTTTTCCGACGCTCGGATGTTCGAGTCGTTGACGCCTGTCTTGTATGGGCAATCGAAGGCTTTTTCCTATTACAAGAAGAATTTCGGCATGGACAGCCCCAACTATTCGCTGACCCGCGATGCGCGGCAGGCATGGGACAAGAAGTTCAACATCATCAACATCATCGAAAACGAGTTGAAGATTGAGCCGGGCGTGCCTTCCGATGTGTCTGCCGAAATGTCGGCACTGTCGATGAAAAGGGCCACCGAGGACCTTCGCAACGGCTATGTCGACGCTTTGGTGATGGCTCCTGACAACGCGGTGCTGGGGCAGAGCAACAGCCAGTACCTGCTTTCCTTCTATAAGGAGGAAACGCCGTTGCAGCTCATCGTGAACGGCTCGATGCGAATTGGTTTGGCTACCGCCGATGTGCCGCTCAGCAATGCCATCGCGCAGCTCGACATCCGTTTCCTTGTGGCGCGACTCATCACTTTGGCTTCGGCCTTGAAGACCGACTTCCGCATTGGCTCGCCGAAAATCGCCGTCATGGGGCTGAATCCGCATTCAGGCTCGCGTGTCGTGGGCGACGACGACAAGGTGGTCAAGGCCGTGGGCGATGCGCAGCGCAAGGGCATCTTTGCCTTCGGGCCTTTCTCGCCCTCGCAACTTTTCGTCAATGGGCTATGGAAGAAATACGATGCGGTGTTGGCCCTGCATTATGAGCAAGGCGTGTTGCCGCTGAAGATGCTCTCCACCGAGGGCTATGCCTATTATTGGGCCGGCTTGCCCGTGGTTTGCGCCGCGCCTTTGCACGGGCCTGGCTACGACATCGCCAACCAAAACAAGGCGACTCCCGACTCCTATCGCAAGGCGGTCTTTCTCGCCACCGATGTGGTCAACCGCCGAAAGGAGCAATAAAAAAAGGAGGCCGAAGCCTCCTTTTTTGTTGCTCCTTGTGAAAGGGTTTACTTCACAACGAACTTCTGCGTGGCATTGCCGGCGCTCACGAAGTAGACACCGCTGCTCAGCGAGCTGATGTTGATGGTGTTGCCACCGATGCGGCCTTCCACGCTCATCACCTTTTGGCCCATGATGTTGTAGATCACGATCTCGGCGCTTTGGTTGAGGGTGATGTTGAGTTGGTCGACGGCAGGATTCGGGTAGAGGTTCATGCTGGTGTTGGTCACCGTGGCTTCCTCAACGCCATCATAGCCAGGGAAGAGTTCGGTCAGGTCGTAAGTGAAGGCTTGGTAGTAGTTGTCGTCCGGAATGACGTCGCCACCGCTGCCAATGAGGAACGAGTCGGGTTCACCGTCCATCTGGCAGGCCACCACGAGGGTGTTGCCGGAGATGGCAGCTTGCGGATAAACACATTCGCTGTATTGGTACATGAAGTCGTTGGTGAGGTTCTGCATGCGGGTCCAGGTTTGGCCATGGTCCATAGAGGCACGGCAGAAGAGCTTCATGAAATACTGGTTGCTGAGAGCGCCACCAGTGCCGTTGTGCTCGTCGAGGCCAATCCACACGGCAACCATCAGGTCGTCGTTGGCAGTCTTGACCAACACGGGCATGTCGACGGTACCGCCGTTATAGTGGCCGTGGCTGTCCTTGTCCAATGAGTTCCAATCCATGAATGTAGTGGCTGAATAGGGATCCTCGAGCGGGTTTTCATATTCATCCAAAGGAGTGACATAGCCGATGAATTCGGGCCACATGTCGTGCGGGGCGTCGTCGTATCTCCACCATGAGCGGTAGATGTCGTACCACAGGTAGGCGGAGTCCATGATGAAAGGCTCGCCGGGGGTCATAGGCATCGGGTTGTTGGGGTCGCCGCCAAATTCGGGAGTGGTCGTGCCGTGGTAAGGCATGTCTTCGCTCCAGTAGCCAACGGCACCGATGAGGGGATAGTAGCTCGTTGAAGTGGCATCACCGCTGCCACCGCCAACGGCGTAGGCGAGGTGGAGCTTGCCGCTGTTGTCAAACAAGGCCGAAGTCCAACGGGGATACAGATAACCGAGGTTCTCGCCGTAGTCGACTTCGATGCCGGGGTGATGGTAGAACTGCTTCGTGCTCCAGGTGTTGCCGTTGTCGGTGGAGGTCAGCACGATGCCGTTGCCGCGACGGGTGTTCACCACGATGCTCAGGCTGTTGCCGCCGGTGTTCTCGATGAAGTAGGCGTCTTGGCCCGAACCGTATTGGGGGCAGAATTGACGACCCAACTCGGGGATGGTCATGTACTCATCCCAAGTGGTACCGCCGTCCATCGAACGGAAGTAGTAGAAGGGGTTGGTTTGGCCATCGGGAGTCACTTCGTCCAAGGCGGTGACGAGGATGTGGATGTTCTTGTGGTCGGGACCGTTGCACATCACAGCGGGGAAGTGCGGGTTGTGCTCGTCTTGGTTGCCGGGCATCACGTAGATGGGAGCCAGGTCGCCTTGAGGCAGGTTGTCCTTGTCCTCGATGATGTAGACTTCGCAGGTGTAGGTGACGGGGTTACGCGAAACCACCACGATGCCGTTTTCGCCATAGCGGGCTGCGCAGCCAAAGCCGGTCTTGTGGTCTTCGATCTTGCCACCGCTGGTGGTCCACTCGTCGGTGTTGGGGTTGTAGATGGCGATGATGGTGCCACGGTCGGAGTGGTTCTGGTCGCCCGAGTAGACGTAGGAGATGCCCACGCAACCATCGGGGAAGTTGATTGTTTGGTTCTTGGCGGCCGTGTTGGTCTGCCAGTCGTAGTAGGTGTAGTCAAGCTCGGTCTCGGTGCGAGTCAAGTTGGCTTGGCTACCCACGTTTTGGAACATTTCGTTGCCCACAACGCCGATGGTTTGGGCAGCGTGCTTCGTGCCGAGGTTGCTCGACACCTTGGCCACTTGCGAGAAGCCCGTGAAGGCAACCGACATGGCCAACGCTAAAGTAAATAACTTCTTCATTTTGAATTGGTTTTAATTAATAATGATGGATAGTTTGTTGTTGTTATTTCCTTTTTTTGGAGCTTATACGAGGCAAAGATAGTGTTTTTTTTGGATTTGCAAGTGTTTTTTGGTTTTTTTACGAAAAAAAGAGACCCGTTTGGGTCTCTTTTTTTTCGTATGCCGTAAGTGGAAAGCTTACTTCACGATGAACTTCTGGGTGGCGCTACCGGCTTTGACGAAGTAGGCACCAGCGCTGAGGTTGCTGATGTTGATGGTGTTGCCACCAACGCGGCCTTCCACGCTCATCACTTGTTGGCCCATGACGTTGTAGATCACGATGGCGTCGTCTTGGCTGAGGATGACGTTGAGTTGGTCGACGGCGGGGTTGGGATACACGCTCATGTTGGTGACGTGGCTCACTTCCTCAACATCGAGGTTCGGGAAGAGGTCGGTCAGCTCGAAGGTGAAGCCTTGGTAGTAGCAGTCGTCGAAGGTTCCCTCGTCGCTTTGGACGTAGGTGCCCGTTTCGGAGTCAAGTTGTGCGGCCACGATGAGCTTGGTGCCAATCACGGTGGCCAACGGATAGACGCATTCCGAATAGGCGAACATGAAGTCTTTGGTGAGGTGCTCCATGTTGCTCCAGCTGAGGCCGCCGTTGTAGGAGTAGGCGGCGAAGAGCTTGAAGAAATACTTGCCGGCACCGTCCTTGTTGTTCTCGTCGAGCGAGCTCCAAACGGCCACCAAGTCGTTGTCGCTGTCGTTCACCTTGCAGAGCATCGGGAAGGCGGTGTTGCCGCAGTTGTACATGCCGTGCAGGTCTTTCAGGTCGTTCACGTTCTCGATGTTCCATGAGGTGGCGGTGTAGGGGTCTTCCCATTCGCCTTCGTCGGTCAGGGTGGTCAGGTAGCCGAAATACTCAGGCCACATTTCGTGGTTGGCGTTGCTCCAATACCAGTTGGAAAGCTCGATGTCTTGGTTGATGTAGGCGCTGTCCATGATGAAAGGCTGGCCGGGGGTGGGAGGCATCGGGTTGTTGGGGTCGACACCGAATTGTGGCAGCGAGGTTCCGCGGTAGGGCATATATTCGCTCCAGAAGGCGACGCCGCCGTATGAGGGGCCATAGTGGCCTTGGTGGTCGCTATAGTTGTATTCGTAGGCCATCATGAGGTCCTTGTTTGCGGTCCAAAGGGCGGAGGTCCAACGGGGATAGCAGAACGAATTGTCGAGCAGCACGCCCGGGGCGGGGTCGTGGAAGTAGACCTTTCTTTCCCAGGTCTCGCCGTCGTCGTAGCTATAGAGCACCATGCCGTCGGTGTAGCCGGTGTTGATGACGAGGGCGAGGCAGTTGTCGTCGGTGGTCTCCATGAAGTAGTAGCCGTTGGTGCCGTGCTCGGTGCCGTATTCGGCTGAGAGGTAAGGCAGGGCGACGCATTCCTTGTCCCAGGTCATGCCGTCCGACGAGCGCCAGTATCTGATGCCGTGCTCAACGCCGTCGCCGTCGGGGTCGCCGTCGTCAAACTCGGCACCCACCATGTGGATGATGTCGCGGTTGGGGCCTGAGGTCATCACCGACGGGTGGCTCCACACTGCGCTGGCCGTGTTGATTGAATACTGGACGCTGTTGGGGGTCATGTTGTCCTTGTCTTCGACAATGAAGATCTTCAGGTCGTTGGCGGTGTGGGCGGCCACCACAAGGCCGTTCTCCTTGTAGCGGGCGATGACGCCGAAGCCGGTTCTCTCGTTCTCGATGCGGCCTCCGAGCGGAATCCATTCATCGGTGTTCGAGTCGTAGGTGCCGATGCCTGTGCCACGGTCGGAGAAGTTGGCATCGGATGAGATGGTGTAGGCGAAGTTGACCTTGCCGTCGGGCCAGGTCACAACTCTGTTGAGGTAGCCTGAGTTCGACTGCCAGTCGTAGGTGACGTAGTCGAGCTCGCCTTGGCCGAAGTCGTCCCAGCGCACCATGTTAGGCTCGCTTTGCACGTTGTCGAGGTTGGGCGTCTCGGTGCCTCTGAAGTGCTGCACTGTGGCGGCTTTCTTCATGTCGTTGCTTAACGTCGATTTTCTCACTTGCGAAAAGCCTGCGGTGGCCATCAGCAAGGCTAAGGATAAAGTAAATACCTTTTTCATTTTGTGTGGTTTTAATTATTAATTGAGTGGATAGTTTGTTGTGGTCATGTTTTTCCCTTGACGGTAATACGAGGCAAAGATAGTGTTTTTTTCGGATTTGCAAGGGTTTTTTTTCTTTTTTTTTTCGTTTTGCGCCACCACGCTTGGCGTCACTGCGAGGCACGAAGCAGTCCAGGGGTGTTGTTTTTCTGGATTGCTTCGGTCGTGCCTCCCTCGCAATGACGCGAAGCGACGCATGGACTACCAAAAAAAAAGAGACCCAAACGGGTCTCCTTTTTTCGTATACTGTAAGGGAAAACTTACTTCACGATGAACTTCATGGTGTTCTCAAAGCCGTTGGCCTTGACGGTCACGAAGTAGATGCCGCTGCTGAGCTCGCTGGTGCTGATGCTGCGGGTGTTCATGCCGGTGGTGATGTTCACGTTTTGGTTCATCACGTTTTGGCCCATGATGTTGTAGACGCTGATGCTCATCTCGGAAGCCTGCGAGGCGTTCACTTCGATGTTGAGCACATCAGTGGCGGGGTTGGGATACACGCGGGTGCTGGTCATCGGGTTGACGGCCTCGTTTTCTTCGACGCCCCAGCCTTCGGGTCTGATCAGGCAGGTATAGATGTAGTTCTCGGTGAGGACACCCATGTTGCTGTTCGGGTGGCTGTCGTTTTTGTCGAGGTAGAGACCTTGGTTTTCGTCGGCTGAGTAGGCAACCCAGAATTGGGCGTTGTAGCCATTGGTGGCGGCCACGCAAGGATAGGCCTCGTCGTAGGCGTGCATGAAGTCTTCGCAGAGGTTGATGCCGTTTTCGTCGGCGAGCCAGTTGCCTTCCAGGTCCTTCAGGGTGACGTAGAGGGTTCTGTAGGAGCAGCCGTTGGCGCCGTTCACTCTGGTTTCGGAGAGCGTGCTGAATGCAATGGCCACATTGCCGAGGTTGTCGACAGAGATGGCGGGCATGGTCGTGGTGCCAAGGCTACGATAGCTCCAGCCGTCGTAGTCGATGTAGGTGTTGAAGTCGATATCGATGGTGCCGTTCATGTTCTCGTCGACAATGCCGAAGTAGTTGAGGTGTTGGCGACCGTCGACTTCAGCCATGGCGTCGATACGCTCGTTGATGAGGGTGTAGGCAAAGCCTCTTTCGGCATAGTAGGCCGGGAATTGGCTGTCTTGGCTCCAGCGGCCGTAAGGCAGGATTTCGTGGCCGCCTTCTTCGTTGACGTAATCCGAATTCCAATACACGATGCCGAAACTGTAGCCAGGCCATGAGGTGTAGTGCGTGGCATCAGAGACTCTCCAGCGGAGCAGGCCGAAGGCGACGTGCACGGTGCCGTTGTCGTCGATGGCGATGCTGTGCGAGTTGTCGGAGGTGACGATGGAGTCGGTCATGCCTTCCGGATAGTCGTCGAAGTTGATGGCGTGGACGGGTTCGCCGTCAGCACCGGCAATGCCGTAAGGGGCCACGACTTGGTGTTCCCAGGTCTCGCCGTTGTCGTGCGAAATCATGTAGGACACATCGGTGGTGTAGGAGGCCATCATCACGGCCACGTTGTTGCCATTGGCGGCCATCACGTAGTCGTCGGCGCTCAGTTGGTTACGGTAGGCACCGTTGAGGTCGTTGTCGAGGCCGGGGAAGTCGACGGGCTCGCTGATGTCCCAGCTGTCGCCTTCGTGCTTGATGCGGACGTAGTAGACATGGTTGTCGTATGAGCCGTCGGGCATGGAGATTTGCTCGGCACCCACGATGTGGATGTACTCGTCGTTTTCACCGCTGCAGACCACTCTGGGCCATGTGAAGTTAAGGTTGGTCACCAGTTCCCATTCGCCTTGGCCTTTGGTGGGGCGATAATAGACGTTGGTGCCGGTGGCGTGAGAGGCGAGGATTTCGCCATCGCCGCAAGCAGCGATGCTCGGCCAACCTGATTTCATGGGTTCTTGGCGCACTTCAGGCTCGTCGCCGAAAGATGAACCGTCAAAATAGTTGTAGCCAGCGCCACGATCCGGGAAGCTGGTGTTGTTGGAGTGGTCCCAAGTCATGACGATGGAGGCGCTACCGTCGGCCCAAGTGGCAATGCGGTTGCCGAGGGCGCTGTTCGACTGCAGGTCGTAGTTGGTGGTCATGGTCAGATACTCGTCGAAGTCTTCGGTACCTCTTGAAGCGTTGTTGACCATGTTTTGAGGCATGTTGAATTGGATGCCTTGGGCGGCAGCACCGTCGATGGTTCTGACTGCGCTGGGTTTTTGGCGGGTCACCGAGGCCTTCTTGGCTTCGGGGCTAACGCCTTTCATTTGTGCAAAGCCGGTCATGGCGACGGCCATTGCGAGTGACATGAATAATACTTTCTTCATGATGTTTGAATTTAGTTAGTTAATTGTTTGAAATGATTCTATTTTTGGGCTGCAAATATACGCATTTTGAAGCAATCGGTATTAAAATCGTCATTTTTTTGAACAATTTTTGAAAATGAACAAAATCCGTGCCAAGAAAAAAACGTCGTTGTGTGTGAAACCAAGAATTTTTATTTCTATCTTTACCGCCTCGAAAAAGGACGTTACTTAATTAATTAAGGTGTAATATGACGCAACAGCAGGCCTTGCAGCTATTTGAGGAAAAGAGAGTCCGCACGGTGTGGGACGACGAACAGGAGAAGTGGTATTTTTCCATTGTGGATGTCGTTGCCGTGTTGACTGATAGTTCAGATCCAAAGCAGTATCTGAAGAAGATGCGCAATCGTGATACCGGGTTGCAAAACAACTGGGGTACAATTTGTACCCCAGTTCGAATGATTGCAACAGATGGTAAACTTAGGTTGGTAGATGCAGCAGACACTCAAGGTGTACTGCGTATTATCCAATCCATCCCTTCGCCAAAGGCGGAACCATTCAAGCAATGGATGGCGCAGGTGGCGGCCCAACGCATCGACCAGATGCAAGACCCCGAATTGGGCATCAATCAGGCCATTGCCGATTATCGTCGATTGGGATATTCGGAGGCTTGGATTAACCAACGCATCAAGTCAATAGAAGTGCGCAAAGCCCTCACTGACGAGTGGCAGCGTGCTGGAGTGAAAGAAGGAGTCCAATATGCTTCGCTCACCGACATCATTACACAGCAATGGAGCGGCTTCACGACCAAGGAGTACAAGCAATTCAAGGGCTTGAAAAAGGAGAGCCTTCGCGATAACATGACCAATCTTGAAATCGCGCTGAATATGCTTGCCGAAGCAACAGCAACCGAGATTTCGCAACAAGAAAATCCTCGTGGCTTTGTTGAAAGTGCTCAAGTTGCCAAACGAGGTGGCAAGGCTGCTCGTGGTGCCCGTGCTTCCATTGAGAAGGAATTGGGACATTCGGTGGTTTCATCCATCAATGCGAAGAGCTTGGCATTACGGAAAGACCAAAAAGAATTACCAGAAGCTGAAAATCAAGAAAACGATTAATACATATTTAATATGAAAAAACTATTCCTCCCCTTAATCCTTCTGGCTCTTGCGGCCTGCACCGAGCAGCCCAAGGCCGACTATGTCACCGATCCGGCCAACTACGTCGACCCGTTCATCGGGACGGGCGGCCATGGCCACACCTTCCCGGGCGCCACCGTGCCCTTCGGCATGGTGCAGTTCAGCCCCGACACCCGCATGAACGACTGGGACGGCTGCTCAGGCTACCATACCTCCGACAACACCATCCTCGGCTTCAGCACCACCCACCTCAGCGGCACGGGCTGCTCCGACTATGGAGATTTCCGCTTCATGCCCGTCGTGGGCGAGGTGAAACTCGACAAAGGCGACGAAGCCGACACCAAGTCGGGCTACCGCTCCGCCTTCCAACACGAGAACGAAGACGCCAAGGCAGGCTACTATGCCGTCCTGCTTGATGACTATAATACTAAGGTGGAACTGACCACTGGCGACCGCGTGGGCATGATGCGCTGCACCTTCCCGCAAGGTGCCGACGCCCACCTGCTTTTGGACATGGTGGAAGGCGTGAACGATGAATTCGTGTATGAATCGTTCCTCCAAATCGAAAGCGATAACGCCATCAGCGGTTTCCGCAAGACCCGCGACTGGGCCAAGGAGCAATACCTCTATTTCTACGCCGAGTTCTCGAAGCCGTTCAAGAACTACACCTTTATTAATAAGGGCCAGCCAACCAAGGAAATGCGCGTGGAAAGCGACTTCATCAAGGCGTGGTTCGATTTCGATGCTGCCGAGCCTGTCGTCATGCGCATCGCCCTCTCCGCCGTCGATGTGGAAGGTGCCAAGAACAACCTGAAAGCCGAACTTGCCGACGGCGACTTCGACTTCGATGCCTTGAAGCAAAAAGCCTTCGACAAATGGAACAACGAGATGAAACGCTACGAGGTGGCGGGCAACGTGGAACAAGACAAGACCGTGTTCTACACAGCCCTCTACCACACCATGATTGCGCCCAACCTCTTCAGCGATGCTGACGGACGCTATCGTGCCCACGACTTGAAGATCTACAATTCGGAGCGACCGGTTTACACCGTCTTTTCCTTGTGGGACACCTTCCGCAGCCTACACCCGCTCTTCAGCCTGATGGAGCGCGAGCGCACCCTCGATTTCATCAACACCTTTATTAATAAGTATGAGACCAACCCGCACCACATGCTGCCCGTTTGGGATCTGGCCGCCAACGAGACCTACTGCATGATTGGCAACCACGCTATTCCCGTCATTGCAGATGCCTATTTTGCCGGTATCCGCGACTTCGACACCGAGAAAGCCCTCGAAGCGATGGTGGCGAGCCAGAAAGACGACTTCCGTGGCATGGGTGCCTACATGAAATATGGCTACATCCCGATTGAGGCCGAAGGCGAGGCCGTCTCCAAGACCCTCGAATATGCCTACGACGATTGGTGCATCGCCCGCATGGCCGAAGACATGGGCAAGACCGAGATTGCCGAGGAGTTTTACGCTCGCGCACAGAACTACAAGAATATCTTCAATCCCGAAAACCAGTTCTTCCAAGGCAGGCGCAACGGTGGCTGGATGCGTCCCTTCGACCCCGCACAGGTTAACTTCACGCTGACCGAGGCCAACTCCTACCAATACGGTTTCTTCGTGCCGCAGGATGTCAACGGCCACATCGACCTGATGGGCGGACGCGATGCTTACGCTGCCAAATTGGATGCCTTGTTCAATGCGCCCGAAAACCTGACGGGTCGCGTGCAGCCCGACATCACAGGACTCATCGGCCAGTATGCACATGGCAACGAGCCGAGCCACAACACGATTTACATGTACAACTTCGTGGGTCAGCCCACCAAGACGCAACATTACGTGAAACAGGTGATGGACGACTTCTACAGCGACCGTCGCGATGGCTATTGCGGCAACGAGGACTGCGGCCAGATGTCGGCCTGGGCAGTGTTCTCCTGCATGGGCTTCTATCCCGCCACGCCCGCTTCGGGTTACTATGTGTTGGGTCTGCCGCGCTTCCAAAACGTCAAACTGACCCTTGAAAACGGCAAGACGTTTGAGGTCATCGCCAAGAACCTGAGCGACCAGAACTGCTATGTGCAGTCGGTGAAATTTAACGGCAAACCTTTGGAAGACAGCTTTATCACCTTTGAGGATGTGTACAACGGCGGCACTTTGGAATTCACCATGACAGATCAACCTAACTCGACCTGGGCCACGCAACCCGAGCATTGCCCTGTGGTGCTCACCCATGGCCCCAGCATCGTCATCGTCCCGACCATAGATGCGCTGTCAGACACCTTCTTCGACAGCCTGATGGTCAGCATGAACCATCCTGTTGAGGGCGTGGAGATTTACTACACTTTGGATGGCAGTGAACCGAAGGAAAACGGTGTGTTGTATGAGAAGCCACTTTGCCTCAAGGACAATGCGACGATACGTGCTGCTGCCAAGTTCAATTCCCAAGACGGAGCGCGTTGGAGCCAGCCCATCGAAGCGAGCTATTATCTGATTGACGCGAATCGTTCGGTGAAGGTTGAGAACATGTACAACGAACAATATGCCGCTGGTGGCGCCAAGGCCCTTATTGACCATCTGCGTGGTAGCGACAACTTCCGCACAGGCACATGGCAGGGCTACTATGGTGTCGACCTCATCGCCACCGTCGACTTGGGTCAGCCCAAGAAGCTCAACCGCGTGGCGGGCAGCTTCTTGCAGGAGATCTACTCTTGGATTTGGATGCCCACCGAGGTTGAGTATTTCATCAGCGACGACGGCAAGACGTTCCGCAGCGTGGGCAAGGTGAAGAACGACATCCCCGTGGATGCCGACGGCGCATTCATCCAAGAGATGGAAGTGAGGCCGCGCACCACGGCCCGTTATGTGAAGATGGTGGCCAAGACCATCGGCACCTGCCCTGAGGGACACGTCGGAGCAGGACAGAAGGCTTGGATCTTCTGTGACGAGTTGGTGATAGAATAAGGACACGCACGCTTTGCGTCACTGCGAGGCACGAAGCAGTCTAGACAACAAACTAAATCCCTGGATTGCTTCGTCGTGCCTCCTCGCAATGACGCCAAGCGACGCGGAACTTGGGTTCGGCAGGGCAGCCCCGAAGGGGCGACAGCAATGCAGGCAGGTGGTGTAAACCCCTGCCGACATCGGGTACGCCGACCCCCGGCAGGCCAGCCTCCGGTAGGCTTCCCCCTTTTGAGGGGGTGCCCGCAGGGCGGGGGAGTCAAAAGACCCCGGCAGACAAATTATGAATATTAAATATTAAATCTTTAAATCGAACTATATGAAAGAATCCATCGTGATCCTCGCCGGCGGCGGTCCGGCACCTGGCATCAACACGGTCATCAGCACCGTGGCCAAGACCTTCCTCAAGGACGGCTATCGCGTCCTCGGCCTCAACGAAGGCTACAAAAACCTCTTCAAGCCCAACCCCGATGTGGTGGAAATGGACTTCCTCTATGCCGACGCCATCCTCAAACAAGGTGGCTCGGCCTTGAAGATGAGCCGCTACAAACCCAAAAACGAGGAGTTTAACACCGAGTTCTTCGTCAAGAACAACATCAAGCTGTTGGTCACCATCGGTGGCGACGACACCGCTTCCACGGCGAATAGAATCTCCAAATTCTTGGCCAGCAGTGGCTTCCCCATCCAAAACATCCACGTGCCCAAGACCATCGACAACGACCTGCCATTGCCTGAGGGCAGCCCGACCTTTGGCTACTATTCCGCCAAGGACGCTGGCGTGCATTTGGTGCAGACCATCTACGAAGACGCCCGCACCAGCGGCAACTGGTTTGTGGTGTCGGCCATGGGTCGCGAGGCGGGCCACTTGGCTTTTGGCATGACTTCGGCCTGCCACTGCCCGATGGTGGTCATCCCCGAGATGTTCAACAAGGCGCCTGTCACCTTCGATGCCATCATCAAGTTGGTGGTCAGCTCGATCGTGAAACGCAAGCTGTTGGGTGTCAACTACGGTGTGGTCATCATCAGCGAGGGCGTGTTCCACTTCATGAGCGATGAGGAAATCGAGAAGTCGGGCGTGGCGTTCACCTACGATGAACATGGTCATCCTGAGTTGGGTAACGTCAGCAAAGCCCATATCTTCAACCTTTTGCTTCAACAACGCCTGAAGGCTTTGGGCCTCAACGTGAAGAGCCGTCCCGTCGAAATCGGCTACGGCATCCGTTGCGTCGAACCGAATGGTTACGACCTGACCTATTGCTCGCTGCTTGGCTACGGCGTGAAGAAGCTCTTCGACAAGGGCGTGAGCGGCGCGATGGTCACGGCCAACCCGAAGGGTGAGATTGAGCCGCTTTACCTGAAGGACGTCGAGGACGAGAACGGCAAGATCAAGCCGCGTCTCGTGAACCTCAACGGCCCGAAGGCCGAATTGATTTTCAACGACGGACTGCAATACCTCAGCCCCGCCGACTACGAAGCCGCCAAGGCTTTCCTTCCCAATCCTGAAGAATACGACTTCAAGAAGATTTTGAAGTGGTAAGAAAACAAATCGGGGCGGCCAAGTCGGTCGCCCCGATTTGTTTAGTAGACAAGTGTATATCTTATCTCACATTCACCTTCTGCACGCTGACGCCGTTTTCGGTGGCGATGCGCACGAGGTAGATGCCTTGGCCGTATTGGCTCAGGTCAATGGTGGTGTTGCCTTCGACTGAGGTCTCCATCAGCTTCTGGCCCAGCAGGTTGCTCACGCTGATGTGCATCGTGCCGTTGCCGTTCACGTTGAGCAGGCCGGTGGTCGGGTTGGGGTAGACTTGGATGTCACCGTCGTTTTCGTCGACATTGGTGACGATCAGGTCGCCAACGGCAACCGATTCCGATTCGCAGTCCTCTTGGCCCTTGACGAAGACGCAAGTGACGCTGTATTCGTAGTCGCCTTGCTCGTTGGTGGCGTCAAAATATTCGTAATTGGCAGCACCCGTGTAAGGCACTTCGGCAATCAGCTCCATGTCTTTGTTGACGGTCACCGAGCGATAGATGTTGAAGTGGTTGAGATAGGTGGTGATAGCGGGCTTGCTCCAGGTGAGGTTGACGCCAAACTCAGCGTTGTTGTGCCATTGGTATTCGCCTTCGAGGTCGAGGGCGGGATAGCAGGCCAGCGGGGCTTGCTCGCAGTTGTTCTCGTAGGTCATGAACACGCCGTCTTCGAGTTCGGCGGAGGTGTAGAGCTCGTTGCCGTCGTAGTCGAGGATGGTGAAGGAGCATTCGCCGTCGGTGTCGTGTTCAGGATAGCTGTGGTACCAGCCGTGGTTCCAGATGAAGTGGAGGTTGCCGCGCAGCATGGGCAGGTCGACGGTCAGGTCGGAGCCTTCGTCCATGGTGACGATGGCGAGGCGGTTCATGTTCTCGTCGGCGATGCTGATGGCGGCGCCTTTCCAGCCGTTGCCGGCGCTGTCGTGGAGTTGGAAGACGATGTTGCACTTCTCGCCCACGAGGATGCTGCGGTAGGTGGTGCGGCTGATGCCGGCTTCGTTGGTGACGAAGATGGCGTATTCGTAGAGGCCGGGTTCGAGGCCGTTGTCGTCATAGTCCATGTTGGCACCCACTTCGGCATCGGTCAGTTCGGCGATGACTTCACCGTTGCGGCGGATGGTCACCGAGGTGATGCTGGTGAGTTCGTTGCCGTTAAGGTCGAGCGTGGGGTTGGTCCAGTTGAGGCGGACACCGTTGAAGTCGGCGTTTTCGAGCACGGCCATGTTAGCCACGCTGTCGGGGCGCGAGTAATAGGTGTCGTTGTTAGGGATGATGTGGCCGGTGAAGCCCACCATCGTGTTGAAGTTGTAGCGGGTGGTGTTGGCAGCGCCGATGGGGCACCAGGCGTTGTCGCGACCGCTCCAGCCCCAGTTGTAGTGGAAGTAGTCATTCTCGTCGTAGCCGTCAACCACGTAGGCGTGGCCGCCGGCGCCGCTGTCGTCCTGACCGCTGTAGTAGAGCGGCAGACCTTCGTCCAAGCCGCCGTCTTTCAGCATCTGTGCCCATTGCTCGTTGGTGTAGCCCATGCCTGGCCACCAGCCGGCATAGTTGGTGAGGTGGTCTTCGCAGTTGTAGCGGAAATAGTTGCGCAAGGCGTCGGGCACCATTTCGGAGTAGGCGCCGCTGCCATTGCCGCTGTATTGCATGTCGACGGAGATGCCACAATGGTGCAGGAACTGGGCGATGTAGTAGTAGTCGTCTTCGGTGCTGGTCGAGTCGAGCACGTTGGGCATCAGCTCAAAGTGGTATTCGGTCTCGCCGAAGTTGGCGGTTTGTTGGGCATAGCCTTGAGGGTTGTAGGTGTGCGAACCGGTGCCTTGTGCAGGCCACTCCCAGAACTTCATCACCTGTCCCATGGCGGTGGCTACGCAGCCGGCGTAGACGTGGCCGCCGTTGCCCGTGGTGTCTTCAGGGCATTGGCTGTTCCAGGGGAAGTTTTGGTTCCAGAGGGTCTGGCAGAGCATGTCGACCACGGCGCGGGTCTGTCCGCCACGGTTGAGGCTGCCTGTTTCGCTCACACGCTTCCATTCGGCCACGATGTCGGGCGTGGCGGCGATGTTGTGCTCGCGCATGTATTGGATTTCCTCTTGGAAGCCTTTCAGCGTGAAGGCAAAGCCTTCCGACACGTCTTGCGGGTCGTAGGTGCCGGTGGTGGAGTAGGCGAGGATGGGCTTGGCGCAGTCGTCGCCCGAAACGATGATGAAGCCTTCGCCGTTCTTGACGTTGAAGACGTAGTAGTCGATGGCGCCACGGGTGATGTCGGTGGCAGCAGCGACGCAGTTGAGTTGGATTTCAGCGTTGCGCTGAGCGAGAGAGGTGGTGCTCAGGAACTTGGCACCGATTCTTTGTGCCTTTTGTTGGTCGACGGGGCCGGCCACGAGGCTGCCCAAGGTGAGGACAGCAAGGCAAAGTGTCAAATATAACTTCTTCATTTTACGGTGTATTTTGAGTTGTTGTTTGTCTTAGGAGCGGCAAAAATAATTTCTTTATTTTATATAGGTGCACATGTGGCGAAAAAAATAACAGGGCGCTGACAAAAAAATCAACGCCCTGGGTGTTTTTGGCCATAATCGGGGTCAATCCGCTTTGAGCTTCTTGTACTTGAACCGTTTCGGCTCCACGTTGCCCAAGCGCTTCATCTTGTTTTCCTCGTACTCTGAGTAGCTTCCCTCGAAGAAATAGACCTGTGAGTTGCCCTCGAAGGCGAGGATGTGGGTGGCCACGCGGTCGAGGAACCAGCGGTCGTGGCTGATGATGACGGCGCAGCCCGCGAAGTTCTCCAAGCCTTCCTCCAAGGCGCGGAGCGTGTTCACGTCGATGTCGTTGGTGGGTTCGTCTAAGAGGAGGACGTTGGCCTCTTGTTTCAAGGTCAGGGCCAAGTGCATACGGTTGCGCTCGCCGCCCGACAGCACACCGGCTTTTTTCTGCTGGTCGTTGCCGCCGAAGTTGAAGCGCGACACATAGGCGCGTGAGTTGATGCTGCGCTTGCCCAACTGAATCAAGTCGTTGCCGCCGCTGATGACTTCCCAGACGGTCTTTTCTGGGTCGATGTCGGCATGTTGCTGGTCGACGTAGCCGATTTTCACGGTCTCACCCACCTCGAAGGTGCCCGAGTCGGGTTTTTCCAAGCCCATAATGAGGCGGAACAAGGTCGTCTTGCCCGCGCCGTTGGGACCAATCACGCCCACGATGCCGCCTTGCGGCAGACTGAAGTTGAGATTTTCGAACAACAGTTTGTCGCCGTAAGCCTTAGTCACATCGTGTGCCTCAATGACTTTCGAACCCAAACGGTCGCCGTTGGGGATATAGATTTCGAGTTTTTCTTCTTTTTCCTTCACGTCCTCGTTGAGCATCCTCTCATACGATTCCAAACGTGCCTTGCCCTTGGCGTGACGAGCTTTCGGGGCCATGCGCACCCATTCCAACTCGCGTTCGAGGGTCTTGCGGCGCTTGCTTTCGGTCTTTTCTTCCATCGCGAGGCGTTGGGTCTTCTGGTCGAGCCACGAGGAGTAGTTGCCTTTCCACGGGATGCCTTCGCCACGGTCGAGTTCGAGGATCCAGCCGGCCACGTGGTCGAGGAAGTAACGGTCGTGGGTGACGGCGATGACGGTGCCCTTGTATTGCTGCAAGTGACTTTCAAGCCATTGGATGCTCTCGGCGTCTAAGTGGTTGGTAGGCTCGTCGAGGAGCAGGATGTCAGGTTCTTGCAGAAGAAGACGGCAAAGGGCCACGCGGCGGCGCTCGCCTCCCGAGAGGTTGCGCACAGGCGTGTCGCCATCGGGACAGTTGAGTGCGTCCATGGCGCGTTCCAATTTGCTGTCGAGTTCCCAAGCGTCATGTTGCTCGATGAGTTCGGTCAGCTCGCCCTGACGGGCAATGAGCTTGTCGAAGTCGGCGTCAGGATCGGCAAACTTGTTGTTGATTTCCTCGTATTCCTTGAGGATGTCGACGATTTCCTGCACGCCTTCTTCCACCACTTGGCGGACGGTCTTGTTGTCGTCTAATTGTGGCTCCTGGTCGAGCATACCGATGGAATATCCAGGCGAGAACACCACTTCGCCGTTGTAGGATTTCTCTTTGCCGGCGATGATGCGCAGCAGGGTCGATTTTCCCGCTCCGTTGAGGCCGATGATACCGATCTTCGCTCCGTAGAAGAACGAGAGATAGATGTCTTTCAGGATTTGTCGTGACGGCGGGATGATTTTGCTTACGCCCACCATCGAGAAGATGATTTTTTTGTCGTCGGGTTGTGCCATATTATGTGTTGTTTGTTGTTCTTGTTTTGTGCAGGGACTTACGTCGCCTGCTTAGTGGTGTGTCGCCCCTACGGGGCTGGGGTTGGTGCAGGGACTAACGTCGCCTGCTTATTGGTGTGTCGCCCCTACAGGGCTTTGCGCATCGCCTCCTCCATCACCTCCGTCGCCTTGCCCCAGTCGTAAACGCGGTTCGTGAAGTCGAAGCCCGCTTGGGCGAGACGGTCGGCTTGTTCCTTGTCTGTCAATAGGGTGATGATGTGCTGTGCCATCTCCTCGGCGTTGCTGCCGACCAAGATTTCCTCGTTAGGTTTTGCACCCAAAGAGGCGTTGGCCAAAGGTGATGTGATGGCGGGCAGCCGCATCGACATGGCCTCCAACAGCTTGTTTTGCAAGCCCGTACCAATCCGCATGGGTGCGATGAAGACGCGACTTTCGGCGTAGGCCGTGCGGATGTCGTCGAGCCAGCCGCTGACGATGATTTTTTCGTTGGCGCATTTCTTCACACGAGGGTCGGGGGTGGCGCCGGCGATGTACATCTTCACGTCGGGCAAGGTCTTCCATACGATGGGCAGGATCTCGTTGGCCAAATATTCCACGGAGTTTACGTTGGGCGCATAGCTCATGTTGCCCGTGAAGACTAAGTCGTATTTCTTCTCGCAGTCCATCGGATGGTATTTCTCGTGGTCGACGCCGTTGGGCACGATGAGGATTTCGTCGCGGTGCTCGTGCGGGAACAGGGCGCGGTCAGGCTCGCTGATGATGGTCTTCACGTCGAAGTCGTCGAAGATGGCGGCCTCGTAGCGGGCCAAACGGCGGTACTCCATATTATATATAGGTCGCATGACGAACGAGGCCACGTCGGCACGGCGTTTCATGCCATAGGAGAAAATGTCTTGATAGTCAATGGTTTTCGGGATGTCCTTGTGCCTGATGTATTCCGCAGTGCGCAGCAGCTGGCAGAAGAGCATGTCGGGCTTGTGTTTGGCAATCAAGGCGTTGACTTTCTTTGCTGCCTTGCGATTGTAGAAATAGCCGCATTGCATGGGCAGTCCTTTGAAAAAAGCGCGAATGAGGCCCAACAGGATTTGCGGCTTGGAAATCTTGATGAAATTGATCGACTGGCAATAGGGTTGCAAAGCGCGAAAAGCGTCTTGCTCGCCGACTTTTGGGTCGTCGTTCAAGGCGCAAAGGACGATTTCGTTGCCTTTGGCAAGCTGCTTTATCTGGTTGAAAGCCCGCAATTTGTCGCCCTTTTCGAGCGGGAAGGGAATGCGTGGCAGAAGGACAAAAATCTTCATCTCGGTTGAATTGAGGGGACAAAGATAATGGTTTTTGTTGATTGTTGAACCGTTGAGTTGTTTTATTGTTGACTATGGCTGATGGCTTATGGCAGATGGCTTGCTTCAGCAAAAGGCATAAGTTCCACGCCTTGGGATAAGCAAGCCATAAGCCATTGGCTATAGGCCAAAGTTACAAGAACGTAATCTTGCTTCCCGGTCGGATCTGCTCATAAAACATCAGCAGGCGGGCGATGATCTTGCGGTTGTCGTAGGTTTCTTCCACTAGTTTCCTCGCGGCTTGTCCGATGCGGACTGCGATTTCGGGGTTCTCGTTGAGGGCGCGGATGGCTTCCACCATCTTGGCCTTGTTTTCGGCGATGATGATGTTGACTTCCTCGTCGTAGAGGATGCCCTCGGCACCCACGCGCGTGGTGATGACGGTCTTGCCCATCGCCATCGACTCGATGATCTTGATGCGGATGCCGCTGCCCGAAAGCAAGGGTACGATGGCCACGTCGTGGTCGGCCACAAAAGCCTTGGCATCGGGCACCTCACCGATGACGTCGACATGCGGGTTCTTCAGCGTGGTGAGCCATTCGGGCATCGAGCGACCGGCCAAATGATAGACAAAATCGGGCACTTTCTCCACGGTTTTGGGCAGCACCTCGTCGATGAACCAACGTATGCCTTCCTCGTTGGGCATCCAGTTCATGGAACCGATGTGGTAGAACTTGGGCTTGCCTTCAATCTCTGATTTAGGCGTAAACTCCTCAGGATAAACGCCGTAAGGGATGTCGATGATGGGCTTCGAGCAGTATTTGCGGAAAAATGCCGCGTCTTTGCGCGTGATGGCGGCAATGCCGTCGACGGTCTCCAAGGCATTGAGTTCGTATTCTTTCAAAGTCCTTGCCAAATGGTTGATATACCATCGTTTGGCGAAAAACTTGGTCTCCTTGGCGATGCGTTCCCAAATCTTATGCTCGACGTTGTGGGCGCGCAACACAATCATGGCTTTGGAGTGCTGGCGGATGGTATCCACATAAGGCGCCATGTAAAGCATTTCCAATTGCACCACGTCAAACTGCTCTTTCTCAAGCACTTCGACAAGCCGTTCCTTGAAATTGTCGGAGATGAAACGCTCCACATGGTACGACCTTTTGGTAAACAAATTCAAGAAGGCTTTCAGCGGTCGTATGCTCAGGTCGACGTCGATCAGCTCGATGCCGGTCTTGCGTTTGTATTCGTCGGGGATGTCGCTTTCCTTGACGTTGAACTTCTCGCTGTTGATGGCTAATATCTTGACCTGATGCCCCGCTTCGAGCAGTCCGGTGATGATGCTGTTCATCGCCATGGGACCGCCTTCGGAGGCAGGGTAGGGGGGCTTGTTGCAGAGCAGGAGGATTTTCATGGGTAAAGGTTTTAGTTTGTTGGGTTCGGCCCTTCGACAGGCTCAGGGACCTTATGCCGTTGAGCTTGTCGAAACGCCGCAACTATCGATTTGTCTGTGTGTTTGATTCAACCTTGGCTTTTTTGCGTTTCTTGAATACCCTTTGGAAGAATTTCTTCCAGCTGTCGCTGTCGAAGAGGGCCGCATCGGTGGTGGCCTTGAAGGTGAAGAACAACCCGATGGGCAACAGCACGAGCGAAGAGAGCCATACGCCGAGGAACATGTTGAGGTCGCCAAAGACGGCCATGCGCTCGGCAATGGTGGAGACGAGGTGGTAGATGATGAAGAACACCACCGAGATGACCACGGGCAGGCCCAAGCCACCCTTGCGGATGATGCTGCCCAAAGGTGCCCCGATGAAGAAGAAGATGATGCAGGCGATGCTCAGCGTGAACTTTTTGTGCCACTCTTTCCTGTGCTTGTTGATGTTCTCGGTTTGCGACTTGAGGTCGATTTTGTTGAAGGCGATGTTGTCTTTGGCGTTTTGCGCACTGGCCGAGGCCATGTTGGCGATGGCGGTGCGGGTCGCTTCGTCGTAGCGGCCAAGCAATGGCCAGTGCAGGACGGCGATGCTGTCGGGCATAAGGCTGTCTGCTACGATGCTATCGGCCACGATGGTGTCGGCAATAAGGCTATCGGCCACGATGATGTTGGCTTGATCCACGGCTTCCTTCGGAGGGTTGGTTTTCAGGCTGTTGTAGTTGGCCCATCGTCGGGCGAAGCCTTGGGTGAAGGCCTCTTGCTTGCCGTCAAACCGCCGTTCGAGCGAGTCGAGCGCGGTGGAGAGCTGCCGTATGTTCATCATCTGCTGGTACGACTTGTACATCTCCTCGTCCGACCGTGTCATGTCGAACGACGCGAGGCTGAACTTGATTTGTTCCTGCTTGAACGACATGCGCTCGAAAGGCCGTTTCTCCTTGTAGTTGTCGGTGGTGATGTCGGTGTAGTTGTAGCCGTCGTAAAGCGTGAAGATGATGCTCCGTTGGTTGGGACTCATCGACATCATGCCCGAGTCGGCGCTGATGATCTTGGTGTTGCCAAGGCGGTCGGTGTGGTCGTAGATTTTCACCCCGTAGATGCTGCTACCGTCCTTGCCTTTCTTTTCCACGTAAATCACATAATTGTCGATGTCCTTGTAGAACACACCCTCCTTGATGTTGAAGGCCAATTTCTGCCGCTGCACGTCGGTCAGCAGGGTGCGCCATTTGAGCGTGGCAATCGGGATGAGGCTGTTGGAGATGAAGAATGCCAACACACTGAGCGTCAATGCGAAATAGAGCAGCGGACGCATGGATTTCCACATGGAGATGCCCGAGGCTTTCATGGCCACCAACTCGTAGTGCTCGCCGAGGTTGCCATAACACATCAGCAGAGCCAAAAGCAACGCCAAAGGCAGCGACATGGGGATGGCAGTGATGGAGGTGTAGAAAAGAAGCTCTGCTATGATTTTGAGTTCCAGACCTTTGCCAACCAAATCATCGACATAGAGCCACACGAACTGCATCACCCACACGAACACGACGATGAAAAAGGTGAGGAAAAAGGTGCCCAAAAAAGACTTGGTGATATAGCGGTAAAGTTTCTTCATTGCAATAATAACGCTGCAAAGGTAGAAAAATTTCCTCCTTTTAAAGTGGGCTCTTGGGTTTTTTCTATCTTTGCCCCCAATTTAGTCAACAAAGTCCAACAAGCCTCGCGTCTCGCAGTCTTGCGTCAAAATACAAACAAATATGGAAAACCAGGATTTCTACAAAGGGGTCAACCTCGCCATCACGGTCAGTGACAAAGAAGGTAACGTGTTGTACCAAAACGACAGCTCCATCGAGGTGAACGGCGATGTGCGTGGCCGCAACATGATGGGTTGCCACAACGAGCGTTCGCAGCAAATCATCCGCCACCTCGTGAACGATGCCGCCACCAATGCCTACACGATTTCGAAGAAAGGCAAGAAGAAATTGATTTACCAAACGCCATGGTACGAGGACGAGGCCAAGCAAGCCGTGGGCGGCCTGATTGAGTTTTCAATCGTTTTGCCCGAAGAGATGCCGCATTACGATAGGGGATAGTGCAACGTTGTGTTGCTCTATACCGCTTTTTTACACACCCTGCACGCAAGCTCGCTTTGCGCTATCGTCCTATTTTCTTGATTTTTGCCTTTGTTTTCGGAAAAATGTATAACTTTGCACCCAGAACGCAAAACCCAACGGACATGTTTGACGAGAGACGCGAACGCTACATCAACCCTTACACCGACTTCGGCTTCAAGAAGCTGTTCGGTACCGAGATGAACAAGGACTTGCTCATCAGTTTCCTCAACGCTCTGTTTAAGGACGGCCCCGTCGTCAAGGAGGTCACCTATGTGCCTAACGAGCAGTTGGGAGTCTACGGCAGCCGTCGCGCCATTTTCGATGTCTATTGCGAGACGGAGAGTGGCGAGAAGATCATTGTCGAGATGCAGAAGACGGAGCAAGCTTATTTCAAGGACAGGAGCGTGTTCTATGCTTCGTTTCCCATCCAGCAGCAAGGGAAGACGGGTGCCGACTGGAATTTCCAGTTGAAGAGTGTCTATACCATTGGCATACTGAATTTTGTCTTTCCCGAGGATGAGTACGACCCCGAGTGCTATCACCACGAGGTGAAGTTGATGGACACTACCGACCATCATGTCTTTTACGACAAGCTGACATTCATCTATCTGGAGATGCCCAAGTTCAACAAAACGGAGGACGAACTTGAGGGTATGCTCGATAAGTGGCTTTTCGTGCTGAAGAACCTCACACGGCTTTTCGACCGTCCCGCAGCCTTGCAGGAACGGGTATTCAGAAAACTGTTTGAACAGGCCGAGATCGCAAGGTTTACGCCCGAAGAGGTCATCGAATATGAAGATAGCCTTAAGGTCTACCGCGATTTGAAGAACTCGATGGATACGTCGTATATGAAAGGTGTCGTGGCTGGACGAGAGGCTGGACGAGAGGAAGGGCGGAAAGAAGGACGAGAAGAAGAAAGGATTGCTAATGCTCGCAAAATGAAGAAATTAGGAGTTAGCCCCGACATTATTGTCCAGGTCACTGGCTTGTCGAAGGAAGAGGTTGACCGTCTGTGACGGTTGGCCTTTTCGCGTGGTATGGCTTCGTCGCAACGATCTGACATTTTAAACGGCAGCGCGAATCCTCGCGCCGCCGTTTATGATTTGTTTTGGATTTGTTTCCCAAAACAAACTCTATTATTTGTTTCTTACTTCGTCACCAAGTTATAGGTGTCTTGAGCAATCACAAACTCCTCGTCGGTAGGATACACCACCACGGTGATCTTGGATTCGGGCGTGCTGATAACGCCTGCGTCGCCGATGGTTTCCTTGTTCATCTTCGGGTCGAGGATGATGCCGAGGCCTTCCATGTTCTCAAGGATGGCTTCGCGCATGAACCAGGCGTTCTCGCCGATGCCACCGGTCATCACGATGACATCGGCACCGTTCATCACGGCCATGTAGCCGCCGATGTACTTCTTCACACGGTGGGCGAACATGTTGAAGGCGTAGGTGCAACGCTCGTCGCCTTCATCCTTGCCGGCACGCACGTCGCGCATGTCCTGCTTGCCGCCCGTGATGCCCACGAGGCCTGACTTCTTATTTACTAAGGTGTTCATCTCCTTGGTCGTGTAGCCTTCCTTGTCCATGATGTACATGAAAGCGCCGAGGTCGAGGTCGCCGGTGCGGCTGCCCATCACGAGACCCTCAACGGGGGTGAAGCCCATCGAGGTTTCCACCGACTTGCCGTATTCGACGGCGGCGATTGAGGCGCCACTGCCCAAGTGGCAGGTCACGATCTTCGACTTCTTCCAGTCCTTGCCAACGAAAGCGGCGGCCTTTTCGGCCACATACTTGTGGCTGGTGCCGTGGAAGCCGTAGCGACGCACGCGGTATTTCTCATAGTATTCGAAAGGCACGGCATAGAGGTAGGCCTCAGGCGGCATGGTGCTGTGGAACGAGGTGTCGAACACGGCGGCCATTGGGATGCCAGGCAGCACTTCTTCCATGGCGTGGATGCCTTGCAGGCTGCCAGGGTTGTGGAGCGGGGCCAGGTCGCAGAGGTCTTCGATGCCCTTGATGACTTCGTTGTCGATGAGGACGCTCTTGGTGAACTTCTCGCCACCATGGGCCACGCGGTGACCGACGGCGTTGATTTCCTTCAGGTCCTTGATGACGCCCATCTTCGGGTCGACCAAAGCCTTGAGCACCAGCTTGATGCCTTCGGTATGGTTCGGGATGGGAAGTTGCTCATAGTGCTTCTCGCCATTGTATTTGTGGGTAAATTCGCCCATTTCGAGGCCGATGCGCTCCAAGAGGCCCTTGGCCAGCAGGCGCGATGAATTGGCGTTTTCCATCTCAAGCAATTGGTATTTGATGGAGGAACTTCCGCAGTTTAAGACTAATATTTTCATTGTTTAAGTGTTGTTTGTTTATTTGTTGGATTTGTTTTGCGTCGCGTTGCGTCATTGCGAGCGATAAGCGAAGCAATCCAGGAATGAAACTGATGATCTGGATTGCTTCGTCGTTCCTCCTCGCAATGACGCGAAGCGTGGCATACAATTATTTCTGTTTCTGCGCGATGGCTTGGTTGCAGGTGATGGCCACTAATTTGTAGACGTCGTCGATCGAGCAGCCACGGCTGAGGTCGTTGCAGGGCTTGGCGAGGCCTTGCAGCACGGGGCCGACGGCTTCGGCACCGGCCAGACGCTGTACAAGCTTGTAGGCGATGTTGCCGACTTCGAGGCAGGGGAACACAAGGGTGTTGGCCTTGCCAGCCACAGGGCTATTCGGGGCCTTGCTGGCACCCACCGAAGGCACGATGGCGGCGTCGGCTTGCAGCTCACCGTCGAGGACGAGGTCGGGGCGACGCTCCTTGGCGATGCGTGTGGCTTCGATGACCTTGTCGACCACCTCATGCTTGGCGCTGCCCTTGGTGGAGAAGCTCAGGATGGCCGTGACGGGGTCGATCTTGGCGATGGCCTTGGCGGTGTCGGCGGTGCAGATGGCGATTTCGGCCAGCTGCTCAGCCGTCGGCATGGGCGTGACGGCGCAGTCGGCAAACACCATGCGACCGTTGGTGCCGTAGGGGCAACCTTCGGGCAGGAACATTGTGAAGGCGCCGCTGACGCAGCTCACGCCAGGCACCGTCTTGATGATTTGCAAGGCGGGACGCAGCATGTCGCCCGTCGTGGAGCGGGCACCGCTGACGAGACCGTCGGCCTCACCGGCCTTCACCATGAGGATGCCGAGATACATGAAGTTCTGGGCCAGTTCATCGGCTTGCTCGGGGGTCATGCCTTTGGCCTTGCGGAGTTCAAAGAGCAGGTCGGCATATTTCTGTTTGTCGGGGTTGTTCTTCGGGTCGACGATGCGGGCCTTGCCGATGTTTTGGAGACCGAATTCGGCGGTCATTTCCTTGATTTTGTCGGCGGGACCGATGAGGATGATGTCGGCCACTCCGTCAGCCAAAAGGCGGTCGGCGGCTTTCAGGGTGCGGGGCTCGTCGCCTTCGGGGAGCACAATGCGTTGCTTGTTGGCTTGCGCATTGGCAATGATTTCTTGCATTAAATCCATGTTCAGGTGTTTAATTGTTGATTGATTATTGTTTGATTGTTGATTTCAAAAATAGACCTGCAAAGTTAGTAAGTTTTTGCCTTGGTTTGCAAATAATCCATTATTTTTGCAGCGGAAAAAATAGCGTATCATGCCGCAGTATCCCGACATATTCTACCATAGCCCTTTCGAGACCGTTGCCCAACATGCTGATACATTGCAGGTTGTCGACACTGTTCCGATGGCCGATACCCTTGTTGCCGACAGTGTGGTACCGAGTTTCATCACCGAGGGCTTCCATGGCACGCTGACGCCCATGCTGCGAATGACTTACGAGATCCTGCAAGGCTGGAACCTGGCTCTATTGGGGCTGATGCTGTTGCTCATTGTGCTCAACAAGCAGCTCTATCCCCGCCAGTTCCGTCAGGTGCTGTCGGTGCCTGGAGGCGTGGCTCACACCAACCAACTGCTGCGCGAGTGGAACCCGATGGGCAGCTTCCTTTGCGTGTCGTTCTCGTTGGGCTATGTCCTGCTGATGGCGTTGTTTGTCCAAAAAAGCTGTGTGGTGCTGTCGCACGACGTGTTGGCCTACAACGGCTGGCGCATGTATTGGACCCTTGCCGCGGGCGTGACTGCCTGGGTGGTTTTCCGCTATCTGATGCTGCATTTCGTCAACTGGCTCTTCGACACTCGCGACACCATCGACCGCCAGATGACCGTGCAGTTTTCCATCTCCATTTTCACGCTCATCGCCATGATTCCCATCGTCCTTTTGCTGCTCTACAATCCCACGAAATACTTTGTTTGGATTGGCGTTGCGGTATTGGGCTTGGCGGCGGTTTTGAGGCTCGTTTTGGGCGTGATTGAGACGAGAGTTTCGACAAAAATAACATCGTTTTACATTTTTTTGTATCTTTGCACCCTCGAAATCGCACCCGTTGCAACGCTCGTGACAGCAGGCTGGCGATACTTTAGTCAAGGTTCTGTCTTTTAACGAGTTATATGATTTGGATGCGGTAAAAAACCGAGTATTTAGACGTTCAAAAAGAAAAGGAAAAGATGAAGATCAAGTCAATTTTGGTGTCACAACCCAAGCCTGCCGACATTTCGAAGACTCCCTTTGCTGACATGATGAAAAAGTATGGTGTGAACTTCACTTTCGAGAAGTTCATCAAGCTTGACGACGTCACCGCGAGCGAACTGCGTCAGGAACATATCAAGTTGCCGGACTACACGGCCATCATCCTCACCAGCCGCAATGCTATCGACCATTTCTTCCGCGTGGCCAAGGAGATGCGCTATGCCGTGCCTGAGACCCTGAAGTATTTCTGCATCAACGAGTCGACGGCGTTCTATCTGCAACGCTATGTGCAGTACCGCAAACGCAAGGTCTTTTACGGCAACCAGACCCTCAACGACCTCATCGACATCATGAAGAAGCACAAGGATGAGAAATACCTTTACTGCTGCTCCGACATCAGCTCCGACTCGACCACCGACCTGCTGACCGCCGCCAAGCTCAACTTCACCAAGGCCGTGATGTTCCGCACCGTCTCCGCCGACCTCAAGGACGTGATCAAGATCGAGGATTACGACATGTTGGTGTTCTTCAGCCCCGCCGGTATCCATTCCTTGAAAGAGAACTTCCCCGACTTCGAGCAGAAGGAAGTCGCCATCGGCGGTTTCGGCGAGGCCACCTGCCATGCCATCACCGAGGCTGGCTTCGAACTCAGTTTCCGCGCTCCCACCCAAACGGCTCCTTCCATGACGATGGCCATCGAGGAATATCTCGCCGCCGAGTACAAAAAGAGCAAGAAGAAATAACTTCTTGTTTAGCAAATAGTTAACTCATGTTAGCCGAGGAAGGACTTCCGAAATACGAACGCATCTGCAAGGATAACGACATTCAGGCCCTTTTTGGCAAGGGCTTGGGCGTGAGCGTTTATCCTTATCGCGTGATCTTCAATTTCCGGCACGACGAGGATTGTCGCGTCACCGTCCGTCTCCTCGTCTCGGTCTCCAAGAAACGCTTCCACCATGCCTTCAAGCGCAACCGCGTGAAGCGGCTGATACGAGAGGCGTGGCGGCGCAACAAGGCTCCGCTCTACGAAATCTGCCAAAGGGATAATATTTCGCTCGATGTCGCGTTAGTCTATACGGCCACGGTCATCCACAGCTACGAGGAAATGCTTGCGAAGACAAAGAAAGCCGCCAAAGAGATTGCCAAGAACTATGAAAAGCATCGCCAAACTCCCGGCTAAGTTCCTGATTCTGTTGATTCGGATCTATCAGGTGACGCTTTCACCCTACCTTGGCAAGAGCTGTCGCTACACGCCCACCTGCTCCAACTACGGCATCGAGGCGATCGGGAAATACGGCTTCTTCAAAGGCGGCTGGCTCACCTTCAAACGCATCCTCTCGTGCAACCCCTGGGGCGGCAGCGGCTACGACCCAGTCCCGTAGGGACGACATACCAGTAAGCAGGCGACGTGAGTCCCTGCACATAGAGACCACTGCCACCCACATCGGGCGACGTGAGTCCCTGCATATAAACGTAACAATACAGAAAATGAAACAGATACAAACCCTCATCCTCGCCCTGCTCCTCCCGCTCGGCCTCATCGCCCAGGAGAAGCAAAACAACTTCGAAATCGCCAAGAGCCTCGACATCTACAACAGCCTCCTGCGCGAACTGAACCTCAACTACGTCGACGAAATCAACCCCGGTGAACTCAATGAGGCGGCCATCAACGCCATGCTGAGCGGCCTCGACCCCTACACGGTCTTCATCCCCGAGTCGGACATAGAGAACGCCAAGTTCATGACGACGGGCGAATATGGCGGCATCGGTGCCCTCATCCAATACGACGGTGAGTTCACACGCATCTCCGATCCCTACGAAGGGTGGCCTGCACAGAAAGCCGGACTCATCGCCGGCGATGCCATCCTCGAAGTGAACGGTGTCGACTGCAAGAAAAAGAACACACAGGAAGTCAGCAACTTGCTGAAAGGCCAACCTGGCACCGAGGTGAAGCTGAAGATCAAGCGCTATGGGCAGGAGAAGCCTCTCGACATCACATTGAAGCGCGAAAAGGTGAAAATCGACAACATACCTTATTATAAGGTGTTCGACAACGGCGTGGCCTACCTCTCGCTGAGCGGTTTCACCCGCGATGCCGGCAAGGAGGTGAAGGAGAAACTCGTCGAAATGAGGAAAACCCACAAGCTGAAAGGTTTCGTCCTCGACTTGCGCGGCAACGGCGGCGGCTTGATGAACGAGGCCGTCGACATCGTCAATCTGTTCATTCCCAAGAACAAACCTGTCGTTTCGATGAAAGGCAAGGCAGCCACAGCCAACAGCATCCATCCTACCACCAACGAGCCTCTGGACCTCGAAATCCCGCTTGCAGTGCTCGTCGACGGCAACAGTGCCTCGGCCAGCGAGATTGTGGCAGGCTCGTTGCAAGACTACGACCGCGCTGTCATCATCGGGCAACGCACTTTCGGCAAAGGATTGGTGCAGAATATCTTGCCGTTGAGCTACAACACGCAAATGAAGGTCACCGTGGCGCATTACTACATCCCCAGTGGCCGCTGCATCCAGGAAATCGACTATTCGCACAAGAAAGATACGACCAAGATGAAGAACGACACGTTGGGGAAGGCCTTCAAGACCATGGGCGGACGCACCGTCTACGAAGGCCACGGCATCACGCCCGACGTGAAGGTGGAACGCGATCCTTACGCCACGGTGACGGCCTACCTCTATGGCAAGAACTTCATCTTCGACTATGCCAACAAGTTCTACAACGAACATAAGAGCATCGACTCGGCTGACCGGTTCAAAATCGACGAAGCCACCTATCAGGACTTCATGAAGTTTGTGAAAGACAAGAATTTCAGCTATACCACCGAGAGCGAGAAAGCCATCGAGAAGCTGAAGAAAACAGCCAAGGAAGAGGGCTATCTCGATGAGATCCAGCCGCAAATCGACCTGTTGGAAAAGAACCTCGCCGCCGAGAAGGAAAAGGACCTGCTCAACAACCGCGAGGACATCGAGGAGCTGCTCCGTTCTGAGATTGTGGGACGCTATTACTACCAGAAAGGCCGCATCGTGGCCGCCCTTCAAAACGACCCTGACCTGAAACGCGCCTTTGAGATATTGCTCAATACCAACGGCAAGGACGAATACCATAGCATCTTGAGCGCCGAGTGATGACCCCTAAAGTTTCCATACAACCCTATCTGAACCAAGCCTATCTCTTGGGCTTGATGATGATGGCGGTTGGCCTGACGCTCTCGCCATTCTTGATGGGCATGGCGAACTTCTGGCTCGTCCTCGTATGGCTTATTGACGCTCTTATCCCCGCCCGTCATTGCGGGCTTGACCTGCAATCTCCTAAGGGCAGGGGCTTTAAGTCCAAGTTCTCCCGTTTTTGGCACAACAAAGCCGCCGTCCTTTTGGTGGCGTTCTACCTGATGCACGTCGTCGGCCTGCTGTGGACCACCGATTTCCAGTATGCCATGAAAGACCTGCGCGTCAAGTTGCCCATCTTGGTACTACCGCTTATCCTTTCGGGCATGGAACCCCTCGACCGCAAGCGCTTCCACTTGGTGATGCTGGTCTATGTGCTGTCGACCTTCGTGGCCACGGTGTTCAGCAGCGTATCCTATTGGCGGCACGACTATGAAGACGTGCGCGAAATCTCCCATTTCATCAGCCACATTCGCTTCTGCCTGAACATCGTGTTTTGCATTGCCGTCATCTTCTGGTATATCGTAAAATCCAAGGTCACTGTAAACCGTTTCCTACTGTTTTTCTTGCTTTTGTGGTTCATATACCAAATATACATCTTCGAGTCGCTGTCTGGTTATGTGATTCTGGCGGCGGTCGCTGTGGTCACACTTGTTTGTGCCTTGTTGCGCTGGCGAAAGGGCAAGGTCTGGGCTGTCGCGATAGGCATTATGGCGGCGGTGGCCGTGCTGTCGGGTGTCGTCGTCCTTCAACAAGCCGTGAAACCTCTATTGAACGTTGAACCGGTGGATTTCAGCACGTTGGAGAGAAAGACCGCACAGGGCAACACATATTGGCACGACACCGTCTACAATCCCGTGGAAGACGGCAAGTTTGTGGGGCTTTACTATTGCAAGACGGAGATGCAGGAGGCATGGTCCGAACGAAGCACGATGCCCTTTGAAGGCACGACGACGAACGGCGAAAGCTTGGAGGCTACCTTGGCTCGTTACCTGACTTCCAAGGACTTGCGGAAAGATGCCGAAGGCGTGAAGGCACTCACCGACGAGGATATCCACAACATCGAACAAGGTGTGGCCAACTACAACAATTGGAAGCATCCAGGCTTGAGGGCGCGGCTTTCGTCGACCTTGTTCGAGTATAACCTCTATCGGCGTTTCAACAATCCCAATGGCGGGTCGCTCTCGCAGCGCATCGAGTTCACTCGGGCTTCGTTCCACCTCATCGGCCAGCATCCTTGGTTTGGCGTGGGCACGGGCGACGTGCCGCAAGCCTTCAGCCGCGCCTACGACGAACTGCAATCGCCGCTCAACGAGGAGCATCGCTTCAGGGCCCACAACCAGTATCTCGCCATCGCCGTGGCCTTTGGCCTCGTTGGGCTGGCGTTTTTCCTCTTCGTTTTGCTTTATCCATGGTGTGCCAGTCGCAAGCGTCGCACCTATTTATACACGGTCTTCATCGTCATCATGACGCTCTCGATGTTGGCCGAGGACACCTTGGAGACCCAGGCCGGCGCCTCGCTGTTCGCCTTCTTTGAGGCCTTGCTGCTTTTTGCCTATCCCGTTGATAATGAAACAAAAAAATAGATGATATGAAAAAGGAACGTTTTATCTGTACCTACACCGTTTTCGACAATCTCGATGAAATGGATCCGCAGGATGCCGAGCTGATGCGTCGTGCCCACGAGGCCACGCAAAGTGCCTATGCACCTTATTCCAAGTTCAACGTGGGCGCGGCGGTGCGTTTGGCCAACGGCGAAATCGTCACGGGCAACAACATCGAGAATGCGGCCTATCCCAGTGGTCTTTGCGCCGAGCGTGTGGCTATGTTTGGCGCAATGGCAAAATTTCCGGGCGTGGCTTTCGAGGCGTTGGCGGTGACGGCGCATTCGCAAACCAAGGTGATAGCCGAGCCTGTCGCCCCTTGCGGGGCTTGCCGACAAGTGATAGTGGAGGTGGAGCAGCTGTCGAAACGGCCGCTGCGCGTGATGTGTCAGGGACAGGAAGGCCCCATCATGGTCTTTGAGGGCATTGAGTCATTGATGCCGTTCATCTTTTTGGACAAGTTCCTTTGATTTCCGCCAGCAAACGACGATGAGCGCGATGGTCACTACTGCGCTGATGGCGACCATCGTGGGCGACATGGCCCCGAAGTGGTCGACGTCGACGTTGACGATGCCTTTGTCGTTGAGGTAATAGAGCACTACGGCGGTTCCGTTGTTGACGAAGTGCATCACGAAGCTCGTCCAAAGCGAACCACTGACGTAGAACATATAGCCCAAAAGGATGCCCAAAAACATGCGTGGCAGAAAGCCGTAGAACTGGAAGTGGATGAACGAGAAGATGGCCGCTGAAAGGATGATGGCCACATGCGGGTTCATGCGGCGCGTCAGCCCTTGTTGAAGCACGCCACGGAAGGTAAGTTCCTCGCCAACGGCTGGAATCAGGGCGATGATGAGCAGGTTGAACAGCAAGCCACCGATGTTGTCGGCTTTGAGCATTTTTTCGGTGGCGGCTTGCGCGGCATCTTCTAATGTTTTCAGGTATTCCTCAAGCCTTTCGAAGGCCGAACCGAAATTCATGGCTTCGTTCCAGCTTGTCAGCTGGTTGGTGACGGGCAGCGAAACGAACATCAGCGCGGCACCGATCAAGATATAGAGTAGCCACGGCTTGTTGACGGCACGGAAGCCCAAGGCTGGCATGGCATGTTCTTTTCGGGTGATGAAATAATAGACGATGGGCGGCACCACGAACATCATGATGGACGAAAGCCCTTGCGCGATTTTCATCCCCAAATCGCCGGCAAACAAGAAGGCTGCGGAAATGGCAGCCCCTACCAAGCTGCTGACTAAGAGGATGACCAAAAAGATGAAAACCCGCATCCCTGTGGATTGTTTCAGGTTGTCGATAAATAAATTGTCACTCATAAGGCATTAGATTTTGCCGCAAAGATACACTTTTTGTAATTTTGCAGCGTAAAAATCAAGGTCCCTGAGCTTGTCGAAGGGCCGATATCAAAAAAATGTACACCCTCGCCCACCCCAAATTCGACCATTACCCACTCCTCCTTGCCCCAATGGAGGACGTCTCCGACCCGCCGTTCCGCTATGTCTGCAAGCTCTTCGGCGCTGATGTGGTCTACTCAGAGTTCATCTCCGCCGATGGCCTCATCCGCGACTCGGTGAAAAGCATCAAGAAACTTGATTTCGAGGAGTTTGAGCGTCCTGTAGGCATCCAGATCTTCGGCAACGCAGTGGAACCCATGGTGGAGGCGGCGCGTTATGCCGAGACCGCACATCCCGACATCATCGACATCAACTTCGGCTGTCCGGTGAAGAAAGTGGCCTCGAAAGGTGCCGGATCGGGCATCATGAACGACATCCCCAAGATGGTGGCCATCACAAAGGCTGTGGTGGAAGCGGTCAATACCCCTGTGACCGTGAAGACTCGCCTTGGCTACGACAGCGAGCATCGCGACATTGTCGATATCGCCGAGCGCCTGCAAGACGTGGGCATCGCCGCACTGACGATTCATGGCCGCCTGCGTACCACCAAATACAGCGAGCCTGCCGACTGGACCCTCATCGGCGCGGTGAAAAACAACCCGAGGATGCACATCCCTATCATCGGCAACGGCGATGTGGTGGATGGTCCTTCTGCGAAATATTATAAGGAAACTTTCGGAGTTGATGGGTTGATGATCGGTCGGGCTACTTATGGAAACCCGTGGATTTTCAATCAGATACGTCATTATTTGGAGACGGGGGAGACGCTACCTGCGCCCGATGTGGCGGAACGGGTGCGCGTGAGCAAGATACAGTTGGAGCGTTCGGTGGAATGGAAAGGCGAGCGCATCGCGCTGTTCGAGATTCGCAAGCATTGGGCTTCGTATTTCAAGGGACTGCCAAACTTCAAGCCGTTCAAGATGCGGTTGATGGAGACGTTGGATGTGGGGGAGGTCTATCGTGTCCTTGATGATATTGAGGCGCATTATTTGTCACAAAACCAGCAAAACTTTCAAAACAATTATGAATGTTAAGCAACATCACCCACCCGGGTTGCCGTTGCAAACCAGCCTTCGGCTGCTGGGGGAAAGGAGCCGGTTGGCAACTTTCCACGATTTGAATGTTTTATGGGTTTTGTATGTTTTGTTCCTAAACTGAAACGCTATCCTTCAAAACCCCATTCTCAAACAAATTCCTCACCAGCTCGTCGCGACGGATATGATATGTGCGGATGCCGAGCGACTGTGCCGCGCGGATGTTGACTTCCGTGTCGTCGATGAAGAGCGTCTCTTCGGGCACTAAGCTTTCGTGGTCGAGGATGAGCTCGAAGAAGCGCGGGTCGGGTTTCTCAAGGTGTTCGGCAAACGAGAAATACGATTTGTTGAACAGGTCGTCGAACTCGTTGTAGCCGAAACGCAACTGCAAATCCCTGACGTACAAGTCGTAATGGATTACATTGGTGTTGCTCATCAAGAAGATCTTGTAGTGTTTCTTGACCTTTTCGAGGGCTTCAATGCGTTCGCGGGGGATGTCTAAGAGCATGGCGTTCCAAATGGAATCGAACTTTTGGTCGGTCATTTTCTCTTGTCCGAGCAGCGCTTTCATGCGTTTGCGGAAGGTGGGGGCGGTGATGATGCCCGTGTCGAATTTGCTCATGATGTCGATAAACTCCTTTGAATGAGGAAGTTTGTGGATGTCGACACCCATCTTTTCGAGTTCGCGGTAAACGATGGTTTCATCAATGTCAAGGACCACGCCGCCGAGGTCGAAGATGATGTTTTTGATTTTTGCGTTCATTTTTGAGATTTTTTAGGCTTTATTTCGGTGCAAAATTGTAAATTTGCAGCGCAAAAAGCAAGAAAAAAGACGATTATTTGTTTTAAAGGCTTGTTTTTCTGCGGTCCCATAGCGCAGTTGGTTAGAGCAACTGACTCATAATCAGTAGGTCCTAGGTTCAAGCCCTAGTGGGACCACGAAACAACGGAAATCAAGGATTGTAGGGCTGTCATGCCATGGCAGCCCTACTTCGATAAAATAGGAGACCCATCATCATGGAACAAGACAACACCTTGAAACCTCTCACACAGCTCGACGAACTTGGCGAGTTCGGCCTCATTGACCAGCTGACGCAAGACTTCCCGCTGCGCAACGCCTCGTCGCTGAAGGGCGTCGGCGACGATGCCGCAGTCATCAACCACGAAGGGAAGCGAACCCTCGTCTCGGTCGATATGCTCATCGAAGGCATCCATTTCGACCTCACCTATTGCCCACTGAAGCACCTCGGCTACAAGGCCGCCGTGAGCAATTTCTCCGACATCTATGCCATGAACGGCACGCCTACGCAGATTGTGGTTGGCCTCGGCGTATCGAGCCGTTTTTCAGTGGAAGCCCTTGATGAACTCTATGCTGGCATCCGCCTCGCTTGCGAACGCTACCATGTCGACATGGTGGGCGGCGACACCACAAGCAGCAAGACGGGCCTCGTCATTTCCATCACCGTCATCGGCATGGCCAAAGAGGACGACATCGCCTACCGCAGCGGCGCCAAGAAGAACGACCTGCTGTGTGTCACTGGCGACTTGGGCGGGGCCTACGTCGGCCTGCTCATTCTCGAACGCGAGAAGGTGGAGTTCCTCTCCAACCCCAACATGCAACCCAAGTTCGATGGGCTCGATTACGTGCTCGAACGCCAACTGAAGCCTGAAGCCCGCAAGGACATCGTCGAACAGTTCAAGACCCTGGGCATCAAGCCGACCTCGATGATCGACATCTCCGATGGCTTAGCCTCCGAAATCCTGCATCTTTGCAAGGAGAGCGGCGTGGGCTGCCAACTCTACGAGGAACGCATCCCCATCGACCCGACCACCGACCGCATGGCCAAGGAGTTCCAAATCGTGCCCTCGGTGGCGGCATTAAGTGGGGGAGAGGACTACGAACTGCTCTTCACCATCGACCAGAAGGACTACGAGAAGATCAAGACCCTTTCGGCGGATGTGACCGTCATCGGCTACATGACCGACAATGCGGGCGTGGCCGAAATGATCACCCCCGACAACCACGTCATCCCCATCAAGGCGCAGGGCTGGGACCACATGAAAAAGAAACAAGAGTAATTATTGTATTACAAAACCGACAAAACTTTCAAAACAATATATAATTCAAAAATAGTGTGCGGCGGCTCGCAACCGCTTGCCGCCAGGAAGCAGCCGGTTGGCATGCTTCCCCCCAACCCGAAAAAGGTTTTGTGGGTTTTGAGAGTTTTGTGACGAAAAAAAAGTCATGTCCGACCATCCCGAAATAGTCAAACAAAAGCTCGCCGTGCTGCCCAGCAAGCCAGGCGTTTACCGCTACTTCGACAAAAGCGGAACGCTCATCTATGTGGGCAAGGCCAAGAACCTCAAGCGTCGCGTGAGCAGCTATTTCAACAAGGAACAGTTTGGCAAGACACGCGTCCTCGTCAGCAAGATTTCCGACCTCGAATATAGCATAGTTGATTCAGAATCAGAGGCTTTGTTGCTCGAGAATACGATGATCAAGCAGTACAAGCCGCGCTACAACATCATGCTCAAGGACGACAAGACCTACCCGTGGATCTGCATCAAGAAAGAGGCCTATCCTCGGGTGTTCCTCACCCGAAGGAAGGTGAACGACGGCTCTGAATATTTCGGGCCTTACCCCTCGGTGCGCACGGCCCATGTCTTGCTCGACCTGCTCAGCCAGGCCTACAAGATACGCTCGTGTCGCACGCCTTTCACTGAAATCGGGGTGGAGAAGGGGAAATACAAGGTCTGCCTCGACTACCACATCCACAAGTGCAATGCCCCGTGCGAGGGCTTGATCTCGAAGGCCGATTACAACGCCATGATTGCTGAAATCCGCGAAATCATCAAGGGCAACTTGGGCGGCGTGCTTCGCGAACTGAAGGCTCAGATGATGGACCATGCCTCGCGCATGGAGTTTGAGCAGGCGCAGGAAATCAAGGTGAAATATGAGCTGCTTGAGGAATACCAAAGCCGCTCGACGGTGGTCAGCACGACGATTCACGACGTGGAGGTGTTCTCCTACGTCGACGACGAAGAGACGTTCTACGTCAACTATATGAAGGTGAAGGAAGGTGCAGTGGTGCAAAGCCATTCGTTCGAGATGAAGCGCAAGCTGGAGGAGACCCCGGAAGAGCTTTTGCTGCTGGCCATCACTGACTTGCGGCAGCAGTTTGGCGAACACGCGCCCGAAATCATCGTCCCGATGAAATTGGACTACGAGATTGGAAATGTGGAAATGACAGTTCCGCAACGCGGCGACAAGCTGAAGCTCCTCGACCTCTCGCGCCGCAACGCCATGCAATACCGCATCGACTTGGACAAGCAACGCTCGTTGGTCGATCCGGAACGCCACCAAAAACGAGTCTTGAACCAACTGAAAGAGGCTTTGCAACTCGACGAAATGCCTGATGTGATCGAGTGCTTCGACAACTCCAACTTTCAGGGCGACTATGCCGTGGCGGGCATGGTGCAGTTCGTGAAAGGCAAACCCAATAAGGCGGGCTATCGCCATTTCAACATCAAGACGGTGGAAGGCCCCGATGACTACGCCTCGATGAAAGAGGTGGTCAGAAGGCGCTATTCGCGTCTCATTGAGGAGCAAAAGCCTTTGCCCAACCTCATCATCACCGATGGCGGCAAGGGACAGATGGAAGTGGTAAGGCAAGTGATTCAGGACGAGTTGCACGTCGACATTCCCATCGCGGGCTTGGCCAAGGACGACCGTCACCGCACCAATGAACTGTTGTTCGGCTTTCCGCCTGTGGTGGTGGGCTTGAAGCCCAATTCGGAAGTTTTCCGTTTGTTAACCCACATTCAGGACGAGGTGCACCGGTTTGCCATCACTTTCCACCGCAAGAAGTTCGAGAAGGGCTTCATGCACTCCGAGTTGGCCGACATCAAGGGGATAGGGAAGAAGACGGCGGAGAAGCTGCTTTTGGAGTTGAAGTCGGTGAAAGGCATCAAGGAGGCATCGTTGGAGCAACTCACCGCAATTGTAGGTCAGGCCAAAGCACAGGTTGTTTATGACTACTTTAAACAAGAAAAGCCAGCATGACGCTGGCTTTTTTTTTGTCTCTTCGATGGCGCTTCAGCTTAGGCGAGCTTGAAGACCACAGGGATTTGGTAGGACACGCGCACGGCCTTACCACGTTGCTTGCCGGGCTTCCACTTGGCCAAGCTCTTGATGACGCGCATGGCCTCTTCGTCGCAACCGCCACCGATGCCACGCAGGATCTTCACGTTGGAGACGGAGCCGTCGGGTTCGACGACGAAACCGACGAACACGCGGCCTTGGATACCAGTCTCACGGGCAATCTGGGGGTACTTGATGTTTTTGGCCACATACTCCAGCAAGGCTTTTTCGCCGCCAGGGTAGGAGGGCATCTCTTCCACGATTTGGAAGATCTCTTGTTCGACGACTTCCTCTTCGACGACTTCGGGGGCGACATACTCTTCAATGACCTCGTTTTGTTCCACGTCAGCATTGATTTCGATGTCCTCGGTCTCAACGTCGTCTTGCACGATTTCGAGTTGGGTGGTCTGCTTGGGCACTTCCACAGGCTGTGGTTTGGGTTCTTCTTGCTTGGTGATTTCCACCATTTCCTCGTCAACCACGACCTCTCTGTTGAGCAGGCTGGGGTCGATTTCGCGCTTGTCGTAGCTCTTGTGCTCGAAGGCCAACCAGGCAACGAGCAGGCTGATAATCAAGCCTATCTGCGTGAACATCAGCTTTTTGTTCTCAAGATTAGCCTTAGGTGATTTTTTTTCTTCCATGGTACTATGTTTTTAAATTCTACTTCTCAATTTGACGTTGCGAAAGTAGTAATTATTTGCTTATAAAACGCAAATGTGTTGAATTTTATTTTTTGTGACGAAAAAAAAGATGGAAAAGGAGTGCTCCGATGAGGGTTCCGACGCTGTCGGCGAGCAGGTCGAACCAGTCGCCGGTGCGGCTTGGAACGAGGTATTCCTGCATCAGTTCGGTGAGTCCGCCATAGGCGATGCTGATGACGACGGCAAGCAAGATGGCTCTTTTCTTGTAGCCTATACCGTTGGAAACGAATTGTTTGCGATAGCCCCAAAGGCAAGCGAAGGCGAAAGCGGCATACATGCAGATGTGGGCCACCTTGTCGAGACCAACGGCTGGCTTGACGCGTGGGAAAACAGAACCCGGAAGTCCGGTGAGGATCAGGATGACGATTCCACACAGGATTCCCGGGTAGCTATTTCTTGTCAGCTTTTCCAAGAGATTAACCGATCTTGGCTTCGTAGGCGGCGGCATCCATGAGGCCGTCGAGTTCGGCGACGTCGTTCACTTTGATCTTGATGATCCAGGCTTCGCCATAAGGATCGCTGTTGACGAGCTTGGCGTTCTCTTCGTCGGCGAGGGCTTCGTTGACTTCGAGGATCTCGCCAGCCACGGGCATGAGCAGCTCGGCGGTGGTCTTCACGGCTTCGATGGCGCCAAATTCTTCTTGGGCGTCGAGGGTTTCGCCGACAAGGTCGGGGTCGACATCGACGAAGGTGATGTCGCCAAGTTCATGTTGTGCGTAATCGGTGATGCCGACGTAGGCTTCTTCGCCTTCGAGGCGGATCCATTCGTCGTCGTTGGTGTACTTCAGATTTGCTGGAATATTCATTTGACGTATGTTTTAAGGTTGTTTATTTAGGCTGCGAAAATACATATTTTAATTGCTCCCTCCGCATTTTCTTGAAAATTTTATTGTGCCAGGCTGAATCGGATGGTGATGCCGCCGTAGGTGGTCGAGTTCCTGAACGTGTTTGCCACCTCGGGAATCGAGAGGTCGTACTTGAAGAAGGCCTGTGCGCTGAGGCGCTGGCTGAAGTTGTAGTCGGCGGTGAGGTAGAAGTTGATCTTGTTTTGGCCTGCCGACACCTGGTTGTTGCGTTCGTCGATGCGGCGCAGGATGGTGATGTCGCGCTTGAAGCCCACGTCGAGTTTCAGCACCAAGTCGTTCTTGATGGTCTGGCTCTTGCCGTTGCCGCCCACAGGTGTGATGCTGAAGCTCAGGTTCTTGATGCGGTAGCCGCCACCAATGACGAACTCGCGGCCGTTCACCTCGGTGAGCTGGTTGTTGGCGAAGCTCAATGTCAGCGTCCTCGATTTCTTGAACTGGAGGTTGACCGTCATTGAGTTTTGCAGGCCCAAGTCGATGCCGATGAGTGGCATGAACTGTTCATTGAGCACGATTTGTGCCATGTCGTACTTGGGGATGATGAGGTCTGAGTTCTCGAAGGTTTGGATGCTGTTGTTCTCGTCGTAATAGACGTTGGTGGCCCAGGCGTTGATGGCGTAGTTCGACTTGTAGCCGTGGGTGATGTTGACGGTCTTGAACACCTTGCCAATCGACGGGATGTTGGTCAGGCCGTTATAGGTGAGGTTCCAGTTGGGCAGCGGAATGCGCGGGAACGGGTTGAGGCTCATGGTGTTGGGGTCCTTGCCCGTATAGGCGGCGATGAAGGAGTAGAGCAACACGTCCATCGATCCTGAGTTATAGCCCTTGGGGAAGTAGTCGCCCGCGATGCTGTCGAAGGTGTATTCGTTCACTTGTTCGATCCACTGCGGGTTGTTGCGTGCGATGCGTTCGGCGATGATTTTCCTGTTTTCAAGCATGTTGTCGAACAGGCGCGACGAGATGGAGTCGGACCGCGTGAAGGCTGTTCCGGCCATGAAATAGCTCATGCTGAAGCTGCCGTTGTTGGTCGGGGTGAACACGTCGAAACGGTTGTTTGCCTCGTTGTAGCGGAAGTAGTGTTGGCTGTTTTCGGCATAGTTGCGGTTGCCGGTGAAGTCGATCTTGATGCCAGGCAGTGGCTCGGTGTTGACACGGTAGTTCATCGTCTCGGTCTTGCGGCGCACATAGGGTTCGCTGAGGATTGAGTCGGTGGTGAGCCAGCGTAGTGCATCGTCAACGTCGATGCTGTTGAGCACGGCCTTGTCGAAGATGTTGGCATTGGAACCGAAGTTGCTGCCGAGCACGAAACCGACGCCTGGTGCCCAGCCGGGAGTGCTCATGCCGAAGTAGTTGGTCTTGGGCATGAATCCGGGCAGCGACTGGCCGACGTTGAGCGAATAGGTACCCGAAACCTTTTTCACTAAGGTGAGGATGCGCAGCGTGTTGTCGAGCACGATCTTGCCGTAGTTGGTTTTCTCTTTGGCCTTGGTGGAGTCGGCGGGCTGTTCGTCTTCCTTTTCTTTCCCTCGGTTGCCGCCTCTGCTGCTGTTGTTGTTGCGTCGTGGCGTGTTCACTTGTTTGAGGTACGGCACCTTATTATATAGCTTCGTCAGGTCGAGGGTGGCGTTGCCTTGGATGTTGCTCGAGTTGTCGATGGTGTTGCCCAAGCGCGGCTGGATCGACTTGGCGGGGGCGGTCCAGTTGTAGGTGCCTTGATAGGTGGCGCTGGCCGTGATCCAGTTGAAGATCGGTATCTTGTTGATGGGCAGGGTGTAGCTGGCGTTGACGTTTTGCGTGAATCTCGACACCGAGCCGAGATGCCTCAGCTCGTTCTTGATGGTGTCTTGGTTCTTCTGCCATGTCTCGGGGTCGACATTGCGGTCGACGTAGCCGGCGGGTTCGTAGATGTAGGCTTGGGCCTGGGCCGAATAGTCGAAATTCAGGGCCTTGGTGAGGTCGTAGCGCAATTGGTAGTTGCGCGTCCAGTCCCATTGCTTCGAGAAGGTGGGCACGATGTTGATGATGCCGCCGCTCTTGTTGCGCATCTCGCGCTCCGAGTGGTAGCGATACATCTCCGTGTTGAAGGTGATGCTCTTGGGGGCGTAGTAGAAGTTGATGTCCTTGATGATTTGCAACCAGGGGTTCGAGGCCCATTTGGCCTTGGCGAAGGGCGTCACGTTCTTGGGGTTGCCGGCATAGTTGTAGCCCAAGCCTCCACGGTAGGTCTTCACCATGTAATACTTGATGTCGGTGTTCTCTTGGAAGGTCTCGTTGTAGGAGAACGAGAGGTTGAAGTTCTCGATGTCCCAGATGTGCACCTTGGGCATGTTGCCACGGCCACCGCCAAGCGCTCGGTTGGGGTCTCTCGGGTTTTCCTTGGGCTTGCCTTGCTCGTCGTCCTCGTTGCGTTTCTTGGCGACTCGTTCCTTCCTGACGTTCATGAAGTTGATGTTCTTCTGTCGGGTGTAGTCGTGGATGGTGGAGGTGAATTCTTTCCGCTCATCGTCGCTGTTCATTAAGGCGAGGGCGTCATTCAGCTTGATGTCGGGGTCGTAGGGGTTATAGAGCGGGGTTATCTTGTTTTGGCCGTAGTCGATGTGCATCGGGATCTTGAGGCCGGTGTTTTCGAAGAACTTGCCCAATTCAAGGTCGGTTGAGACGTTGAACGCCGAATGGGCCTCGAAGGTGTTGTTGGTGATGCGGCTGTCCAAGGCGCCAAACCCAGCTGAGCTGTAGGAGCCGTTGACGCTCACGCGGCCCAGGTCGGCCAAGGTGGCTTCGAGGCGTCCGGTGGCTGCAATGCCGCCGTTGCTGTTCAGGTCGGTGAGGCGCAGCTCGTTGACCCAAATCACGGCGCTCTTCGGCATTCCGTCGTCGATGTCGGTGAGGTTTTGCCGCTTCGGGTTGCGCACGCCTATCATGATGGCTTCCACGTCGCTGATGCTGGGGTTACCGATCACCTTGATGGTGTGGTAGTAGTCCTTGTTGTCGACGGTGCCTTTCTTGACTTTTTCGGAGTAGATGTAGTTGAGCCTGACGTTGCTGTTGGGCTGGTTCATGGCTTCGTTGCGGCGTTGCTTTACGTTGACGAGGTCTTCCAAACGGATATCCAAGTTGTTGATTTCTGGCCAGATGCCGTCTTGGTTGGTGTAGGGAGTGCCCCATGGTGTCACCTTCAATGGCACCTCGTATTCGTAGTAGTTCTCGGTGAAGTCGGTTCCGATGCGCATGAAAACGGTGAGGTCTTGGTCTTCCAAGGGCGAGTCTTCGTGGGCGGCTTCGGCGTGGACGAACATCTTCAGGTATTTGTATTGTCGCAGGTCGAAGTCGGCGGTCTTGTAGATGGCGCGTCCGTCGCCGTCAACGAGGTTTTGTACGGTCATTTGCAGCGACTGCTCGTTGATGCGGGTGGTCTGGGTCATGCCCATGACGGTTTCTTGGATGATTCCGGGCGGGCGCACGTAAGGCACGGGCTGGCGGCGGCTGTTCTCGTCGACGCTCACGGCCGAGATGTCGAAAGCCGTCTCGTTGCTGATGTCGTTGGGCTCGTATTCGCCAGGGGCTTGGATGCTTTGCGAATAGGTGCGCCATTCGCCTCTCACCAAGTCGAGGGTGGCGAAACGCAGCACGATGGGGCGCTCAAACTCGGTCAGGAACATACGCATGAAGCGAATCGACGAGTAGTCGTCGATGCGGCCAATGACCTTGTCGGGCTGCCTGACGGGGATGCGGAACTGGTACCAAGTGACGCCACCGATGCTGCCGTTGGGCAGCGAAACGCCGCTTGACTCGAAGATGTCGGCGATGTGGTTTTGGCCGACGACCATCTTGGCAGGGTTGAGGTCGATCTCATATTGGTAGTAGCGTTCCGACTCGCTCAAGGTGTTGTCGCTGTTGATGTCTTCGGCATTGGGCAGCGTCGAGTTGCTGCTCAGGTAGCCTTCGGTCTGCTGGTAGTCGGCGGGCGAGTTGCCGTCAGGACCGTTGAAGAACTTGTATCGCGCCAAGATGCTCTTGTGTTCTTCGTCCTCCATCGAGTCCCAGTCGTTGGAGCGGAAGTAGTGGTAGTTGTCAGCCGACGGGTCGTCGTATGCTTGGCTGAAGGCTCCCGAGCCTTCGCCGAAACGGTCTCTGATGAGTTTCAGATAGTTCTCTTCAAAGAAGCTGCGTTCGTCCGTGTCGCGCAGGCCGTCGTAGCCAACATCTTGATATTGACGTGCTTCTGCCGAATTGCTGAAGGTGCCCACGAGGTCTTGCAGCGTAGGCACACGTCCCCAGATGGTGGTGTCGACGTTTTCAACGACTTCGGAGGTGGGCAGGCCGTTTTCGTAGAACTTGCGTCCGTCGCGGAGGATGTCTTCCGAGATGTCGCCCAAGTTGATGTAGAGCTTGCCGGGGTTGTTGGCGAACTCCTCGTCGGCGAAGGGGTCCATCATCCAGAATTCGATGTACTCGATGTTGGTGGCCTCAAAGTCGATCGACTCCATCTTGCGCATGATGCCGCCCCAACGGCTCTTCGGGTCGTTGAGCTTGCCTTGTTCGTTGATGCCGGCGGAGTAGGCCGTGGGGCTCACGTCGTAGTTGTAGGGGCCGCGCTCTTCCGGATAATAGGCCAAGTTGAGTACGGAGATGTTGGTCTGCGTGCCGGCTTCGATGTCCTTGTTGGGGAAAAGCTCGGTCTCCAAAACCTGACGCACCGAGTTTTTGGAGAGTTCCTCGTTGTCGACGTTCTTTGGGCGATAGTTGTTGGTGCGGTCGTAGAACACGGTGTTGTCGATGACGTACCACGAGAGTTTCGCGCGGTTCTTGCCGTAGTTGAGGCCTGTGTTAGAGGCGGCTTCGGGGAACATGTCGGTTTGGTGCTGTGGCGTGCTGGCCATGTACCAAAGGGTTGGCAGGCGCAGGTCGATGGTCGACTTGGCTCCCTCGAAGTCGTCGATGTAGGAGGTGCCGGGTTCGCTGGCCGACTTGGTGAGGCCGGGGATGAAGCGGGCAAACTCGCCGTCGACGCTGATGCGCGACGGGGCCTTGGTAGTGATGCCCGGCAGGGCGTTGATGAAGGTGGTCAGCCATCGTGCGTCGGTGTGATAGCTGAGGTCGGCGCCATAGATGGTGTTGGCGATGGCTTCCTCACCGTAGTTGATCTTCTGGGTGTACGACTTCTCGCCCAAATAGAGGATGGTGGCGCCGGCATGGAAGTCTTGGTTGAACTCGTGTTCGACACGCGCACCGAGGAAGGTCTTGCGGATGGCACTGAAGCCCGAGTTCGACTCCAATGAGATGTTGATGGGCGTGCCCGAGTTGAGTATGCCTTCGTTGAGGATGGTGACGCGGCCAAGGGTGTAGTCAACGGTGTAGTCGACGTTCTCGACGAGCTGCATGCCGCCGGCGGTGACGGTCACCGAGCCTTGGGCCACGTTCATGGCATTGAGGCTGATTTCGCTGCCCGACTGCGAGGTGTAGTAACCCTTCAAGGTGAATTTGTTCTTTTCGGAATATTGCTCAGCCGAGGTCTTGGTCATCGTGTAGAGCGAGTCATAGGCGTATTTGTTGGCCAAGTCAGGCTCGTCGGGGAAGACTTTCTTGCGGAGGTGGCTGCCGAAAGGCTCCAGCACGGGGAAGAAGATGCGTCCGTTCGACGAGTTGATGGTACCGCCTTGCGTGGCTGCGTTGTCCAAGAAGTCGAACACGCCATCACCGCCCGCGATGGGGTTGTTTTGCGTGGTCAGGTTATCGAGACCCATCAGGTTGAGGAGCGAGATGCCTTTCACCGAGCCTTCGGTGAAGTAGCCGTAGGGCGTGCTGTTCGAGTTGCCGTTGTAGAAGATGTTGAGCATGAAGTCCTGCGACCCGATTTGGTAGGCCCTGATGTTGTAGACGTTCTTCATCATCAGGTTCCAGATGGGCATCTTGGTGTTGACGGTGGTGCCTTTCAGTAGCTTGGCTATCAATACTTTGGGTGTGTTGATGCCTTGGTCGGAGAACTCACCCACTTGGTAGACCTCGTCGCTGCCCACGATGGTGTATTGGTAGGCCACGGCCAAGGTCTGGTTGGCGTTGAGGCTGACGTTCAACGAGATGAAGCCGAGCTTCGAGTTGAGCGAAAATTCGGTGTTGCTCAGGCGGCGGGCATTCTCCACTTTCTCGAAGTCGCGGCCCGAAACCATGTAGCCCGACCTCCCGATGCGCATGGGGTCGTTGCTCATGTAGTTGGTCACGGAACTGATGTTGCGGATTTGGGTGGTGTCCATGCGGGTCACCAAGTTGTTGGCGGCATTGCGCGGAAACACTATGCTGTTGGTCGGACTCACTTCGTCGCTATAGATCCAAGCGTCTTTTCCTTCGCCCAAGTCGTTCAAGGCAAGGATGTTGCGGGTGTTTTGCGTCGTGGTGTTGGTGTTGGTGATCCACACCTCGATTTTGGTGATGTTGATGCTTGAGGTGACGGTGGGCAGGGTCGAGAGGGCGGCCTCATATTGGTCGCGGAAGTATTGGCTGAGGAAGAAGTGACGGTTCTCTTCATAGTCCAAGCAGCTGAAGTTGAACTCATTGGCTTGTGCTCCGCCTTGCACTGTGATGTTTTGCGACTCGCTCTCTTGGTACGACACGATTGACGAGATGGTGGTGTTGCCGAACTTCAGCTTGCTCTTCACGCCAAACAGTTGTTGCGTGCCCGTGATGAGGGTGCTGTTGAGCGGGAAGCTGACGTTGCCGGCTTCAAGCAACTGGATGATCTCGTCTTCCTTGCCTTGGTATTTCAGGTCGAGTTTGTCCTGGTAGTTGAAGGTCGCCTTGGTGTTCTTGTTGATGTTGAAGTTGATCTTGTCGCCGATCTTGGCCATCACGTTGAGTTGGATGTCCTGGTCGAACACGAAGTCGGTGTGGCGTTTGTTGCGTTCGCTCCTTGAGGGGTCGTCGCGGAAGCTGTGTTGGAGGCCGAAGGTGAGGTCGACGGAGCCTTGCGGGCGGATGTCGATGGTGTTGCTGCCGAAGATGGTCTCGAAGGCCTTGCCGCCGATAAACATGGGCGGGATGATGGAGCTGCCGTTGGTGGTGGAGCGGGCGTTTTGGCTGCGGCGTTCCTTCCAATATTCCTGTATGCCTTTTTTGTTCTGATAGTCAAAGTATTCGCTTTGCGTGAGGGTCGATGGGGTGTCGTAGTAGAACTGCCCGATGCGGCGCTTGAAGGTGTATTGCCCGGTGACGGGGTCGTAGATGATCTCGGTCTCGAAGTTGTCGGGGTCGCTGAGGTAGAGCGGCGACTTGTTGTTGAGGTCGTCGAAGGGGTTGCCCGTCGGGACGGGGATGGGGTAGATCACTTTGGTCGTGTCGGGTTCCACTTCGTAGGGGTGGAAGAAGATGTCGTAAGTGCCCGTCGTTGCCGCTCGCGAAAAGAGGAACGTGAGCAGCAACAGCGACACCATGAGGAATATATGTCTTTTCATTCTGTTGTTCAAAATGCAGGTTTACAATATCTTGAGAGCTTCCTTGATAAGCGTTTCGACGCTGGCTTCGGGCATCTGCTTGAGCAGGCGGTCCAAGGCTTTGTCGACCGCCGCTTTGCCGAAGCCCAATATCGTCAATGCTGATAACGCTTCGTTCTTGATAGTATTGTTTGGCGCGGCGAAAATTTCCGTCGCGAAGTCGTTTTTCTTCAGTTTGTCCTTCAAGTCGATGACGATGCGCTGTGCTGTCTTGGCCCCGATGCCTTTCACCGATTGTATGGTCTTCACGTCGTCGTTGGCGATGGCGTTGCTCAACTCGCTGACGGTGAGCGAACTGAGGATGAGCCGAGCCGTGTTACAGCCCACGCCCGACACCGAGATGAGCAGCTCGAACAGGTCGCGCTCCTTGGCACTGTAGAAGCCAAAGAGGTTGTGGGCGTCTTCGAGGATTTGCTCGTGGACGTAGAGTTTGGCCTCTTCCTTCTCGCCGATGGCGGTGAAGGTGTTGAGCGTGATGTTGACGAGATAGCCGATGCCGTGGTTGTCGAGAACAACGTAAGTCGGCGATTTTTCGGCTACTTTTCCTGAGATGAAGGCGTACATTGGGGCGCAGTTTGGATTAAACTGCAAAAATACGAAAAAAGGGGATTGTGGAAACAAATCGGCCACAAATCTTGAATAAATTATTTGTTTTGGATTTGTTTCCGAGATACAAAAAAGAGGGCCTTAAGGCCCTCCCTTTGGTTTTGCATGAAGCAAGCGCCGTGCTCAGATGCCCCAGCCGCCCGTCCAGCTGATTTGCTTGGTGAAGGTGGGCGTTTCGGAGTCTTCGTAGTACTCGATGGTGGCGGTGCCGTCCTTGCTGTCGCTGGAGAAGACGACAAGCATCGAGACGAGTTGGTTTTGGCGTTGCGCCTCGATGGTGAAGCCGTCGTCCTGGTTGGTGACCACCCAGCCGTTGTTGAGGCTCGTGTTGGCATGAACGTTGCCCGTCACTTTCACCTTGAGTGTCTTATGCAATGGCGTGATGGCGGCCACCACATAGGACATCTCGCCATCGAACTGGGTGGCGTCTTTCACGAGGATGTTGGGCACCACACCGTCTGGGCTGTATTGCGGTTCAGGCGTGGCCTCGTCGGGATAGGTGAAGTCGGCGACCAACTCCTGGTGTGCGGCCTGGAACATGGTGATGTACGACTCGAAGTCGGGGATTTCCACAGTGAGGCCGAGGCCGGAATAGTAGTTTTCGAGGTGGCGCCTGATGTACACCTGGTCTTGCAGCGAGATGTTGTAGAGCAGCGTGTCGACCAAGGCCTCGCTGTCGACGGAACCGTTGTCGGCGAAGTCGGTGGAGAGGTTGGTCATGAGCCATGTTAGCTCGGCGGGAAGGGTGGGGATTACGTTCAGGCTGTTGGACGGCCTTTGCAGGATGACTGAGAAGGCGAGCAGCATGGCGTTGAAGTCGCCACTCGTGGCAATCGACATCTGCTCGAAGCCTTGGTTGAAGTGGTCGGTCACGCCGAGGAAGTCCTGGAACTCGCTCTCGGCCTTGCGTTTGGCCTCGGCGAAGCTCAAGCCGTCGGCCACGAGCTTCTCGATGCGTGCCTTGGTGATGTGGGTGAGCACGTTGACGTTGACCGTCTCCTCGCTGCTGAGGTCGGCGAGGGCTTGCAGGGTGATTTGGGCCGACGAGAGCTGCCCGAGCACCTCGTTGTAGTAGAATCCGTTGGCGGAGAGCAGGGCGAGGTCCGACCCCATCTCGACGTTGGTGAGGCCGAACGAGCCGTCGTCGGAGGTGATGGAGGTGGTGAAGGCCTTGCCGGTCTGTCCGAGGCTGGCGTTAAGCTCGTTGACGGTGATGGTCGTTCCGGTCACGAAGGGACCTTTCTGCGCTTTGCCTGAGAAGTTGAAGGTGCCGCCGGCCTGTTCCTTGGTGCAGGAGACGAGAGCCAGCATTCCAGTGAGTGCAACACTCAAAGCTAAGATTTTCGTTTTCATAACAATATGTTTTTAAGAGTTAGTGTTCTAAGGTTGACTGTCATTCCTTCACCACCTTGCGGACGCAGCGGCGGCCTTCGCTGTCGGTGACGTTGACGAAGTAGACTCCGGCGGGCAGGCCGCTGAGGTCGATTTGTAGCTGTTCGCCCTTGCCCGTGGCGGTGGCCACGCGCTGGCCGAGCGCGTTGAACGCTTCGGCGGCTTTCAGGTTCTCGCCCGCGATGGCTACCGAGCCCGTGGTGGGGTTGGGATGGAGGGAGGCGAAGGCGGTGGTGTATTCCTCTGCGCTCCATTCAAAGCTGGTTTGGCCTGCGCGAAGAGGATAATTCGGTCGGGTGCAATAAGCATAATCGATGAAGGTCAGGACTCCATGAGGCCATGGGACACGGTTGTCGGCAGCAGCTTTGTCGCTTCGCATAGGCCCAGCGTCGATAGAAAACCTTATCCAGCCATAGTAGGATACGTCCTCAGCGACTTGTTTTTTTAAGGCTACGATGATGGAGTCGTGACTATAACCAGGGAAGAAAGCGATCATCGGGCCGAGGTCAGTGTCTTCCGGTTCGGGATACCACACGGCATCAACCGAAGGGATTGTGTCGCCTAATTGCAACGTTTGTTGGGTGAACCACCAGTCGTTGTAGGTATAAGCTACAACATGCCACTCTCTGTATTGTGTCCAGGCTATGAAAAAGTCATTAGTAGAATCTGAGTCGAAATCAAAAATCCTTAAGTTTTGCGGCCATGGGCTTTCTGTATGCATTTCACTGGGCACGATGTTGCCGTTGTATATGATTTCTCCATCTTGAGCAAACCCGCTTGCTGCTGCTATTGTCAGCATGGCGAATAATAACAAATTTCTCTTAGTTCTCATAGTCATTATGTTTAAAGGTTAGTGTTCTGTATGTACCACATTATTAGCGGGTGGGCATTCATGTACCATAAAGGTTGCTTGCGTACCTGAAGGTATTTCAAAATCGCCGTTCCAGCGAATTTGCAATTCGCTGGTGCCGAGTATGGGGATTTGCAATCCCCTTTCGATGGCTGTGGTTCTCATGGCAACAAGGTCTTTTTCAGCAGCAAATATAAGCATTTTTTCGGAAAAACAAGGAAGAATTGTTTTTTTCGCATTGAAAATGCTGATACTCACAGCTCCCGAATCGCAAATTCGGGAGAACGGGGAAACAAGTGCTTTGTTTTTCATAGTGGAATCGATTTTTTGTTAGACATAGAATTTTCTGAATTCAACGTTGCAAAAATAGGCTATGGTTTACGGATTCCGAACCCCATTCCTAATTAAATCCGAAAATTAATTTTTATGTCGTTGTTTTTCAATGGAATAAATCTTCGTTATTCCGAATGCCGTTCCGAACTATCAGGTTTTTTCAAGGAAAAAAGAGAGGAGAAAAGAGCAAAAACTCATGACATTTATGGCAATTTGATGCCTGTCGAAACGGATTTTATCTTTTTCCTGCTTCGATTGCGTATCTTGTCCACCATGTCGGTGCTTTTGTGAAGCAACAGGGATTCGTCGTGTCGAGAGACACCGATGTATGACAGGATGACATCCTTCTGTTCCAACTCATCCAGGCCCAACTCTTCATGACTGACAATTTCCTTCAATTGCGGATATAGTTGGTCAACAGCTTCCAAAATAGCCTTCCAATGCTCTTGTTTGCCGAAAACGGATTCCTCTAACTCGCCCAACAATTCCTCGTCTCCTTTGTTCTCCAAAAAGAGATGCAAGCGTAACATTACAGCTTGTTCCTTTTTGAGCGAATGCGTGAGCATTTCTCCGTATTGAGAGACCAAATTTGTTTGTTCGTTTAGCTTTTCAAGCATATTTTGATAGGCTAACTCGTTTTTATGACTCTTTTGCTCTTGCTCCTCATTTTTTTGTGCCAACACCTTGTTTTGCTGCATAAAATGAAACAGGTTGGCCTTGGCCTCAGCTTCCTCTTTTCGAGTTCTCGCCAGTTTAACCCTTGACAAGGCAAAGGCAGACAGCCCCAAAATAGCCACTAAGCTTAAGACAAGAATAATTCGATGTCTTTGCATCATCTTTTGGCTCATTGCATTTTTCAAGCTCTCGTAGTCATATTGCCTTTGGATTCGGTATGTATTTTGCTTTTGGATTTGAACCAACAAATTGGACATAGCTTCTTCCCGTTGGGCTTTATATAGCAAGGCCTTTTGTAGGTATCCCTGGCGTTCGGTGTATTGAGACAATGCACCATATGCGGATATTCTCGATGTAAGTTTTATTCTCGTATTGGGAAGCATGGCTTCAACTTTTTGGAAATACAATGAAGCAGAATCCATTTCATTTGCCGAAGCGAATGTTTTTCCCATATTGAGGCAATAAACAAACATCTCGGTTTCATCAAAGTTGGATATGTCAGCCATTTCCCTAAGACAGGCAATGGCAGCATCATATTTTCCTTGCAAGCGCTGAAGGACTGCAAAGTTATTCTTTGTTTTTAGTAGCACCTTATCAGATTGACTTGTTGCCGCATCCAACAGACTCTGGCGCAAACATTTTTCGGCATTGTCGAAATCTCCATGTAACATATAACATACACTAATCATATTGTTTGTTAATGCCTTGTCAATAACGCCATTACCAAAACCAGTGAGGGCTGCCATGAGTAAAGGCAACGCCTCCTGCTCCACACCATCATCTATTAACATCTTCCCCATCCTATATTCCGCCCATGCCACCGTAAGGCTATCCCCCGCAAGTTCCCCATACTGCTCAGCCTCCTTGAACGACTGCATGGCTTCATCCTTCTCATCGTAGTGCTGTTGCACGAAGCCACTGTAAAGCGCGGCATGGGCGGCTTTGGCATAGTCCTTTTTCTTGGCGTAATAGGCGGAGGCACGCTCCAGCTCGGGGCTGGTGTTGACGTTGCCATGGTCGTCGAAGAAGTCGTCGTCCATCACAGGCGAAAGCTCCTGCCCACGGTCGCCAAAGAGGACCTCGCCTTGCAGCAGCGACATATCCATGCGCTCGCGCTCGTTGAAGTTGGCGGCCATGTGCAACACGCTGTCAATCAGCCGCAGAGTGCTGTCGGGTTGGGTGTCGGCCAACTGCTCGGCACGGCGTACCATGTGGCGTGCGTCGCGTGTGGTGGTGTCGCAGGCGGCCAAGGCCAGCATTAACGCCAAGACGAATATGGGAAGTCTTGCTTTCATGCCTGCAAAGATAGTAAAAGAACACGGATTGGCGGTATTTTCGCGAAAATAATGCGAACACGGATTTCACTGATCTTCAGGGAAAAATTGGTTCCGTGTCAGTCCGTCCAATCCGTGTTCAACAAAAAAAGGAGGGCCTTCAGGCCCTCCCTTTGGTTTTGTGTTTGCGATGCTCGGCTTATTCGGCGGCAGGCGTCTCGGCGGGAGCTTCGGCTTCCTTGTTGCAGCAGTCCTTTTCGCCACCGCAGCCTTGCAGACGGCTCATGATGAGGTCTTTCTGCTCGTCGAGGGTCTTGGTCTCGAAGCCTTCCCAAGCGGCCTTCATTTGCTCGCACTGGGCTTTCATCTCTTCGCACTTCTTCTGGCACTCGGCCTTTTGCTCTTCGGTCATTTCGGCCATCTTCTTCTCGCACTCTTCCTTGCCTTCCTTGCAGCAGGCTTTGCCTTCGGCTTCCATTTCGGCCTTCTTGGCGTCCATTTGGGCGAAGAGTTCGCAGGCCTTCTTGTTCAGTTCGGCCTTGGCGGTCTCGTCAAGGTTGTCCCAGTTGGCGTACTCAGCCTTCAGGGCGCTCATCGGGCACTCGGCCTTGGGTTGTTCGACGACTTCAACCTTCTGTTCCTCGACGGGTTCGGCAGGTTGTTCGGGTTGCTTAGGAGTGTTGTTGCAGGCCACCATGAAAAGGCTGGCCAAGCCCAAAGTTAAGAATAACTTCTTCATTTTTAATGAGTTTTAAGTTGTTGTTTAATGTTGATTTCCACTTTTGAGTGCGCAAAATTACAAATTATTTCAATAGTGTGCTAAAAAATGTGTTTTTTGGTAAAAAATTCTTTTTTTATAATAAGGTTGTGTATTTGCATGGGAATTTCTAATTTTGCGGCAAAATTTTGTGACGCTCACACTAATCAAAGCAGATATAACTAATTCATAATTAAAACTTAAACATTCAAAGTAATGGCAGAAAAGAAATTTTTGACATGCGATGGCAACCAGGCTGCGGCCCATGTTGCCTACATGTTCAGTGAAGTGGCCGCCATTTATCCTATCACTCCGTCGTCGCCGATGGCCGAGTATATCGATGAATGGGCTGCCAAAGGTCAGAAGAACATCTTTGGCGAGACCGTCAAAGTGGTTGAGATGCAATCCGAAGCCGGTGCCGCCGGTGCCGTCCACGGCTCGCTGCAGGCTGGCGCCCTCACCACCACCTACACCGCCTCGCAAGGCCTCTTGCTGATGATTCCCAATATGTACAAGATTGCCGGTGAGCTGCTTCCGGGCGTGTTCCACGTCTCGGCCCGCGCCCTTGCCGCGCAAGCCCTCTCCATCTTCGGTGACCATGCCGACGTGATGAGCGCCCGTCAGACGGGCTTCGCCATGCTGGCCACGGGTAGCGTCCAGGAAATCATGGACCTCGCCCCCGTCGCCCACCTCGCCGCCATCGAAGGCCGCGTGCCTTTCCTGCACTTCTTCGACGGCTTCCGCACGTCTCACGAAATCCAGAAGGTGGAGGCTGCCGACATGGAAGCCCTTCGTCCGTTAGTCAACTGGGAAGCCCTCAAGGAATACCGCGAGCGCTCGCTCAACCCCGAGCACCCTGTCACCCGTGGCACCGCCCAGAACCCCGACATCTACTTCCAGACCCGCGAGGCGCAGAACAAGTACTATGACGCCCTGCCCGACATCGTGGCCAAGTACATGAAGGAGATGAGCAAGATTACGGGTCGCAACTACGCCCCGTTCTGCTACTATGGCGCTCCCGACGCCACCGACGTCATCATCGCCATGGGCTCCATCACCGACGTCATCAAGACCGTCATCGACCGCGAGAACGCCAACGGCAAGAAGCTCGGCCTCGTCAGCGTGCACCTCTATCGCCCCTTCAGCGTGAAGTACCTCATGGAGGCCATGCCCAAGAGCCTGATGGAGCACGTGAAGCACATCACCGTCCTCGACCGCACCAAGGAACCCGGCGCCAATGGCGACCCGCTCTACCTCGACGTCGTCGAAGCCTTCAAGGACTGCCCGTATCGCCCGATGATCATCGGTGGCCGCTATGGTCTGTCATCAAAGGACACCACGCCCGCCCATATCCTGAGCGTGTTCAACAACATGGCCAGCGAGAAGCCCATGAACCAGTTCACCGTCGGCATCAACGACGACGTGACGCACCGTTCGTTGCCGCTGCTGCCTGAGATCTCCATCCTGCCGAAGGGTACCTTCGAAGCCAAGTTCTATGGCCTCGGCGCCGACGGTACGGTGGGTGCCAACAAGAACAGCATCAAGATCATTGGCGACAACACCAACAAATACAGCCAAGCCTACTTCGACTACGACTCGAAGAAATCGGGCGGCTACACCTGCTCGCACCTGCGCTTCGGCGACCAGCCCATCCTGGCTCCTTACCTCGTCGGTACGCCCGACTTCGTGGCTGTCCACGTGCCGAGCTACCTCCGCAAGTACGACTGCCTGCGCGGCCTGAAGGACAATGGCACCTTCCTCTACAATTCACCTTGGAGCGTCGAGGAGACCAAGCACCATCTGCCCGACTACGTGAAGAAGTATCTGGCCCTGCACCATATTAATATGTACATCATCGACGCCACGAAGATTGCCGCCGAGATTGGCTTGGGCAACCGCACCAACACCATCCTCCAAAGCGCTTTCTTCAAGATTTCGGGCGTCATTCCTTACGACCTCGCCGTCGAGCAGATGAAGAAGTTCATCGTGAAGAGCTACGGCAAGAAGGGTGAGGATGTGGTCAACATGAACTATGCCGCTGTCGACCGTGGTGGCGAGATCACCAAGGTGGAAATCCCCGCCGAGTGGGCCGACCTGCCGTGCACGACCGACTTCGCTTTCGAGCACAACGACAACGATCCTGAGTTTATTAATAAGGTGATGCGCCCGATGGTGGCCCAATGCGGCAATGACCTGCCCGTGAGCGCCTTCAAGGACATCATCGACGGCACCTTCCCGGCCGGTACCACCGCCTACGAGAAGCGCGGTGTGGCCACCGTCGTCCCGGAATGGAACCCCGCCAACTGCATCCAGTGCAACCAGTGCTCGCTGGTCTGCCCTCACGCCGCCATCCGTCCCGTCGTGATGACCGAAGAGGAGAAGAAGAACGCCCCCGCCTCGATGAACAGCATCGTCATGAAGATGCCCAAGGAGATGGCCGGCATGAACTTCCGTATGCAAGTCTCCGTGATGGACTGCACGGGTTGCGGCAACTGCGCCGACGTGTGCCCCGCCAAAGAGAAGGCCCTCGTGATGAAACCGTTCGAAAGCCAGCTTGGCGAAGCCGAAAACTGGGAGTACGGCCAGAAGAAGGTCACCTACAAGGACGAACTCATCGACAAGTTCGCCAACGTGAAGAACAGCCAATTTGCACAGCCGCTGTTCGAGTTCTCGGGCGCTTGCGCTGGTTGCGGTGAGACACCTTATATTAAGACCATTACCCAACTCTTTGGTGAGAGCATGATGGTGGCCAACGCTACCGGTTGCTCATCCATCTATGGCGGTTCCGCTCCTGCAACGCCTTATTGCAAGAACTATCGTAGTGGCAAGGGTGTGGCATGGGCCAACTCCCTGTTTGAGGACAACGCCGAGTACGGTCTCGGTATGGCCACGGGTGCTCGCAAGCTCCGCGAAGGCCTCCGCAAGAAGGCTGAAGAGCTGGTCAACACCACCGTGTTCGACTGGATGAAGGAAGCCACGCAGAAGTGGTTAGACACCTACAACGACACGGTTGCCAACCGCAAGGCTACTGACGAATTTGTCGCCGCCCTCGAAAAGGCTATCCTTGACATCGACGGTTGCATCAACTTTTTCTCCACCAAGGGTAAGGAAATCTATGGTGAAGAAGTGGCCGCCCAAAAGCTGGAAGAAGCCAAGAAGGCTAAGGCTGCTGGTCGCAAGATCTGCATCTGCCACGGTTGCGAGCTTGAACAAGAACTGTTGGACAACAAGGACTTCCTCGCCAAGAAGAGCCAGTGGATCTTCGGTGGTGACGGTTGGGCCTACGACATCGGTTTCGGTGGCCTCGACCACGTGTTGGCCAGCGGCGAAGACGTCAACGTCCTCGTCCTCGACACCGAGGTTTACTCCAACACGGGTGGTCAGTCTTCGAAGGCTACGCCTGCCGGTGCTGTGGCCAAGTTTGCTGCCTCTGGTAAGAAGGTCCGCAAGAAAGACCTTGGCATGATCGCCAAGAGCTACGGCTACGTCTATGTGGCTCAGGTTGCCATGGGTGCTTCGCAAGCCCAGTACTTCAAGGCCATCAAGGAAGCTGAGGCTTATCCTGGCCCGTCGATGGTGATCTGCTATGCACCTTGCATCAACCACGGCATCAAGGTCGGTATGGGTCGCAGCCAGCACGAGGAGCAGAAGGCCGTCGAGTGCGGTTACTGGCACCTCTGGCGCTTCAACCCTGCCGAGGAAGACGCCGGCCAGAACGGCTTCCACCTCGACTCGAAGGAGCCCGACTGGAACAAGTTCCAAGACTTCATCATGGGCGAGGTCCGTTACAACAGCCTGTTGAAGACCTTCCCCGAGGAAGCCAAGGAACTGTTCGCCAAGACCGAGCAGTTTGCCAAGCTCCGCTATGAAGGGTATAAGAGGCTAGCTGAAGGGAAATAATTGAGATTATTTCTTGATTGAAAAAACGGCGTGTCTTGAAAAAGATGCGCTGTTTTTTTTGTATATTCTTGAAAAGTTTCTCATATTTGCAGCGCAAAAATACAAAGCCAAAAGGTGTTTCAGACTACAAGAAAAAGAGATTTAATATGTCATTAATAAAGTGCCCAGAGTGCGGAAAAGAAATATCGGACAAAGCTGTTGCTTGTCCACAATGTGGATTTCCTATTGGAAATAATATGGACAACACGTCCATTTCAACAGAAGAGGTCGTTGTAGCAGAATCTTTCCCTGTTTTTCCAACAGTAATAAATGTCGGCAAGCAAGTTGTTAATTGGACTATGGATGCAGCTGTAGAGTGTTTCTATGAAGAAGAATACAATTCAGTGAAATATCTAAAAAGTGGTAAAGGGAATATTTATGTATACACTAATGGCATTTGTATAGATCTGTTATATAGTAAACTTCTTTTGAGTTTTGATCAGATAATTGATATGAGGTATTCCTCATATGAAAAGATAATATCAGAAAAGAAAAGTAAGTCTGTGTTAGGTCGTGCTGCGGTCGGTGGTGTGTTATTTGGGCCTGCAGGGGCGGTTGTAGGAGGTTTGTCAGGACTTGGCTCCACCGAAATTACCAAGAAAAAACTAAAAACAGAAGCAATTGCGATAGAGTTTTGGGATGTGTATACACATACAAGACAAATAGTTGCAGTGGAAGTTCCATTTGTCAACCAAGGTAATCGCTTAATTGATCGAGTGATGTCCGACAAACAGGAGCGAAAGAGCAATACTACAACAGGTAATAACTACATTTGCAATATTATTGATGACAATGGACAACTAGATGAGAGCAAAGTTATAGAGGCATTGAAGGTGGTGGGAGTACAAAACCTTGCTCAAGAACTTCAAAAAGCAAAGAATTGTGGATATGGTGAAGCCGAATCAACAATAAAAAGAATTGGTCAAAAAAACAATGTTGATGCATCTTCATTCCAGAGTGCTGGATGTTTGCCTTCGTTACTTTTGGTAACATTTGCTGGATTATGTTCGTTGTTTTTTGTTTTGTAAATTCATTGTAATAATCCCTATGCTTAAATTGCCGAGGCCAAAGAATCCGCGCATACCGCATACAGTAAGTTACGGATTCGTAGGAAATGGTTTAATTTGGACGATGTGGATGTGGCGGCGATAATTGAGACGTTGAAATAGAATTAGTAACAATAATAAAAGCAACTTTACGTTATTACGCAAATAGAGTAGAAAATACACATAATACGATGTTGAGAAATGAGAGTGTTTCATATGATTACAAACTAATAAAACAAAATATATAATATGATAAAGAAACTTATTGTGAACGGCCTGAATGGGAATGATGCATCTATTGAAATGGATTTCAATGAAGACATTAATCTTTTTACTGGAAAAAATGGTTGTGGAAAAACAACGATTTTGAAGATTTTATGGTTCATTCAAAGTGGTCATATAGAGAATTTAATAACAGAAGTTGTTTTTAAATCAATACAATGTGACTTTACGGATGATTCAAACAAACTTTTGAGCGTAACAATAACGAAAGATAATGATGTTTTCACAATTAAGGGGTTACGAAAGAACTCTCCTATCAAGATTGATAGAAAAGAAATAATTCGTGGCGGTTTAAGAAGGCGGATTATTATGCCCTCTTTGTTTGATGATGATATTCCCCCATATTATAGAAACACTACATCTATCTTTTTCCCTACATTTAGACGTATCGAGGGAGGCTTTGGAATAGAAGATCTTAGAAGATATGACTCAAATATAATGTCAGAAATATCTGAAAGATTATCGTCAACGAATCACCGTTTTGTTGCATCTATTTCAACAGATGATATTTCTGATTTGGTGAATGCAGAGTATGCTCAACGATCGGAACGTATTAATAAGCAACAACAAGAGAAATATCGGAAAATTGAATCCTTGATAAAACAAGGCCATCCTAATAATGATGTGTTATTAGAGTATGTAAAAGAAGGCGAAGATTTAAGGACAGAATTACTAAAACCGTTTACAATTCTTGGCCACTTGACGGAATCAATCTTTAAAGACAAAGGCATTTTCTTGAAAAATCTAACGTTAGGAGATGTTGAACATGCTATTGATTCAGACAAACTCTCGTCTGGAGAAAAACAAATGTTGAGTTTCCTATGCTATAATACTTTTAAAAAGGATAGTTGTGTTTTCATTGATGAGCCAGAATTAAGTCTACATCCTGATTGGCAACGTAGACTTATTGCAACATTGGTAGATCAAGGAAATAATAATCAATATTTCATCTCAACACACAGTCCGTTTATCTACTCCAAGTACCCAGACAAAGAAATAATACTGGACTCGGATAAAGGAGGTAATCAATGAAAGATTTAACTATTGATGAAATTATTGCCGCATTGCGGCATTCGTCCATCCCTTCTATTATAGTTGAGGGCAAGGATGATTTGGTGATTTATCGTTGGATTCTACATGATGCAGGCATTTCAGATGCACAATTATTTCCATGTACTGGAAGAAACAATTTGTTGAAAGTTTTTAGTAGAAGGAGCGAATTTGAAAATACACCAACAATGTTTATTGCAGACAAGGATATATATGTATATAATGGTGTTCCAAGCGAGTATTCAGGTGTTCTTTTTACCGAAGGGTATAGCATCGAAAATGATTTGTATTTTGGTAGAAACATAGAAAAGCTTTTGAGCAAAGGAGAGTTCAAAGATTACGAAAAAGCAAGAAAGAATTTTGTTAGGTATTACGGATGTCAATTCGAAAAATTCAAGGCTGGTAGTAATTATAATTTCAGCCAATCTCCATATGTCATTTTAGATTCCAACTATGAGCTAATTGTTGATAAAGTCGAAAACACTTTTATTGAGCCAACGAAAAAGAGCTGTGATTATTTTTTGGATAATTATGACTTAGTTGTCCGAGGACATTCTATTTTCTCATTACTACAACTCTTTTTGTCAAAATCAGGAAGAGATGTTGGTCATTCTACAAAAAGCCTTTATGAAACATGCTATCGAATGCATCGGACGAAATATATGAATAGGATTCAAAGTGAAGTTGAAAAATTCCGTGATTCATATTTAGATATTGTCACAGTGTGACAGCTCTGGGGTGAAATTGTCCTGTTGGTCTGTAGGGCTGTCGTACCACGGCAGCCGCGATGAAAAATGTTTTGTCGTATCACGGCAGCCGCAAAATATCAGATTTTCACGCTATGGCCATTGTTTTGTACCGAAAAAACCATATCTTTGCACCAAATTGATTGACAATGCCATACAATCTTCCGCAACGGAAATCGCCGCGTGCTGCATGGCACGATTATAATGGTGGGAACTATTTTGTGACGTTCTGCACCAAAAATCACGAATTGTATTTTGGCGACATCGTTGATGGCAGGATGCAATTGTCGGATATTGGCAATTTTGCCCGTTCTTGTGTGGAAAAGATTCCGGAAATCAATGATAATATTTTGGTTCCTGAATTCGTGGTGATGCCGAACCATGTTCACATGATTGTTGTTATGGCCAATTTGCCAGAATCCACGGATGATGTGCGGTTACCACAATATGTGCGGCTGCCCCGGTGGGACAGCCCTACAGCCCCACAGGGCGATGAAACGCCCGATGGTGGTGTTGTAGGGCTGCCGTATCACGACAGCCGCAATGAGAATATGCCAGATTGCGAAAATGTTTCGTATTACGACAGCCGTTGGGAGATCAACGAAGAGATGCAACGCCGTTCTAATTGTTGTGGGCGGTTGTCGCGCATTGTCGGACAATACAAATCTGTTGTTACCAAATATGCGAACCAAAATGACATTTCATTTGCATGGCAACCACGATTCCATGACCATATCATTAGGAATTGGACGGAAATGAACCACATTGCCCAGTATATCCAAAACAATCCTATGAAATGGGAATTTGATCGGTTTTATAAAAAACGGTGATTTACATAATGCGGCTGCCCCAATGGGACAGCCCTACAACCCGCCGGATGGGTGTCGTCCCCGCGCGGGTCTGTAGGGCTGTCGTACCACGGCAGCCGCAAAACGTACCCCGGCAGCCGCAAAAATATACCCCAGAAAATGAGAAACAAAAAAAGAGGATGATCCTTCATCCTCTTTTTTCATCTGTTTTATGATTGTCTCTTTATTCTGCTTATTCTGCCGGAGTCTCAGCCGGAGCGGCATCAGCAGGAGCCTCGGTGGGCATGGCAGCGGCGGGAGCCTCAGTCGAAGGAAGGTTGGGAATCATGGTCTCAATTTCGCTTCGCGGCGTGCCCTCTTTTGAAGCCTTGGGAAGCGTGATGCTCGAAATGAGGCACAACACCACCAAGATGCCAGCCATTGTCCATGTGGCTTTTTCGAGGAAATCGGTCGTCTGACGAACGCCCATCATCTGGTTGGCGCCACCGAAATTGGACACCAAACCGCCACCTTTTGAATTCTGAACCAGAACGATCAATCCTAATAACACACTGACAATCAGGATTAAAATTACTACTAACGTGTACATTTTTGTTTATTTAATTGTTTGACTTTCTTTGCTTTCTTTCAAGCGTTCAATTTGGGCTGCAAAATAACGACTTTTTTCTGGATATTTCAAGCCTAATTTTTCATAAATTGATATTGCCTTCTCAAAATACCCTTGTTTTTCGTAAATCTTTGCCAAAGTCTCGCTCACAATGTTCTCCTGGTCGATGATGCTGTTTTGGGCCACCGAGATAGGATTGTAGAATTCCGCCTTGGGTCGCGAGATGCTGGGGTTTTCGAGTATGAATTTGTCTATCAGTTCTTTGCGTGAGAGTTTCTTGGGCTTGGGTTGCTCGGTTTCTTTCAGTTTCTTTTCTTCCTCAATCTCTCTCAAACGCTTGGCGATGATGGCTTTCAGTTCGTCGAGCGACTTGCGTTTTTCTTCGAGCAGGGCCATTTCGGCGGAGAGTTCTTCGTGGCTGCCACTGAGGTCGATTTCAGGGATGATAAACACTTTCTCGCGGATGATGCCGCTGCGTTGTTCTTCCTTGGGCTCGATGGACTGCATCGACGAGAATACATTGTCGGTAGATGGCAACTCGTCGGGCAGGGCAGGCACTTCGGGCTCGCTCTCCCAACGGTGACGAGCGATGAGGGTGAACAGCCGCAACTTGTCGCGGTTGGGCATGATGGCTGCAGCGCGTCTCAGTTGGCTTTCATAACGGTCGTTGCCAGCGTTCTGGTAAGCTACGGCCAAAAGTGCTTGCCCGATGGCGAAATAGGGATGGTCGGCCACGAGCTGTTCCACCTCTTTCACGCTGTCGCCTTTCAGCCACTCTGGCCTTTTCATGTATCCTATCAGTTGCTTGCTGTCCATCTTTTCAGTTGCCAGTTGTTCAGTTGTTCAGTTGTTCAGTTTCCCCGCAGTCCCGTGTCCCGCAGTCCCGCGTCTACCAGTTTACCAATGCTTTGTTGAATATGTCTTCCACCAATTGGTCGATTATCGTGGCCGTCAGCGACTCTTGCACCGAGTTCAGGTCTTGGTTGCTGGGGTAGTCCTCGTAGCGCGAGAAGCTTTGCTCGAAGTCTTTGCTGTCGTCGATGCGGTTGCTGAAGCGTACTTTCACGGTGATGGTGAGACGGTTCATGGCAGCGGTCTGCCCTGTGATGGCCACGGGATTGGTGCGGTAGTCGGTGATTTCGCCCTCAAATGTTAGGTCGCCACCGGCTTCCACCATATCCAACGTGGTTTGGTTGGTCATGGCATCGCGCAAGGCGTTCGTAAGGTTGTTGCTCAGCATCGGGTTGACGAGTTGGGCATGGTTGGGGAAGTAGTCCACCGAGACGGTCTTGGCCTCGGCGGGTATCGAAGCGCCCGAGAACGAATAAATGCCGCAGCTGTGGCCGAAGAAGGCCAATGACAGAACCAAAATCGCTATTTTCACCCAATGCTTCATAGGTCGATGCCGTATTCGTTGATTTTCCTGTATAAGGTGCGCTCGCTGATGCCCAAGGCCTTGGCTGCGTCTTTGCGTTTGCCGCGATGGGTTTCCAATGCCTTGATGATCATCTCTTTCTCGTGGTGCTCAAGCGAAAGGCTCTCAGGCGCTGAGCCTGTCGAAGCGCCATAATGGGTCTCCTCGGCGGGGACGAACTCGGCAAACTCCTGTTCGGCTTCTTCGGGTTCGCTCTGGCTGACGCGGGTCACGACGGTGTTTCCGATTTGGGTGACGGGGTTGGCTTGCATGTAGTTAGGCTCCATCGGGCGGTTGCCACTCATGTTGTTGACCTGGGCGCGCAGCTCGGCGATGTCTTTCTTCATGTCGAAGAGCACGCGGTAGAGCAGGTCGCGCTCCGACATGCCGTCGGGCGTGTCCTCGCGGGGCAGGAGCATGGGCAAGGCGCTTTGCACACGGTTGGGCAGGTATTTGGCCAAGGTCTCCGCCGTAATGTTGCGCTCGGTCTCCATGATGGAGATTTGCTCGGTGACATTCTTCAGCTGGCGCACGTTGCCGTCCCAACGGTAGTTTTCGAGCATCTTGACGGCATCGGGCGTCAGGGTGATGGCAGGGATGTGGTTGCGTTCGGCGAAGTCGGTGGCGAATTTGCGGAACAGCAACGGGATGTCGGCCTTCCGCTCGCGCAAGGCGGGGATGTGGATCGGGATGGTGTTCAGACGATAGTACAAATCCTCGCGGAAACGGCCTTTCTCGATGGCCAAGGGCAGGTCGACGTTGGTGGCGGCCACAATCCTGACATCGGTCTTCATCACCTTGTTGCCGCCTACGCGGATGAACTCACCGTTTTCGAGCACGCGCAAAAGCCTCGCTTGGGTGGAAAGCGGCAGTTCGCCGACCTCGTCCAAGAACAAGGTGCCTTTGTCGGCTATCTCGAAGTAGCCCTTGCGCTCGTTGACGGCCCCCGTGAACGAGCCTTTCTCGTGGCCAAACAGTTCAGAGTCAATGGTTCCCTCGGGGATGGCGCCGCAGTTGACGGCGAAATATTGGCCGTGTTTGCGGGCACTGTTTTGGTGGATGATCTTCGGAAACACGTCCTTGCCCGTGCCGCTCTCGCCCGTGATGAGCACGGTGAGGTCGGTGGCGGCCACTTGCGCGGCGATGCCGATGGCACGGTCCAACTCAGGGTCGGTGCCGATGATGCCGAAGGTCCGTTTTATTGCTTGTACGTCCATTATCTCAAAACTCCTCCCAACTGCTGTTCAAACGCGCCCTGAATCTTCCCCATCGTCTTCTCAATCACTTTGTCGGTGAGGGTGGTGGTGGGCGACATCAGCACGAAGCTCATGGCGTATTGTTTCTTGCCTGCCGGAATCTTCTCGCCTTCGTAGACGTCGAAGAGGCTCATCGACTGTAGGATCTTGGTCTCGGCGGCCATGGCCACTTTCTTGACCTCGGCGAAGGTGACGTTCTTGTCGAAAATCATGGCTAAGTCGCGGCGCACGGCGGGGAACTTCGACAGCGGTTCGAAGTGCACTTCCTTGGCCTTGGCCAAGCATTGCATCATCAGCGTCCAGTTGAAGGTGGCATAGTAGACGTCTTTCTTCAGGTCGAAGTGCTTCAAGGTCTTCTTGCTGAGTTTGCCAAGGGTGACAATCTCTTGTTCGTCAATGCAATAGGTGGTCGCATAGTCGAAATGGGGCTGGTCGCATTCCTTGGCTTCGAGCTTGTTGAAATCGAACTTGAAGTGGTTCAAGACACCCATGACGTATTCCTTCAGGTCGAAGTAGTCGACGGGCTTGTTTTGGTTGCTCCACAGCTCGGCTTGCTTGTTGCCGGTGAGGAAGAGGTCGAGGCAGGTGTGCTCGCTATAGGGCTTGAGGGGCTGCGTCTCGTCGCCGACTTGCGTTGCGTCGAAGAAGTAGACGTTGCCGAACTCGAAGAACTTCATGTCGCAGACCTTGCGGTTCTGGTTGAAGGCGATGCTCTCCAAGCCGCCCCACATCAGGGTCTGACGCATCACGTTGAGGTCGCTGCTCAAAGGATTCAGAATCTTAACGTTCCTTGCAGGGTCGAAGGCGGGGAAGGCCTCGCTGTAGGCTGCCTTGGTGAGCGAGTTGTTCATGATCTCGTAGAAACCGTTGGCCACCAGCATGTCGCTGATCTTCTGCTGCATCTTGTCGGCATCGGGCTTCGCGGCACGGCTGATGGAGGCATGCACACGGCTCGGGATTTCGATGTTGTCGTAGCCATAGATGCGCAGGATTTCTTCCACCACGTCGGCGGGACGGGTCACGTCGACCTTGCTGGTGTGAATGTCCACAACAACATGCTCGTCGTTTTGCTCAACGACTTGGCATTCAAGGCTTTTCAGTATGTTGACGGCTTGGACCGGGTCGATGACCTTGCCGGCCACTTTGTTCAGGTAGTCGAATTTCAAATCGACGCGGGCAGGGGTGAAGTCGCCGTGCTGCACGTCCTTGATTTCGGAAGAAATCGTTCCACCGGCCAACTCCTTTATTAATAAGGCCGCGCGTTTCAGGGCGAAGAGGGTGATGTTGGGGTCGGCGCCGCGCTCGTAGCGGAACGAGGCGTCGGTTTGCAGGCCGTGGTATTTGGCCGTCTTGCGGATGCTGGTGGGGTTGAAGTAGGCGCTTTCGAGGAAGACGTTGGTGGTTTCCATCGTTACGCCCGACTTCTGTCCGCCAAACACGCCCGCGATGCACATGGGTTCTTCGGCGTTGCAAATCATCAGGTTGCGGCTGTTGAGCTTGCGCTCCACACCGTCCAAGGTGACGAAAGGCGTGCCTTCGGGCAGGCATTTCACCACGACCTTCTTGCCCGTGATCTTGTCGGCGTCGAAGGCATGGAGGGGTTGGCCCACTTCCATCAGGACGAAGTTGGTGATGTCGACGATGTTGTTGATGCTGCGGAGGCCGACGGCGGCAAGGCGGTTCTTGAGCCAGGCCGGCGACTCGCCCACTTTCACTCCGCTGATGGTCACGCCCGAATAGCGCGGGCAGGCTATGGTGTCCTCGACGACCACTTCAACGTCGTTGTCGTGGTTTTCCACCTTAAAGTCGTCGACCGAGGGGCGGATGAGGTGGTATTTCGTGGTGTTCTCGCGCTGGTTGAGGGCGGCCACGAGGTCGCGGGCCGAGCCGATGTGCGAGGTGGCGTCGCTGCGGTTGGCGGTGAGGCCGATTTCGAAGGTATAATCCTCTTCCACAGGGAAATAGAACGAGGCGGGCTTGCCCACTTCATAGTCGTCGGGCAGCACCATGATGCCGTCGTGCGAGGTGCCGAGTTGCAGCTCGTCCTCGGCGCAAATCATGCCTTCCGAGACCTCGCCACGGATCTTGCCTTTCTTGATGGTGATGTGTTCGTCGCCAATCCAAAGTTCGGTGCCGATGGTGGCCACGAGCACCTTTTGTCCGGCAGCCACGTTGGGTGCGCCGCACACGATGTGCAGCGGTTCCTCGCCACCCACGTCGACGGTGGTGATGTGGAGGTGGTCGGAGTTGGGATGGTCTATGCAAGTGAGCACCTTGCCCACGACGACACCTTTCAGTGCGCCTTTCACCGACTCAAAACGTTCCAAGTCTTCCACTTCGAGGCCCGTGGAGGTGAGCAGTTCGCCGACTTTCTCGGCCAGATATTCGCAGTTGACGTATTGTTTCAACCAGTTGTAGGAGATTTTCATTTTATTGTATTTATTTAATTTTCAATTTATTTCATTGTCGCAAACTGCGTCCCGCAGTTTGAAAATGGAACTACGGAAGTAGTTCCCGACCATGAAGCCGCAAAGATACGAAAAACTGACAAAATGGCACGAAGATTTCTTCTTCAAAAATTGCGAAAACTCAAAAAAGTGTGTTTTTTGTGTTGCAATAACCTCAAAAACGTGTAATTTAAAGTCAAAAACGTGAAAAATAGGCTGCTTGTTAACCTCAAAAACGTGAAATTATCTCTCAACGCCATTTGTGCTGCATGACGGCGACGTGAAAGAGGAGAATGACATCGTTTATCTGCCTCTATACATGGCATCTTTGCTGTGATTTCTTGGTTTCTGGGAAATAATTCAAAAATTTCATCAAAAATATATTGTAATTCGATAATTATTTGTAATTTTGCAGCGTTTAACCCTAAATACTACAAACTATGAAAGACAAAACCTTGAAAAACATTCGTTCGTGTTGCTATTTCGCCTTGGCCTTTTGCGTTATTTGGGCTGGCGTTACAGTGCGTTACCTCATTGCCGATGTGTTGGGATACGACTCTTGGGCACGGCCTATAGATTGGTCTGAAAGCACAGTATTAAAAATGATCATGCTCACTTTATACATAGTGGGTGCGATTTCTATGATTGGCTTGTGCATCAAAGCGGTATTGAATACGCTTAAGGGGCTTCGTGAAAACACGGTGTTCCCAAAAAGCAATGTCAAGTTGATGTTTTGGATTGCCTTGGCTGATTTTGTCTACCTTTTGGGATTCAGTAATTTAAGTGTCCTTTGGAACGACATCTTGTTCCAGCTTCCGCACAATGTCTTCGTCACCCCTTTCTTCCTGCTCTTCTTCGCCTTCATGTACAAAGTGGCCGCCGATGCGGTGGAGGAAAACAACTTAACCGTCTGATTATGTCACAAAACTTGCAAAACCTACAAAACCTTTTTTGGGTTGTGGGAAGCCTGCCAACCGGCGGGCTTCCGGCG
>OCTW011579307.1_pt1 | contig 151887 bp, 205 predicted proteins | sample 1539671 | NCBI WGS metagenome assembly OCTW01 (sample SAMN02144230, study PRJEB22623) | gut metagenome | biome: sheep rumen | host: Ovis aries | place: New Zealand | reverse complement strand
TGGATTATCATCATAAGCAAATGTTGAAGCTACAATACTATATGGCCATCTATTAGCAAGTTCAAAATCATTATAAGTAATACTAGGAGGGTCACTAATTCCACAACAATCTATTTCAAGTTTGCGTGGATAGTTTTTGATAAAATTTAAAAATTCTTGTTTAGATACTTTTTCCCTAATGGGCTTAGCTGTATAAAAAAATTCTTGAGATTTCATTTAATTCTCCTTAATTATTCAAAACACTAAAATCAACATTCTCAAACAAAAACTCACGCCGTGGGTCAACATCATTGCCCATAAGCATTTGTAGGCTTTCAGCCGCGGCTTCCGCGTCATGAACAGTTAAAACTTCAAGATGCCGTTCAGTTGGATGAAGCATAGATGCCTCCATATCGTCTGCTGTCATTTCGCCAAGCCCCTTATTGCGTCCTTGCTCCCAAGTAGGATACTTCTTACGAAGTTCTGCGAGTTCAGCATCGTTATAAGCAAATACTCTCTTATCACCTTTACTTAAACGATATAACGGAGCTCTTAACCAACAAAGTCTACCCTCTTTAATAAAATCGGGCATAAGGACATAGAACATTGTAGCAATTAGACACATAATGTTGTAACCATCTGCATCAGCATCCACAGCAATAGCAACTTTACCATAATTTAACTTCTTGCTATTATACTTATTTTGAATACCGCAACCAAGAGCCATAATAATATCAGAAACTTCTTGATTTTCAAGGCACTCGTCAAGTGGGTGCTTTAAAAGATTTTTAACTTTACCACGTACCGCGTATAACGCTTCTGTATTAACATCGCGTGCGGGCATAAGACCACCAAGTGCGGAATTACCCTCACATACAATTAGCATAGAATCCTGCCCATGCTTTTCACAATCCTTAAACTTATCAGAAGAAGTAATTTTTTGCTTCTTGTGCTCGGTTTCCTTTTTTTCCATATTAAGGACAGCATTACGAGCCTTTTCAGCCGCGGCTTCCGCCTTTTCAATTTTCTTTAACATCTCTACAATAGTGGTAAATTCACTATTATATTTAATGTTCATTTCCTTTAAAGCAGAAGTAAAAGCGGTTGTAGCAAGAGTTCGCAGAGAAGGATTATTAATCTTGGTTTTTGTTTGATTAGCAAATGAAGGATTTTCTACTTTACAATTAACTACATAAAATAGATTCTTGCGGATATATTCTCCATCAAAGTTCTGGCCCGATAGGCTATTAAAAGTCTTAGTTATAGCCGCACGAGCGCCAGTTACTGGGGTTCCAAGTTCAGGGCAACGAAGACCATTCACGAATACATATGGTGTTTCGCGCTTAGTTCCCCATTGGAATGCGATTTCTACCGTATCTGTTCCATCAGTAGCAGAACCAGTAATAATATGCTTTTGTAGCGGCTTTTGAACCATTTCTTTTACAAAATCTACAATTCCTTCTTTGGCACAATAAGTCTTAGTTTCTTTTCCACAAGAAACTATAAATTCAATACCAGGATATAAATATGAAATGTCTTTGATGTCCGCGCAAATACGCTCATAAGAATATCCAATTTCTCCATTGGAAAATACTTCTGGGTCAGGCTTAAAGCGCACATATGTGCCATTGGCGTCTTTTGTAGTTCCTTCCTTATAAGTAACTAGATTGCCTTTTTCAAAGAAAGCACAGGCGCACTTACCATCACGATTACTTTGAACTTCAAATTTTTCAGAAGACAGGCAAGTACAACTCGCACCTAGGCCATTAAGACCGCTAGAATTTTTATAAGCATTATGATTAAACTTACCGCCAGTATGAGATTGAGTATAGACGGAAACCAATACATTTTCACCATTTTCACGAATACCAAAAGGAACACCGCGGCCATAATCGCGTACCATAACGGCGTTTTCTTTTTCATCTACATCAATTTCAATACGTTTACCGAAACCGGCAAGTGCTTCGTCTGTGCTATTATTTATAATTTCCTTTAAAGCCTGATAAGTTCCTTCTATGTCATCCGACCCCAAATACATTTGAATACGGGTACGAACGCCGGTGCGGAAGTCTAGACTTTCAATGGAGTTAATGTCATAATTTTGATTCACATTATCCCTCCTTTTCTTTATATTTAATTATAACATAAAATAAAGAAAAAGTCAACTAATTAGTTGACTTCAACCACTCTCTTAATTGTTTATAACATTCAGGACATAAAATAAAATCACTTTTTTCATGCCAATCTGTATTATCAATATCATTTAAACGAAACATTTTCTTATATAGTTTCCATTTTCTTTCACGTCTATAATTTTCTAATTCTTTGCCGCATCTATCGCATGTGGTAATTGTTGTAGTTTTATATCCCATTTATTTATTCTCCTTTATTTGACCTACAATTTCTTCTATATGATGTCGTAGCCAGGGCTCTGTAATATGATTCTGTTCTTTATAATTAATTCTGATTAATGGTATATTCAATTGTTCCGCGCGTAAATTCTTAATTTCATCACGTTGTTTATTAAGTTCTAACTCGCCTTCATGCATTTCAGCCTTATCATGAAATTCGCCATCATATTCTATAAATAATAGCGGCTCTTCATTTTTATTAAATATAGCAAAATCAATTCTTTGTTTATCAAAAGCATATTCTGATGTATAAAAGAAATCGGTATTATTAAAAATTCTTTTTAATAAACTATTTAACCGTTTTTCATTCGCACTGCCACTACGGCAAACACAACTGCTATCTCCAACCTTTAAGTGGTCTGAACTTTTATAATCTGCTATGCCACAATAAATGCAATGTGCTTTATAATATTTACTATGGCCAGACCACCCCATTTTTTGTTTAAGTTCCTTATTTTTTAATTCTTCATCTAAATGCCAACAGCCAATAGTATCTCCGACCTTCATTTGTTCAAATTTATATTCACTTAATTGACGAGCTTTTTTCGCGCAAGCTCCACATGAAATCTGAGTACGGCCATTTAGTTTACTGCCGCGTACACTAGCATAAGGATGATTAGGATCTTTCATTGTAGGGCAATCTGGGAAATGGCAAATACATTTTAAATAAATGCCTCCAGATGTTTCTTGAATTTTTTCTTCATCTATATCAAATGGTTCTAAAAATCCATATTTTACACGCCATTGACTAGTAATATATTTTTTCGCCGCGAGTCGCATTTTATCTGTTACTTCTCTCATACTCCTTTCACCTTTATATTATCATCGCAATAAAACTTAATATTGGATGTTCTTTTTCTAATAGTTTAATTCTATTTTCATAAATCCATTCTGCTTTTGACCAAGGTCCCCAATTATAGCAATAATTAAAGAAAGACCAATATTTTCGTAATTCTTTATATATTTTCCACATTACGTTAATACCGTTTTACACATATAATTTCCATCAACACCATTTAAAGCAATATATAATCCCCACTGTTCCCAACAATTGATAATCCTTCTTACAGTTTCTAAACAATCGGCTAAAGAAGAATTAAAAAATTCAGAAGCACTAGCATAAGTCATTAAAGAAGTGGGTTTATCGGTAATCTGAATAATTATAATATGTTTATTTAATGCATAGGCGTAACCATTTTCCCAGTTTGTTCCTGCGGTGCTTTCGCGGCCAGGAGTAATCATAACGAATGTATCGCATTCTTGAATTGCTTTAATATCGGCTTCAAAGACTTTTCGCGCCCATTCTTCTTGTGGCATATCCCAAGCATTTTCAATTTTAAGTTCCCATGGACAATATACTTCATACTGTCCATATTCGCGGAAAACTTTTGCAATTTGAACCATATTATAGCGATTTTCTGTATCGCAAGGACCGGCAAGATAGATTTTCATTTATTGCTCCTTAAAAAATTTTTCTTCAAGATCTTTACAAAGCAATTCAATTAAATTTAATTGTAATCTTTCTGGATTATTATAAATTCTTTTTTCTTCTTTACTTTGTCTTTTACCAGTAGCTAAATAATATATTTTATCAATATTTTTTCTAGACATAAAAAATTTAGAAGTAGTATCTTTAATACCGTTTTCTAATGAAACAATCCACCCTTGAAAAGTTAAATCAGTTTTCATTAAATTAAAATCACTATCGGCTCTTTGCATATAACATTTATCAGTATAAGTTTTACATTCAATACCACAAAGTAAAATGTTATTTTTATAAAGATGTCTATCAACAGATTCTTTAATATCTCCATCCCCAAGAATTACAGGAGAAGTTGAACCTACTTTAAAACTATAATTATTTAAATTATAATAATTTTTAAATTCATTAAAAATTTTATCCATAAAAAGCTCTACCGTATCTCCAGAGAAGCTTCGTAGAGCTCCTCCATCATTTTGATTCATTTCTCTTTGAATTTTAAAGCGATTAAGTAAAAAATTATAACCACTTTTAGCAACCTCTTTATAATACACTATTCATCTTCCTTTCTTTTTTGTATAAATACTCTACTATATTTTCTAATACCATTAATAACTCCACATCCTCCTCTATCTAAAGGAGATGGGGTATATTTTACATCAAAATTTAAATTGTTATTTTTAGTATTACCAGCAGCTAATCCTAAAATTTTAAATTGTTTATTATTATGTTTATTTAAATAAGTAATTGGTACACCCATAACTCCATTGTAATCTAAAGGAATTTCAGTTACCTTATCTATATTTATAGCTTCAAAATTATCATATTTTTTATAAATATTTTCATCATATTTTTTAGTTAATTTTAATGGCTTTATTAATTTTTGAATTGGTAAATTTGTAAACCAAGTAATATTGCCAAAAGTTTTTATTTCATTATTTGGAGTAAAAAAAGTTTTAACTTTATTATATCCCATAGTAATTTTTTCGTCTTTAAATAATGGAAAAATTTCTGTAGATGCTAAAGTATTTTCATTACCAATTAATAAATATTGTTTATTATACTGTTCTAATAAAGTAACTAGTTTACGAAATAAAGAAAAAGGCGGATTAGTAATAACAATATCTTGTTCTTTTAATATTTTTTGAACCTCTAGAGTTTGAAAATCACCATTTTCAATTAAATTTTTAAAAATAATATTCTTTCCATCTGTTGTATAAAAATATTTTCCTTTTGGAAAAGATAAGGATGTTGCAGTTAAACTTTTTAATTTAAATTCATTAAAATATTTTAAAAAATATTTCCAAAAATTACTTTCATCATTATCACAAATTAAATATATTTTTTTGTTCTTAAAAAAAGATATATAATTATTACATTCTTTTTCTATATCCTCATAAAAAGTATAAAATTCATCATTTTTATTTTTTAATGCCTGATGTAAATTTTCATTTCCCATTAGAAATCACTTCCTTTTTTCTATAAATATTATATCAGAAATTAAATAGGAAGTCAAATCTTATTCTGACTTCCAAATTTCATTTAAAACATCATAAAGAATCTCTCCAAGTAAATAGCAACGTATAGTGCAATCTAAAAATCTAGCTAAATCTTCATCATGATAATGCTGTAAAAGAATTTTCATATCCACGCAAAATTCTTCACAAGCTTCCATCATCAAATCAAGGTTATAAGCAAGATAAGATTCACAAGATATTTCTGTGTCATAATAATTGCCACCATTACCAGTAATAGAATCGTCCGCCCATAATTCGCTATACAAATAATCTTCAAGGTCAGTGCGGAATTCCCAATCTTCTAATGTAATGCTAGAATCAATATAATCTAATATATCTTTCTTCATTGCTGTTTTATATTCATAACTCATGCTATTATCTCCCATCTTCTATCAGGCATAATTTCAAGAATGTCTTGGTAGAGAATATTAAATTTTTGATCGTCATAACAACGATCAACATGATAATGGCCCATATACCATTTATTAAAGGTGGTGGTCATTCTTACAAACTTTTCAAGAAAGTTTGTAATATCATCGTGTGCGTTTTCATAAGGAAAGAGTTTATCCACAATATAATTTGGACCACAATGGGTAATGATATTATCTACTTGGAAATTATGTAAGCGAAGATTATTAGCGGCATAATCCATTTCATCCCAAGTAGGTATTTCTTGCGGCCACCAAGATTTACCTTCTTTACGATAAACTTTATCCACAGAAGTCGCTCCGCCCATACAGAAAAAAGTTTGATTATTAATAGTGAAAATTTCACCATTTTCTATATACATGACGTGCGGCCGCACTCTACGAACTTTTGCGCCATGCCACTCGGTAATTGGAATCGCGCGAAGAAGGTCATAATTCTCATGATTGCCAAGAACAGAAATTACTGTATAAGGTCTATCTTCAAGCCAATCACACCAATACTTAACTTCATTTGAGTCATTCCAAGTAAGTCCAGCATCACCACAAATAATGAGTGTATCTTCTTTATCAAGTTCGCGTGAGGAAGGCCAATTTTTAAAACTCAATTTTTTAATATCAATATTCAAATGAAGGTCACCAGTAATGAAGATTCTATTCATTTTAATCTTCCTTTCTTTGATTATAAATATCAGAACCATTATAATATCTTGCTTCGGCACATCCATCATTAGCAAAATTAAAAGAACAACCATAAAAATTTATGATTGGGCGAATGTCTGGTAATTCAATTTCTTCAATTAGTTCTGCAAGTTCTTCAAGATTTTCTTTAACTTCTTTAATATGTTCGTTGGCGTTACTACTATCTAAATCTAAATTAGCAATAATATTAATATCGGGTTGCCTTGTTTCATAATTGGACATATTATCACTCCCATGAATATTTTTCTATTTTCTTTGGTTTTTCATTATACCATTTCTTGCGGGCGCCACAATGAGGGCAATATGGATAAATTTTATTTATTTTTTCTCGCCAAGTCCATGTTCCATCTTGATTTTCATCTTTTATTTCTGAAGAGCAAACATATTGAAAGCCACATTTACAGTGAGCATAAAGCGCATAATCAGCCCAATATTTTCGCACTTCCCACCAATGATCAGTTCCTCGTTTCATTTTCATTTTCATTCATTGTAGCACTATAGCCAATTACTTTAATGCTATAAAATTTATTAATTAAGCAATTAAGCACATCATCCGCATTATCCACCAAGACATCTTTATTAAGTGAATAATTATCATTATCCAAATCGCCATAACCAATAATTTCTACATCATCATATCCGCGGCTGCGCGCCTTTTCGCGCATAGCGCGAGAATTTGAGGTAAGAATCATAGCATTATTTTCGCGCGCGAGTTCAAAAAGTTTTGTCGTCTTTCCTGTTCCACGAGGACCAATAACCTTAATCATTTTTTAAATCCTCCACTGTATAAACATCAGTATATTTTGTATGCTCTATGATTTTATAATTATCATAGATTTCATTTATAGGTGTATTTTCATCTACTCTTATGATATATTGCTTGCGGCCAGTATCTACTTTAGGCTCAAAAATTGTAAGAACAAGTCCGATTAAAAAAATTATTAATCCAATAGCAGAAAAACAAGTTAATATTGCCGGTGCTATTTCATAGCTTTCACCAAATAATAATCCTGCTAAAATTAAACATATAAGTGCGCCCGCTAAACCATATAACATAAAATTTATATAATTTCCTGGCGCTTCAATAATAGGAATTGTTTCAAGTATTGTCATCCGTATAGTCTCCTTCAATTATATAAATTTCTTTTGTTTCATAAGGCTTTTCTTTTACTGTATAATTGGGACCGAGTTCTTTCCATGCGTTATCATCGGTTATTTCAACTGTGTATTCAATTTTAGATGGATGATTAAAGATAGTTTTGCTTTCTTCAATAAAAGTTAAAGCGATACAAACAATAAATAAAACGAAGAAAATCCAACAAACTGGGCCAGCCCATTCTTCACACCCATCTAACCATATTATAGCAAAGAACAAAGTAAGACATATCATAATTACCCATGCGGCAATACCATACCACATTGGATCAAAAATTGTATGTTGAGAGAGAATACATACGCCTTGAATATTCATTTTATTACTCCTTTTTTCTTTATTATAACATAGTTTTGAGATTGTGTCAAATATTCGTCTTGCACGAAGCAAAAATTCTTTTATTTCTTTGTAGATATTTATAAAATAATATTTTTTATTTATTTATATTCTATACCGTTTTTGCGGAAAATCTGTCCGCATTTGCGGACAAGTAGTCCGTTTTTGCGGAAACTTCTATCCGTTTTTGCGGACAATTTTTTCCGCATTTACGGAAAGTTTTTCCGTTTTTACGGATAGGAATTATTTTATATCCGCATTTGCGGAAAATCCTTCAGGATAAAAATCCCAATGAGTTCCCGCGGTATGTATAAGATAACCTTTATCTTTCAATTCTTGTAATGCTCCATAATAAGCTGTCTTTTTATATCCTGTTTCTTTTTCAAATTCAACTTTATATAAGGTTCTATTAAAACCAGGTTGATCGCGCAATAAAAATAAATAAAGAGCAAAACTTGCTGGCTTTAAATTTTTCCATGCTGTAAATGTCCCATCAAAATTAAAATATCCCCATTTTCCAGCGCCGTATTCTTCTGGACTTTTCTTTTTTGAAGTTATAAATAACTGATTTGCTTCGCTCATATCGCTCATCCTCCGTTAATGATTGCGTGTAAGATTTTCAATTTCTTTCCGCAATTCCGGACTATCCTCAAATAAATAATTATCATATCCCGGATGTTTGTAATCTTTATCTATACCCAATAGCTCAAACCCTTTTGCGCGTAATTGTGCTGCTAAACGGCGAGTATATACACGATAATAATTAATCTTCTTTTCCATCATTCATCACCTTTTCCATTCTCATAAGAAGAGCCATAGAAGGAGCCTCACGACCATTTAAAACTTTATTTAAATGTGTTCTACTAATTTGAATTAATTCTGCGGCCGCTCCTTGTGAGAGTTGTTGTGAATACATATATTCTTTAAATTTATCTATAATCTTCTGTATCAAATCGCACACACCTCCGACATAAAGAAATAATCCTATCATAAGATAGGTATTATTTCTAATTTGTTTCTTTATTATTTTCTGCTTCCCATCGTAGCCATTTCATTTTGTCTTTTCCAAGTAGAAGTTTCATAATTCTTCTTAGTGGTAGAATAGTTTTATCACCAACAATAGAATTATATAACATATTAGTTGCTCGCTTATAATTCTTTTTTCGCACGCGCCGCTTAGGATGAAAGCAAGCGCGTTGATAACAATGATTAAACATTTTTACCGATTTAGAATTATTTATATTTAATTTCAATCGAGACACTTCCTGTTTGGATGTTTTAGTTCATCAATTTTCCAATAAAGTTTCATAGCACATTCAGAACATATATCTGATTTTGTTAGACCAATTATACTTATTCCATCTGTTAGAGGCAAAGATAAGTCATAAAATTTATCAAAACCGTCTCGCAGTTCTTTACCGCAAATATCACAATATCTAATTGTTTTAATCATATTCAATGCCTCACATTATTAAAAAATTCATCTGTGGCCGCTGCGACAACTTCTAATACTTCACTTATTGTATAACCACTTTCAAACATTTCTTTTATTTCATTAAATAAATTATCTTTTAGACAATTATTATACATACTCATAATTAAAACTTCCTTTCTTTTTCTATTTTTATTATAGAACAAATTAAATGAAAAGTCAAAACAAAGGAGGCAGTGGAGTTCCTTCTAAATTTTCGCTTAAAAATATATCTAAAACATTTTTATCTTCTACTAAATAATCCTCAATAACACCTGTAGTTGCTCGTAAACCACAAAGAAATTTTTGTCTAAAATATCTTTCTGCTTCTTCTTTGTTAGAAAAATCAGATGATAATTGATAAAATTGAAAATTATTCTTCAAACAAGCATCTTTATAAGGCATATCGCAACAGCCGCCACCATCACTACGATAATAAAAATTTTTACATCCTATACAGCTCACAATTTTAAAGAAGGCAGTTTAAGCTACCTTCTCCTCCTTTAAGATAAGATTTAGAATAATACCTACAATCATAGCAAGAGCAGTTGTTCCAATACTTACAACTCCAAAATTACATACAACACCAGATACACCAAGAGTTAGAACAGAAGCAAGAATAGTAATGTTCTTATTATTATTTAAATCAATATTGCTATCCTTAATTGTGCGAATACCAGATAGGGTAATGTATCCGTAAAGAACTGCAGCACATCCTCCAAAAATACACGCTGGAATTGATACTAGGAAGGCTTGGAGTGGGCCAAAGAAACCAGAAACGGCCATAATAACCGCGGCCAGACTAATTACATAACGAGAACAAATTTTACTAAAACCAGTTGTACCGACACTTTCTCCATATGAGGTGTTCATCAGGCCGCAAATCAAGCCACCAAGTGTAGAAGCGATACCATCACCAATTAGAGTATTACCAACACCAGGATTTTGTGTTAGGTCTGTTCCAATAACAGCACTTAAAGCCTTATGGTCAGAGATGTGTTCTGCAATACATACGAGTGACAGTGGAGCAAATAGTAGTAGTATTTGTGGTAGATAAGACCAATTAAAATGCGTGAAGTTCATATGGAAGAATGAAAAATCAGGAATTTGAATTAGTCTCATATGTTGGAACGCAGAGAAATCAATAATTGGAATACCGCAAACAGTTAGTAGAGCGGAAAATGCATATACAATTAAAATCGCAAATAGAAAAGGTAGGTTCTTAATAAAACCTTTTCCATAATGAGAAATTAAAGCAGTAATTATGAGAGTTAGCATACCAAGTCCAAGTCCAATTAGACTGTATTGCCCATTAATTTGAAAATAGGTTGGTAGAAACGTAGCTAGATTTAGACCAATAACTGCAACAATAGGCCCAATTACAACTGGTGGTAGAAGCTTATTTACCCAATCAGTTCCAAACTTATTTATTACCAAACCAATTACACAATAAATAAGGCCAACAATCAGGCCGCCAATCGCGACTGCGGTAAAGTTTGGAGCGGCTCCAATCGCAAGCGCCCCAATAATCGCGGCAACAAATGCTCCAGAAGAACTAATAAACATAGGACTTTGGCCGCGAGTGAATAACTGGTAAATTAGAGTTCCTAAGCCAGCGCCAACCATCGCTGGTGCAATAGGAATACCACAAATCTGTGGAATTAGAACGGTTGCAACAAAGCACGCAACTACTTGCTGTAGTGCGGCGACAATTAGTCGCTTTGTTGGAAGTTTATCGTTAATACCATATAACATATTATTCATTAAAATTCATTCTCCTTTTCTTTAATAAAAGCAATAGCATCTTCAATATTAGATACTAAAATACCGCCTTGCTTAATTAAACCAGTTACATATAGATTTTGATAACTATATTGCTGTTCTCCAAGTGCAGCTGCACCACCAGTATTTTTAGCTTCACTATGAGTTAAATACATTTGACGATTATCTGTGCAAATGCCTACAATATATTTATGGTCGCCACGCTCAATTTTTTCGTGGAACTTACCAATTTCTGCACAAGTTCCCGCAGGAAGAATATCGCCGTCAATACAAGCAACAAGAATATCAGTGTTATTTAGTCTAATGTTATCACCATTAGCAATTTCTTGTGAGCCTGCGAACTTCTTTTTACCTTCTGCACCATTAATTTCCGTATTTTCAATAGGGCTATATAAATCTACGTTAGGTATTGCCGCACGAATTTTTGCGGCCCACTCTGTGTTTCGCAAAACATCACCGTGATAAAATATTGAACCCGCTAAATAAATTTTCATACTAAACCTCCAATTTAGATAAAAAATTTTCTAATTCTTGTAAATTAATTTGATTATTATTATAAAATAAATGTAAAATTGGAATATTATACTTTTGAGAGTATTCTTCTTTCAATTCACTATTTTCTTCTACTCCTTGATTATGCCAAGGATTATTTTTATCATAGTGTTGAACTCCATCTACTTCAATAAAACCAATTGGTAAATTATTTTTTATAATAGCGAAATCAATTCTTGCTGAACTTTTAGGAATATTCCGTAAATTACCTAAATTATACTCTGATTGATATTCAATATTATGTTCTGTTAAATATTGTTTAACGAGTAATTCTCCATAAGATTTTAGACACCCACAAGAGTGTGTTTGACCACTAAGTAAATTATTACTGGTGGCGTGTTTAATATTACCGCATTTACACTTACATTCCCATAAAACAGTATGACCATATGTGCCTAATGATTTTATAACCGTTAAATTGCCAAATTGCTGACCAGTTAAATCTGCTCGTGTTCTTTTAGAAGTAACTTCTTTTTGTAAGCAACCACAACTACGAGTCCATCCATTACGAATTTTAGTTCCTGCCGCGCTAAAAATCGTGCCACATTCACATTTACAAATCCATTTTGTAATTTTTGTTTTATTGTTTAAATCTTTTTCAAGAACTGTAATTCGGCTTTCTGGAACACCGTGTTCTTTCATCACCCAACCAGTCATATCAATTAATTTCATATAATCACCTCATATAAATTGAAGTTTCCTTCTACTTATTGGTGATAGTGCCAAAGAGAAATTATTATAATTTTTTCTTTGGTAAAATGTTAATCCAAAGTATCAAAATACCAACTTTTTTCATCAGAAGTCCCGTGGGCTTCAAGCCAATCCCACTCTAAATCATTATACTTATAATAAAGGTCTGAATAGATTTTAGAAAGTTCTTCATTTCCTTTATCGAACCAATACCAACACTTATGGTTTAAAACCGTGACAAAAGCGGCCATTGCCGCGACATCATCTTGATATTGGTCATAGGTTTGTTTTGCCCAAAATTCAACTAAATTATCTTCATTCAATCCTGATAAAATCCAAAACTTTCGATTTTGTTCTTCAAAATATTGGTTCATACTTTGCTCCTTTTTTCTTTTATTATACCATAAAATCTGAAAAAAGTCAAAAATAAAAAGAGGGAGATTTCTCTCCCTCAATCTAGTAAGGTTGCTAATTCAGCCATCTTACTTCTTTCTGTTTTAATTAAATCAATACAACCAAACATTGGCTGTCCAACTAACTTTCTTTGCATTGCTTTAATTCCATTATCCTTTTCAAAAATTTCTTTATCTACTTGTCCGTGATAGTCACCATTAATTATAATTTCAGACCCTTCACCCAAACGAGAGATTAATAATTTTATTTGAGAACTTGTAAGGTTTTGTCCTTCGGTTACATAGATAATTGCGTTCTCCCAACTGCGGCCGCGACAGAATCCTAGGTTTACGGCTTCTATCTGATCTTGGGAAGTAAAGATTTCAAGCGCCTCGTCGCCGCCGAGAATATCTTTTATTGGGCCAAGACCCCATCCAATTTTTTGCTCTATGTCATTTGGTAGGAAACCAATTTGTGGAGTATCTTTTAAATCAATAAGATTACGAACAAATACTAATTTATTTTTCTTCCCTTTTTCAATTAGGTTTAGTGCGTGGATAAGAGCACAATAATCTTTTCCACTTCCATAAACGCCAGTAATAAGTTTTATTGGAATATTTGGATTTTGAAGTAAATCAAACATCATCTTTTGATTTAAATTGCGTGGCGATACTTTTATACCTAATGTCTTGTTCTCAATATTTGTATAACGCAATCTTTGGTATGATTTACCGTCCCATCGCAAAATATCTGCTAGATTACCTTCCTTATCAAATATCTCACAATATTCATTTACTTTAGCGTTTAATACATTTTGATTTAAACCTTCAGAATATAATGTTACTAGTTCATCATCTGTTGGATAATATTTTCCATAACCGCAATAAAATGCTTCTTTAATTTGTTCTTTTTCTGGCTCATTTAGATATGTGATTTTTTGTAAATCTAAATAACGAGCCATTTCATATAATGCGCCATCACTTGTTATGAAATTTACATGTGCCTTCTTTCTATTAAGAATAACCGCTTCACATAATAAATAATGGTCATTAATATCCATTAAAAATGGATACTCTTTGAAAATTTTATCTACCTGTTTCGTGGAAACAGGTAGAACCTTTACTTTTTCACTAGAAAGTATTGCGCGAATAGCTTGCCGCGCTTTATATTTAAGATTGTCATCCTTATGAATAGAGGTTTTTATATTTTCTAATTCTGCAATAGCTAGTGGACTAATATAGACATTATCATATAAATCTAACGCTCCATTTAGTATAGCAGACGTATCAAGAAAATTAATCACATTATCACGCCCCAATAATTTCATCTATTAATCCATATTGTAGCATTTCTTCTGCGGTGAGATACCACTGCTTTCTATGATGCGCAGCATAAAGTTCTTCGGAAATATTAGTGTTTTTAACTACATAATCACGAATTTTATTATCTACTGCACGATTAAAATCAATAACATCATCTACCGAAGTTGATTCGCCGCCAACATAAGTTTGGCCGCTATGGAATAAAGCAAATGAAAAGGGGTATGCCTTTTTGGTAATGTTAGGGTTATTATTTCCGGAGCATAGAATAATTGTTCCCATACTACATGAATAAGAAGGAACAATGATTTCTAATGGGTGCTTGTAATTATCTATTACATTACAAAGCATTAGCCCGTCTGCTACGGAACCACCAGGGGTATTGAGAATAAGAGTAATGGGTGTCTTATCTTCGTCATCCTCAAAGTCCTTTAATGGAAGAACTACTGTTTCTAAAATACTTTCATCAATTTCTGAATTTAAAATAATAGTTCTTTTCTTTAAAAGTTGATTAAAATATTGATACATTACTGGGTCTAAAGTGCTAACTTCATTAGCAAAACCCAAAAATTCTAGGTCGCTCATTTAATCCTCCTCGTTGTCGGAGGGACAACTTATTTATTTATATTAAGAAAGAATTTTTGACAAAGTACAGTCTTTTGGGTCTATGTCATTCTTTCTAATACTCTTTATATAAGGGTGGCGAATTGAGATGCCAGTTCCATCACTTTCCGCTTGTGCGGTTGAAACCATCATTCCACCAATAGTTAGTGGACACATATACCATTCGTCAAAGTTATCACGAAGTTCAGTTTTGAAATCTTCTGTAAGCCCAGCGACTTTACATAATGGAATAATATTACCGTTATCATCATATACGCTAGTATAAATTGCGCCGGGCCATCCATAGAAATAACCTTTTGATACTGGGCGGATGGCTCGTCCATTACGGTATTCACCATATAGTTCACCGGTCAGTTTTTCACCGCTACGTTCATCTTCCCATAGATTCCAAGAACCAATATCTTTACCAGTGTAATCTCGTACAGCCGGTTCAATGCCTGTAATAAAACAATCAACATCTGCGGAAATCTCTTGCTTTACTTTACAGGTTTCCCAAGCAGAAGGGCCTCGCTTTCCTGGAATGTAAATAGAAGAACGCTTATAGCATACAGCGCCTTCGCCGCCATCCATAAAAATATTATTTAAATCATCAAAAAAATCTTCATCCATATAGTGATAATCAATTCCAGTTACTAATGGGCTATTAATCATTTTAACGACTTCAGGAATGAGTCTTACACGCTCTTCAACACAGCAATTCATCATATCTTTACCATTAAAAGCAAGAATATCAAAAATGCGCCATTCTAGCTTTTTATCTTTTTGCCGCGCTAATGCTTTTGGATCAAGGCAGCGAAGAATGGAACCAACATCTTTATCAATGCCACCTGGAAGATAAACTTCACCAAGTATGACGGTAGTATCAGTAAACGCCTTTACTACGTCTTCCCAAAAGAAAACTTTATTTTGAATTTCACCATAAGTTCCAGTTTTCTTGCTAATGCCACGAGTTTGAAGAGCATTGCGTTCTGGTGTAATAACAGCACGAGACCAGTTGCCGTCATATTTGCGGCTCCATATGTATTGGCCGCTAGCAATCATTTGTTCCAAGTGTTGACGTTTAACAGCTGGAGACATAGAGCTTGCGGGTGCCCAATAACGCATTGGTTCACTAGTGAAATAGTCAATCATAAAAATGCTCCTCTTTCATAATTTCTTCTACACTATCCGCAAGGTCTTCAAGTCCTCTGCAATTTTCTATAATCCAATTAAATGCGAAATTATCAAGTTCACATTCACTTATGTGAATTAGTTGCTCTCCTGTCATATTTGGATTAATAAATAACTCATCATTTACATAACGATTTACCCGAATTGTAATAGTTTCATTATTCTGAATGGCCGCGTAATCGTACACTACTTCATATTCATTTACAAATCGCCAATCAGGAATTAAAATATAATCAAAGAAACTATGATCTGGAATTGTATAAGCATCAATAAATTTTCCAATTATTTCAGCCCAATAAGTGGGATAGCGACCGCGCATAACTGTTGTACCAATCTCTTGTAGTAAACTGCGGCCAGCCTCATCCTTTTCGCCATTCCAATTAAAATACTGGGTTGCATAATACTTAACTAAATCAGCAAAGTGCATTACGAGAACACGCTTTCCAGAGTTCTCCAACTTTTCTTTCATAATGTTTGCTACAGTATCCTTACCTGACATACTTTTTCCACTAATCATTACTACTTTCATTTCTCAATTGCTCCAATCTTAATCTAAAATAAAAGTCTACAAACTCTTTTTCTTCTTCTGTTTGACAAGAGTTTGCGAAATTAGAAACCATTTTTACGCCCTCAAAAGGATTGGATTGCTGTAATGCCAAATCAACCCAATTTTTTGCTAAATCTCTAATGTAGCCTGGAACATTAGGAAATAATTCAATCATTGTTTTGTTGTTCTTGAAGTTTCTTTATAGCATCAAAAAATGCTTGAACTTCTTCCTTAGATGTAAGTGTAATTTTTTTTACTGGGACGGGAGCCTGTCGCTCATCATCTTCTGGCATTTCAAAGATGTAATATTTTTCTGGCTCTGGCTCTCCGTAGTCTACCGAATAAGAAACGCGGCTACACAGGCATTTTCCGGTTTTCTTACTATATATTTTTGCCGCGACATGAGTTGTTCCGATTTCTTCAATTCTTACATCGCGGCATTCAGGCTTTATTTGGTTTACAAAGCCTTTATAATCTTCTCTTGTGACTTCATAAATACTATTATCCATATTAACCTCGCCAATGTATTTTTAGTGTTTCTGCTTCTAATTGCGCGAGTTTATCGCATTGTTCATTCCAATAATTTCCAGCGTGTCCTTCTACCTTGCGGAAGTCATACCAAAAATTATCAAAGAATGGAATAATTTCTTGCCATAAATCTTGATTCGCGACGGGTTGTTTTTTAGAGTTTTGCCAACCATTAGTTCGCCAACTTACGTACCACTCTTGCTTATAACAATTAATAGCATAAGCAGAATCACTATAAATAATTACTTTTTCTCCTTTTTGTCGGATACCCTGGGCATATTTTAATGCTTCAAGAATAGCAAGTAATTCCATTCGTTGATTTGTTGTCATAGCAACACTTCCAGATTTATGATAAAAATCATTTCCCTCGCGCAATGCATAAAAGGCCCAGCCTCCAAAAGTTGAACGTTGTCCCATCTTTTTAAGTGAACCATCTGTATAAATTTCGAGTGGTATTAGCTTTTCTTTACTCCGTTTTTCCACAGAATATCCTCCTTGCCTTCTTTATATTATTATACAATAAAATAAAAAAAAAGTCAAGAAAGAGGTTTAACCCTCTTTCTCAACTTCTAATTCTGGTAAGCCAGCAATACTTGTTAATAGACTTAGAATACCTGCCAATAAAGATGCTGACGCAACTACTGGCCAATTTACTTCAGACATAATTGCACTTGTGCTAATAGTCGCTACTGCGGTTTGTGCTACTGTTTTTATTGCGCGGACACCAGCGGCCGCGATCCATTTTTTAAAATTAGTCATCTGATATTCCCTCCCTATTTTCTAAGAAATCATTTTTACGAATACGTTCAGCATATAGTTCTTTAATATAATCATATTCAGCTTCAAATTCACCATTGCTGTCATTAGTTTGTGCTAATAACTGAATATATTTATGATTTAATTTATCTATATGACGATACTCATCGCGTGTGTGCTTTCTGCCATTATGACACGAATTGGCAAAATCTAAAATTTCCCAGCGTATGCGGTCTTTTTCATTTGTTACTACTTCTTGATTGATATTATCTATATTGGTTTTAAGATTATCAACTGATTTGACTAACCCATCAATTTTGTTTACTTTTTCAATTAGTCCATCAATTTTAGTACATGCATCACCGGTAATTAGTTTACCAATCCACTTTATTAAGGCAGACCAAGGATTAATTTTTATGGGAGCTATTTGAATAAATAAAGAACCAAAAATAATTATTTGCCAGATATTTTTTCCTATCCACTCCCATATTTGTTGGGCTTGTGTTCCCATTGGTCTTCCCCTCCATGAAAAGAATAAATGAGATTTCATTTCTCATGAGATATGTAATAAGTGTACAAGTTATTTAATATAAATTAATTAGGTATTGGTATTTCTTGCATTAGTGAATTTAAATTATCTAATATTCCTAGTAAACCCGCCATAAAAGTAATTTTTAAATGCGTTGAGGCAATAACTTTTTTTGAAACTGTTCCCCATGGGTCTGAATTACTTGGCTTTTTAGTGTTTGCACGTCCATTTCTATTTGGAATCATTTTATAATTTGCTCCATTAATAATACTAATGCCATTATGAATATTAGATTCAATAGAATCTATATCCATAACTGTTTGCATTGATTGTACACTCTCTAATACTTGTGTTAATATAAATGAACCAGGATAGTATATTCCATTTAATCCATATAGATGTAAAATATTTGATGAACTCTGTGCATTTTTTCTATCAGTTAATTGTTGTTTTAACATAAATAGTTCTGCACCAGCTTCATCAAATAAAGCGAATGCAGCTATTGCACCTAAATAATTTTCTATAATATTTTTATTTTTTTCGCCTACTACACTAACTGATGAACAGTTAATAATAGCAAACAATAACCACTCAAATTCATCTTTAGTTAATTCCATACCTGCGTTTCTAAATAAGACGCCTAAGTGAGCCAATTGAGTTATTACATTTCCACCTAATGAGCCTCCAATAAATCCTATATCATTTTGATATTCATTATATGTTTTCATTGTGGAAGAAATATATAATGTATTTTTTAAACTATTTAAAAATGCAGATTGCCTTTCAGCTAATATTTTAGCTAATAATTGTGTTTGTGGTATAGTGCCTTTTATTTGAGCTCGCACTTGTTTAACTGTTTTTTCAATTAAAGTTTGAATCATTTTATCTTTTTGTGTATAATTAGATAGTGCTTCTAGATAACGACTAGCATATATGCTATATCGGTTATATAATTTTTTATGTTCTTGTGTATATAATTCTGTCATGTTCTCTAGGCCAGAAGCAAATTCATCTAATAATTTATTTCTTTGCGCGAGCATTTTTTTATTTATTGCTAAAACTAAAGTTTTTAAGTTAGGATCGCGCTGATAATTAATTGTTTTTAATTGTTTATTACTTATACCCGGAGTAAATATTTCAAAAGCGTCGGTTTTTACATTACCTTTTCCAATCCAATTCAGTCGGCTATTAGTTTCATTTATTAGTGTATTTTGTATAAGTAATTTAATTTCAGATAATATAGGACCATTAATTCCTAAATCAATATCTTGTAAAGTATAATATAAGGTATCATATAATTTTTGTTTAGTAGAGCGATAACCTTTTTCAAATTCTGCGTCTAGTTCTTTTCTCAATTGCGGGCTTAAAAAACCTTTTGTATAGGTTATAGCAGAGCGGACTTTTGATGTCGTCAAATTAATTCCGGCTGCTTTTATGCCGAAAAGATTACTAAATTGCTCTTGCGCATTGGTTTTATCATCAAATGTAATATTTCCTTCTTTATCAATAGAGATATTTATAGTTATATTTTGATTGTTAGAAGATAAAGTAATACTCTGCGTTGTATTTAATATTTGATTGGTTATGGCTTGATTTTTTTTAGTTAATTTTATTTCTGTTTTAATTAATTTGTTTATAGCATTTATTTGTGCTTCAAATTGATTTAATTGTTCTACACTATATAATAAAGTTGGATTTTTACTTTTTAACATAGACAATACACTAATTGCATCTTTTTGTAATGGTTTATTACTTGTTTGTTTAGATTTTTCATACAGAGAAGAGATGGCACCATAAATACCAGTAGCGTGTTGTTCTCCTTCAAGAATTCCTTCTAGTCCTTTTTTAAAATAATCTAAGTGTGTGCCTTTTTCTCCAAATTTATCATCGTATCCTTTAATACTAATTTTTGCATTGAATTGAATTTCATCTTGTAATTCGTTTATAATATTAGTGATGCTTTTGTCATATATTTGTTGATTTAGTACTTCATCCATATGTTTCAAGGCATAAGAAGTAACTGATTTTATTATTATAGGGCGCAACATGCTTCTTGCTTTTACTTTATCATAACCACATTCTTGAATTGCTTTTTTTGCTAAATTTATAAATTTTGTTGAATGAAATATTTTATTAATTACCTCATTAACCCAACGTGAAATAGCAACATCTGAAGTAACTCCTACGTCCTTAATATTAGTTTTAAAACCTCTTAAGGTTGAAATTTTCGGGCTATCGGCTACATATGTAATTTTACGTTTTTTGTCAAATTCTTCCATACTTTGTTGTATCATTTGTTCTGTTTCTACAATATCTTTTCGTTGCTTAGTGGCAAGACCACGAATTTGATTTTCTCTATTTTGATAAATCTGGTTTAAACCTTCCTGCATATGATTTAAACGATCATATTCATAACTAAACAGCTCTTTTGTATTACTTAATCCTTGCAATAATCCATTTAAAGCAATTATAAATTGATTATAATTGAATGCTCCACCGTTAACAGCTTGTTGATAAATAGCTTCTATTTGACTTAATTCAGGAGATTCGGATATATCTTTTTTAGAAAATTGTTGTTTCATTAATTTTATTTTTCCTTCTAAATATGCCTTTTCATTTTGTTGTTCAGTTATTATTGCCTTAGTTAAAAAAGCAATTATTGTTTTATATTTTTCATTCCAAGATAATGATGCATTATTAATTTCATTAGTATCTAAATTATTTGATAATATATCTTTTGCTGCACTACCTATCGCATTAGCTTTTGGATTATAAATATCATTATGTTTAGTATACCCATTTAATAAAGAGGCAAAATAAAAAAAACGTTTATTTAATCCTGGATAAAATAATAAATTACCCAACGTTTTCCAATTTTCTGGTGTTGTGGCCATTTCCTCACCCCACATATAAAAAATTCGCCCGCATTTGCGGGCGTTCTTCATAATATAAGTATTAAATTTACATCAAATCTATTCCATTATCTCTCAAAGAAATACTTTAATAGATTACCTTCATCAGCGGGTAGCTGGCAAAAAATCTCATATTCATCTCCATGAGCGTCAGCCAATCTAGCCAATCCAAGATATTCTGAAAGTGTACTCTTTAAATTAAACTCTTCACTACCATCATTCTTCACTAGAAAAACATCGCCAGTACAACTACGTACCGCTGCCTTAAATGCTTCCAAATCCTTAATATTCTTTAAAAACTTACTCATTCTATTACATCCCTCACAATTCTATCATAATGTACTGGATCGATTCTCTTGTAATCAGACCATTTAACTAAGTTTTCAACGGTTTCCGGCTTGTTAAAATCATATTCTTCGCACCAACCACCCCAATCATAAAACTTATCAAAACTACGGAAAAGGAAATGTCCTTCAACAAGGTTGTACCAAATTTCTCCCTTAAAACGCATTTTGAGAATGCGCGCGAAGTAATAACAATTTCCTTCTAACCAATCACAATCTGATTGAAAACGACGATTAATAAATTCTTCTATTTTATCCATTCCGAATACCTCCTTATTGGATTTTATACTTGTTGCCAATTTGAACCATCATAATAATTAGGAATAACATCTATCCAATTTGTTCCGTCATAATATTTTGCTTGACAATTTTGCCAATCATTATTGGTATAATATTTTAATGAATTTGTTCCTTCAAATGTAATTGTTAATCTAGAATATCCTCTATCTAAGGATATTTGTTGGTTTGGAGCAGAACAATATACTACCATTCCATAAATACCATTATTTAAAAAGTCACCACTTAATGTTAGACCAGTTTTTGTTTTAGTGTATCGTTCAGCACCGACCCAACTATTTTCATCAGCAGAAATTGTAACTAACTGACTACCATTATTTCCAAGGGCGTAGTAATATACTTTACTACCAGCTGTATTGGGGTGATCAAAATAACAGCTACAAGAGATTGAAGTAATTTTTGTAGCATAATGAGTAGTATCTCCTGTTATTGTACAATAACTTCCCCAAACTTCTCCTATTCCAGTTTGTGTAGCCAAACCAGCGCGATGAGCGGATATAGATGTATTTCCCCATGTCCAAGTACTACCGTGTCTTGAATAAACTGTAAAATAAGTATCATTCTTTTGTGGCCAAGTATAGGTACGAGTATAAATTTGTGCCATAATTCCACCTCAAAACTAGACGCCTTATAGAATAAAAATGGAGCTGAAAAATAATTGCTGTTGTTTCGGCGCAATGGCGTCTAAAATTGGCAGCCCCTGTTGGAATCGAACCAACACATATGGAGTCAAAGTCCAGCGCGCTGCCGTTACGCTAAGGGGCTAAAAACTAGACAGTTTTTATTAGGTGGATGAATCCTAATATCACAATAGCAAGTGAAAATAATTGCTGAATCTGTCTAAAGCATCCTGGAGCGCCATATGGGACTTGAACCCACAACCTCAGCTTGGAAGGCTAATATGTTACCGTTACACCAATGGCGCATAAGCCACTTTAACCGCTGTGGCCGCGTGCTCCCCAGGTACGCTTGAATCAGAGGCGCGGGCAAGTCTATTTAATGCGGGTAAGGATTTGCACCTTACATGATATTGTTTCCAAAATGCCAGCACTTTTTCAGCGACGATTCCAATATCTTACGTGTAGCGTTTACCTATTCCGCCACCGCATTTAGCAAAATCGCAAAGCGATTTTTCCGCTCCTTCTACACATGGCAGATGAGCTATGTAGTAACCCCGTGTTTAATGAGCTTTCTGCACACTACTCTGGCCAGCTCAATATTTGTGGTGTGCTTTTACGCCAAATCTCATGTTCCCATTATCCGCAGGCACATCATACTCAAAAGGGCGTTCCACAATCGTAGCCTTTTGATACATTTCGCACCCGCGGAAGAACTTAGAACTCCTTAGCTGATGGCTGCTTCTAAGCCAACAGTCCACAATTGGTAGGAAGTGCCTTACCATCATTTTTGCAATACGGTTTCACCTACTGGTGCCGTAGCAGCTGATACTAACACGTCGGTTTAATGGCTTCCCTGGCGCGGTATGAAGGATTCGAACCTTCGGACCATCTAAGGTCGGCAGAGTTTAGCAAACTCCCGCGTTCGGCCTCTACGCTAATACCGCATAATATTTGGTGAGAGTGGAGGGAATCGAACCCTCGACGCCTAGATTAAAAGTCTAGTGCTCTTCCTACTGAGCTACACTCCCATATGGCTGGGGACGATAGAATTGAACTATCACACTTCGGGTCAGAGCCGAAGACCCTTCCATTAGGTTAGTCCCCAAGGTAGTTGTCTTTCTTCAAAATTAGGAAACATTTTCCAAGCACGGGCATCTCCATTTTCAATATACCACCAAGAATCATTTGGGTCAGTATGAATCCAAAGAAAGTTTTCTAGTAATTCTACCCGTGGCCAATTTTCATCATTTGCTTCATAATTTGGATTCCATTGAATGTATAAAGTTTCACCGCGCTCATGAGGATCTATTTCTCTTATTAATTCACAAAATTCTTTTTCTGTAGTTATCGGTTTTTGTCTAATTGCCATTCTTCTAACTCCATACCATGCTCTTTAAACCACTGAATAAGAGGCCATCGTTCAGAACAAATATTATCATATTTTTCATAAACTAACAACGCAAAATCTACATCATCAAATTGTTCTCCAACTTTTATAGTTTCATTTAATACTTGCAGGTGCTCCATCAGCATATTGAAATCTATCTTATCTAGCTGATTTTTATATTCGCGTAAGAACTCACAATCATTTGGATGTTTAGGAGAACATTTGCCATTACATAATCCATCACAATTCTTTCCGGGTTTTAGCGGCGGAATATCTAACCAAATAATTCCATTTTGACTTCTTCCTTTCTGGAGCCATTTTGGATTCCAAACCGCAGTAGAAAGCCCGACCAAATTGGGCGGGAAATTACGAATTTGAGCAAAATAGGAAATATAAATCTTCATAAAATCCTTTCATCTAGGCACATTTTTCTATTACCCTACCAACTGGGTGATACGCCAGATTCTGGATGGCATAATCGGACTCGAACCGATGACACATAGATTGACTATGCAAGTTGCTGTGTGTGCCTATTTATCATAGCTTTAATTCTGGTTTCTTATTAAATTCGGCTTGCGGCCGCGAGGTAGAAGGGTCTTGTTGCTCGCGTAGTAAATGATACCATTTTAAATATTCAGGGTCTACTAGAACCATGTCATTTATCATATCTTCTACTTCTTCTTGATATTTGATATGATTATCAAAGCGATTTCTGAGTTGATTAAGAAGTTTTTCGCCTTCATTACAGTTTGTGCCCGTGTAAGATGCAAGAACTTTATTTTTCCTTTCGCCGCAAAAGATACAAACATAGGGTTCAATTACTTTAATAGTATAATGATTATACTGTAAATCCCAAGTTAAAAACCAAGGAAAATCTTGAAATTTATGTTCGCACTTTTTCTCAATAGGTTTAGACGGTTCTGCAACTGTTTTCTTTTTAGTGAAAAATCCCATAATAAACTCCTTTTAAAAGTGGAGCCGGTGGAGGGAATCGGACCCACAACCTATCGCTTACAAGGCGATTGCGCTACCGTTGCGCCACACCGGCATAAATTCAAGGCACTAATAATTTACTTTAATATACTGCCAATATCTATATTTTGTAATTATAAAAGTAATTGCTGTAGGTGCCTTACTTGTAACAATAATACTAAGCCGTTAATTGTTTAATTGTGATGGGTTCGAACCATCTATCATTTTGCTTCTCAATCAAAATAAATTAACCACTTAAAAAGATTGCTGTGACGGCTTAAATTTTAAGATTTCTTAGAAATAAATTTCATTTCGATTTTGGTGTTTGCGGGAATAGAGTATAGATTAAAATAATCCGCGGGCAGTTGGCACATAATGCTAGAACCTTCAATAGTAAAGCAATCACTATATTCTTCTTTACCATTCTGCTTGAGGGTATTCATAAGCCAATGATGAATTGACTTAACAAATTCAGCCTTGGTTGCTTGCGCGGACAATTCTTTCTTATCCATATTATTTTTCCTTTCCTTTGATATATTTATTATATCAAAAATTCTAGAAAAAGTCAAGAGAGAGAGAAAGGGGAAGATTTTACGGTTGGGATAATCTTCAAACCCAGTTGTTTATGGTCGGAGTGGAGGGATTTGAACCCCCGACCTGATGGTCCCAAACCACCCGCTCTACCAAACTGAGCCACACTCCGAAATACTAGACTCATTTTACGGCGTGCTATCCATTACACTATCTCCTCATATGGCGAGGAGAACTGGATTTGAACCAATACTACCGGCTCCTACAGCGCAAAAAGAATTGCTGGATGAGTCTATGGCGAGCCTAACAGGATTCGAACCTGCGATCTTCCGGGAGACAACCGGACATTCTAGCCGCTGAACTATAGGCCCAAATTAGAGTGGCTTATGGCCACTCGCCTAGGGGCTTCCCAAGCCCTGCACGCTCTACATTTGTATTATAAAATACGCCTTCAGTAGCGGGGCCAGTTAGAAGCTCGTCGGCAATAGTCTCATATAGAGTACTAATAATGCCGTGACAATCGTTTAGATTATCTGCCGCGAACTGTACTACGCAATTATTAAATACTACATAAGTAGTTCCAATCCACTGATAGCCTTCTTCAGCAGGACACACAGCGTAGGCATAAGCAGGATTACCCTTAAAAGCGGTATCAAATAGTTCTACCTTACTAGTAAAAGCACGGTTAGAAGGAATACCATCAACCTCAATCCTTAGCTTGATATTACCAAAACTGATTTCAGAAGGAAGAATCTGTTGTAGGGCAGTGACCTTATCACCATTATTACAAGCTAATACAATGGAAGGATTAGAGCCTGCGAAATTACAATTACAAGCAATCTGTGGGTCACCGTCAAATAATGCCTCAAACTTACGAATAACGATAGTCCAAGGCGGTAGAATCTTTAGTCTTACGTCACTCATTTTTGCTTTCTCCTTTAATATGAATCATAGAATACTAAATAAACATCAGGGTTATTTATCATAAACGAAGCGATAATTGCTAGGTTCATAACATCACGTTGGAGAATTGGAAGTATTTCATCATAATCCCAAATAGTGGAACCATATTCATCATCTTCCCAAGTGTCTTTATTCATGAAGGAGACAATGATTTTGATAAGTTCAAATACTTGCGCGGAAGTATCAATTGAAAATTCATACGTGTTTGCTCCAGTTGGTAGAACAGCATTTGAATCAAGAACAGCATTTCTTAAATTCCAATTCTTGCGCCAATAAACAATTTCTACTTCACCCACTGTATAATCCTTATCAAATGGATATACTAACTCTTTCGGAAGTATATCTCGTGTAACTAGTCGTTTTGAAGAACGAACTACGACTCCATTATCTAGTCCCATTGTTATTTCTCCTTTATGAATTATGGCGGCCCCGGTGGGGATCGAACCCACGACCTTGTGATTAACAGTCACCTGCTACGACCAGCCGAGCTCCAGGGCCATGGAGGTCCCGTTTATTACTCTAACGGGCAAGAGTGAGGTCATATCAAAGAACGCATTAGGGCAAATACCCTATTTAATAAAACCGTTGCGACCTTCGTCATACTTGTATTATCCTTCTAAACATATTCAGCCACGTTGAAGATGAAGGCTGAGCCAAAGGTAGCGACCCTTTAACTTCTTCACCCTGTCTTTCGACTAGCAACGGAGAGATTGTCTACTCTCAAATTTCACTCAAACCATTCAGCAAATTCTTTAATAATAAATCAAATATTTTCTATTTGTTCTAATACCAAGAACTTGTTGTCACTTTAAGCTACTTTTACCGCAAACCTCACTTATAGCCTATTTCTAGGTTTCAACGACAATAGCACCTTGTTGGTCTTTCCTAGGTTTGATACAGTCACCGGCTAAACCCTAACTAGGATTCAGTCTACGCTTTTAACGCTTGACTTCTATTATAATGCCGTGAGGAATCGTGCTTTTGTTAGCGGATAACCAAGCGCCTACCCTTAACATTTGGAGTTTCTCCTTATCGCTAATCATTACTGATTTTGCGGCCGCGATTTAGTAGTATCCCGCCAAATCGTATGGCTGTTGTTCAGGTAGCCCAAGCAGAGTGGTTAACTCTTCTTCACTTGGTTCAACCATTTTATTAAATAGGGTATCTACTTCCTTTCCTTGTTTCTATAATTATTATAGCATGATTTTCAGAAAAAGTCAAATATTAAAGTGTTCTACTTTCTGAATGGCCCATTGTAATTTCTATCCATTCCTTTACGACGTCTTATGGGGCTTCAATATACAGGTATAACCTGCGTATTCTCATACGGGAACGTTTGGCTTTTCAACGAGTGTACAGCAAGGAAAAGCGCTCTTTAATATTTATGTAAAGATTAGTCAAAACAGCATCGCCACGAGAAGGCTCTTTACTTGATGCCATAACATTCTAGGATTTGTTTTGCGCGCATATCCGTTGAGTATTAAGTCCAATAACAGTGTCAGGACTCCTAGAATGTGATAGTTACGGCGGTCGCTACATACGGTTAGCGCCGTTGGCCTGGCTTCTTTGTATTTTATAGTCGCGTTTTCCCAGCGTAGCTAACAAACGAATGTTAACGCGACTTGTCACTTTTCTTGCGGGAGGTGACTGGTGGGCTTGAGAAGAGTTGAACTTCCAAAACCCGGCTTCTAAGACCGGTACCTATGCCAATTCGGTTACAAGCCCAAATTCTAGGCGGATTTTTAGCTACATAATTTAAAAGATTACTGCTTAAATAATAGTTGCTGTGGCCGCCTTACATAATTATTATAGCAGATTTTCTGCTAAAAGTCAATTATTTACCTCATAGAATAATCTATAACTAAATAACAATTCAGGATTAAAAAGCAATGAAATTATATTTTCTTTAGTAATGTGATTCTCATTACAAAAATTTACTACCTGGTAATCATGCTGAAAAATTTCACATTTAATCATAAATTATCCTTTCCCTTTACTATAATTATTATATTATAATTTTAGAAGAAAGTCAAATGGTGAGCTTGGTGGGAGTCGAACCCACAAAACCTTGGGTTTGAGCCAAGTACCTATGCCAATTCGGTTACAAGCTCATATGGTGCCCCAGACGGGACTTGAACCCGTACACCCTCACGGATAGCGGATTTTGGTCGTGGGAAGGAGTGCTGCTCTCCAACAAGCCACTGGGCCCACGTAAGTCCGCTGCGTCTGCCTATTCCGCCACCGGGGCATAAAAACCTGATATTATCGCTGCCGCACAAGTGATAACTTTACATACATTAAAACACATCAATTGCGGTTATATAGGCTGTCAGGCACAACCTTAATAAATAAGTGTGTGGTTGTTCGATATTTGCTCCTTTTACTTCTGAACCACACTAAGAAGCCCTTAAATCGACACTCCTCGAACAGGGTGCGTCCGCGACCATCACGCCGCTATACATTGTTAACAATGGGCGATTTTTATTGTTGTTCGCCGCAACCGTAGGCCTATATATCCTACTTCTAGGTGGACCAGGGTATTTCTACCAGCCCAATGCGGTACCGGCATTCTATTGGCCGCAATTTGTCTGCTTATACCGGCTAATTCTGCCACTCATCAAGCATTTCAGCCTGTTCGCGGCGAGTCCAAGAAGAAGAAAACACAGTACGAGAAGTCTTACGCACAATTATCATCCTTTCCTTGTTTCTATAAATATTATATCACAATTTTTATTCTTCGTCAAGTAATTCTTCAATTTGATTTTGATAATCGTTTAATTTACGCTTATCGTTTGGACTCCAATTTTTAGAAACATTATAATTACCGTAAGCAGTACGATGTCTGCCCTTATTGTTGGTTTTATTACGTCTTTGGTAATAATATTCAGGCGCGGTCTTAACATAATAATGAAGGGGCTTGTCAACACCACCTATCGCGTCAACTATTGCTTGATTACGTTTAGCATACTTCCAATCATTCTTGCGGCGTTCAGCCGCGGTTCTACCAGTTGTGGAAAACGCATCTGAATAGGTTGATGACGGGTCATAATCATCAAGATAATCTCTACTATACATTAATTTTCTATCCCCATTCCTAAATCACGTTCATCAATCCAAAACCAGAACGAATCATTTTCATATTCATCTTCTTCAGGCCAATCAAATGGAGCAATGTCACCCCAAGGATAGGCTTCATCACTTTGACGTTCACAAACAAAATCATCAAGATAATTCATAAATGATTTGCTCCTTTCCTTTTACTATAATAATTATACTATAATTTTTATAGAAAGTCAATCTTGAAACTGATGGAATTTAAACGCACTACGACTAGATATGTCATTTTGTCTATGACACTCTGGACAAATAATCCATTCACACCAGTCCCATTGGCATCCATTATTTTGAATGTCTGCATCTTCAAATGAAAAGATACATTCGCAATACTTACAAGTGGCTTTATATTGCGCGTGACCATGCTTGATAATTTTAATCATAATTATCTCCTTCATTCTTTCTATATATATTATAATATAATTTAAAAAGAAAGTCAAGTATCTAATTCCTCTACCTGACTTTTCATATTTTCTATTTTTCTTTTATCTGCAATAGACCAATTCTTTGAAGGCTCCCATCCTCTGGCGCCATTACGATTTTTATTATTGGTTTTTTCAGAGCACAAAGGACAATGAATTTTATTATCGGCATATTGATGGATATTGTTGTAATAAAGGGGCCATCTGCCAGCGGCAGTATCCCTATCAATATGATATTTCCGCATGGCTTTAGAATAACTTTTTGCACGAGTATATGCTCTATCGTGAATTGCCATAATACAACAACTCCTTATTTTAATAAAAAAGCTAACGATTTTGATAACGCAGACCGTTCGCAACTCATACTGCCCGAGAATCATAACGACTGTCGCCCTCCTACTCCTTGCCCTCACAGCAGGAGAACGAATGGTACTACCAACCAGATTTGAACTGGTATCATATGCGTGAGAGGCATATATCCTAAGCCATTAGACGATGGTAGCATAATGTGCGTTAACCCACGCGCACCACTGTTGGATGTGTTTTTGCTAGCTGGGTTCCCTCTATCCTATTACGGAAAGGACTTCAAAATCAACCGGTTAGCTATTTATAATTCTGCACTATAATCTTGCTGCCAACCGCAAGAAGTGCCTGGTACTCGGTAGGGGAATTGAACCCCTATCGCCGGATTGAAAGCCCGACGTGCTAGCCACTGCACCAACCGAGCATGTTGCGGCGCTCTGGTGGCCGCGACCCTCATCCTTGAAACTACAAGAAACTAAGGATGACAGAAGTTTCTTACAATACACGTGAGTGATACTCTGCGTCTACGACACCCCGTCACTCCCGGAAGCGATTCGATTTTGGCGATTACTCCGAGAAGTTCATCTACGGACACTTCCTCCCGAATCAATAAAAAGGTTGTAGGTTTATCTAGAATACCCTTTAACCGTCACAACCTTGGCTAAGACGGGGCGAATTTTCACCGTTACCACCAACAACGTTCCCTCTTTGCCTCGACCCTTAGCCAATGGGGCGAGTTTCCAGCACCGCGAACGTGGACGCTCGGGATAAGGTACCATTCACCACGCGCTTTGATAACCCAGGTGCCCGCGTGGCCTCAGTTCTGGGGCCGTTCCTAACGACTCATTTACGTAAATCAACCGGTTGAACACCAGTGCGGCGACGAAATATCCCGCGTTCAGACTATTGTAGGTCATGACTCCTACTCACTGGAAGAGCATAACTCGGTTCCCTTCCCATCTGGTGATATGACTTCCTTCCCATTTTTTGACAATGCTGCCATAGCACGCCTACCTACTATGCGGGCAACCGCGAAGAGCTTAGTTGAAAGTCTAGATGTCATATTTGCTCTATGCTGTATTTTATTGGTTTTTCCTATTTATATGGCGCCGATAAGACCACTTGGAGTAACAGCTTGCTCTCCTTTTGCGCTTTATAACTTAGCACAATACCTATCTTACTTTGGATTAGGCTTTCCATAAATTGTGCCGTCACAGGTTATAATGCGAACTGTGAACGCAACTCCTCCATTCGGGGAAGATTAAGTTTTCTTTACAGGAAAATCTTTAAAAGACTGATTGGTCGCTCAACCTAGAATCGAACTAGGAGTCGTCCCGGTATGAACGGGAAATTTTAGCCAATTAAACTATTGAGCGTTGGTAGCGGGAGTAGGATTCGAACCTACGACTTCAAGTTTATGAGGCTTGATTGCTGACCTCTGCATCATCCCGCATTATGTGGCGGCCATATTTCACCGAAGTGAGGAATGTGCCGTAACCCCTTGCGCAAGTAAGCCTTTTTGAGTCTTTACGATACTCTGCTCTGCCTAGGCATTCTCGTGTATACGACATCTTTATTTGATGCTGATTATCGTCAACCAACATTATCGTAGTTGGACCAGTGAGGAGCATACAAGGCAATCTCTGGTAAAACGTCAAGGGAAGTTTCCCTCACCTTGTATAATAATTATATCAAAATTTTTAATGAAAGTCAAGTATTTTCATTTATGATTTCTAGAAGTTCTGCGTCAGAAAGAACATCAAAGCACTCATATATCTTTGCTTCAATTACATTATCCTTTCCAAAATAATCGTAAAGATGGTCTACATGATTACCGATAGTCCCCTGAATAGATACAAGGCCACGTTCATGCTTGCGCTCGCCAGTGTCTTCGTCCCAATAATCAATTTCATATCTTACCATATTATACAAGCTCCTTCATATCTTCCCACTTGATTTTAACGATTACACGCTCGCCACAACGATTACGCAGTTCAATCATAGGACGACAAACAACACCTTCCATTTCACGCTCTTCTTTTGCGATTACAGAATTGGGATGGGCCTTTACATATTCTACTGCTGCGTATAGCGGGCCGGTACCAACAATAGGAACAACCTTAATTCCAAACATCTTGGCAGTTTCCTCTACCCATTCGCGTGCCTGATAGTTATCACCAATAAGCACATCAAAGAGAATAAAATCTACGCCGTCGGGAATATACTTGCCGCCGCCCTTCTGAATTTTGCGACCATATCCTTCACCGAAAAGAATAACTTCCTTTTCGCCAAAAGCCTGCTCAAAAATCTGAGCGTTAGTTTCACCGCCGAACAGTTCATTTAGACGAGTAATAAGTTCTGCGGGAATAGCAGCATTATCGGTGCGGCCACCAAAGGTGACAGTATGGCCATCCCAGCATACACGGATATTGGTGCCATCAACCTTTTCAGTCCAAATCCAGTCATTATCGCTGAGATATTCTACAGTCGGGTCACGGAAAACACCAGGAAGTAGCTTTTTAGTTCCAACTGTGTCTCTTTGATAGAGAGTATCAATCTTTTCATACTTTCTCATATATTTTGTTCCTTTCTTCTTACTATAATAATTATATCAAAAATTATATAGGAAGTCAAATATTTTCTTTTTCTTTAAATCGTTCAAGTTCACTACGAGTATAGCCAAGTTGATAAATTAATTCATTATTCTTTTCTTCTAAATCGGATTTTTCACGACGGAGATTTTTGATTTCTTCCATTAGAAAATCAATAATATTGAGATAAGGTTCAAATTCATTGCTATACATATTAAATTTCCTTATATCCATAATGAGTAAGAAGTTGCCGCATATTTGCTACACCAACAGGATTCATAGAATGAATATGAAATCCCATAAGTGAAATTTGATTTTCTACAATATATTTACAAACGTCATAACCAGAAGGAGCAAAAGAGTCATTCATTTCATGCCCTTCACCCAAATCATGGTCAAGATCAATAATTACATTATAAAACTCTTCGTTGTAATAGTTTAGAAAGAAAATTGCTTCGTCTGCACTACGGCAAATAATAGGAATCCATTCCATATGAGTATAGTTATGCAACGTCTTGAAGAAGGTATCATCTTCACGAATATCATCTACATAGATATAAATATTTATCATACTTTTGGTTCCTTTCTTTTCTTTCTAAAATTTTCTCCAAAATTATAAGTTTCCTTATACTGGCAATTTACACATTGTTTTTGTTCAATACGACATTGATGATGTTTTTCTAGGCATCTTGACCATTCTTTATCAAAATAAATACAATCATTCATCTTTTATTCCGAACAACTTTCTTCGCGCAAATAAGGGCAATTTTCAATTTCACATTTTGGCACTTCTGGATTCATTCTTCGCTTTCTAATGTCTTGTTCTTTACTTCTATAAAGCTTACATAGCCATCCATATTCACAGCTATGATAAGAAAAGAAGCATTCACTTTTCTCTTCTGGCAAACTATCAACTATAATTCTCATTTCTCTCACCCTTTCTGTAATTATTATACTATAATTTCTATATTTAGTCAATAAAAAAGAAGATGAATTTTCATTCATCTTCTTTATGGAGGGGAAAAATTACTTGATGGCCGCGTATCGAGAGCTGTTAAGCTTGTCCATCATTAGATCATAGCCAGTCTTTCCAGACATAACCATTTCAAAAATGACAGGAGAGCAGCCACTCACGCAAGAAACGTCAGGGCCAGCATCAAGCACGGTGTTGTTACGGGCATTTACGTTCCACAGAACTAGCTTAGGTAGCTTATAGCCATGAAAAGACCAAGTATTACGGATCTTATCCATAAAGGTCTGAACACCCTTCATACCAGGAGCATCGCCCCTCCAAGAGGAGTATCCCTGCATACCGTCTACTTCCATGTCACTGATAATGACAATGGTTTCAGGCATATCTTCCTGACGCAGATAATTCCGAATAGCAGTATTTAGCACAAGGTCAAATACAGACTGTAGATTGGTATTTTCGCAAAGGTTCGTCTTTACGATGCGGTCAACCTTGTCGCAGAAGTCTACGCCGCGAGTCTCAACAAACTTCGCCGTGCGGCTGAAGCTAATGTAAGAGTTCGCGAAAGGCCCCTTATTACGCTCTGCGGCATAAAGAGCAAGAGAGACTGCGACATCAATAGGAGCAACGCTACCAGCACCGCTCGTCATACTTCCACTTGTATCGGCGACAACAAGGGCATTCAGAGACATGCCATGGAAATAATCAGTTAGATTCTCCCAATACTTGTTAATCATCAGGCGATCGGTGTTGTCAAGGGCGACATTACTGCCACGGCCATACCAGCTATAGTTTGAACCCATAAGCTTAATGGCCTTAGCAACCACATCATAAGGATATAGCGCGGCTGCGTTAACCTTGGTAGAGGTATCCTTGGCAAACGCTTCATACTTCGCCTTGATTAGATCGCGACGAGCAAAAGCATTCTTATAAATCAGGCCGGCACGAGAAGGAATCTTGTCAAATTCAATCTCATTCCACCGATTTGCGGACATAAGGCGCTCCAGCACGCGAATACGCTCACGAAGGTTAGAAAGCAGTACACGGTACTGACGAGAGGTTAGACCCATAGCGTGGGCAGTTAGACGTCCATAACGCTTAGTCTTGGCAGAAGAAGCGTTCTCGGAAGCCGCCCACTTACCGGCAAGGGAAATAGCACCCTTGGTCTTGTAGTCAAGGGCAAGCTGCTTACCAAGAGCATATAGAGCCTCATGCTCGCAGGAAGTTCCTACGAGAGCATATAGGTCGTCCCAGCGGCCATACTCAGCAATCTGGTCAAGATTGCGTAGTACTGCGTTGCGGTCATAATCCGCAAGCCAATGCAGGCAAGTGCGGAAAAAACGACGTTCACCCTGTCCGCCGCGAATGTCACGGATATAGAACAGGCACTTTAGGGCATACATAGGGCTTTCCTTATATGCCTCCTTAAATAGGAGCACGCAATCACTCTCGGTACGCTGACGATAAGCCGCACCGAAAGAGAATAGGTCATATAGCTTAGAGCTGGTCGTGGTGCGCGCAACAGCACCATTTTCAGTGGTCTTGTAGGTGTTCTGAGAAGCCATAGCATTGTAAAGACGATTCATAGACATAATTTTTATTTCTCCTTTTCATTTGGTCAGCCCTGAGACTAGGGCTTGTTTCTTTCTTACAATATTATTATAACAGAATTTTGAGTAAAAGTCAAATAAGTTTATAGTAGGAATTTTCCCAATCTTCTAATTGTAAATAAAGAGCAGATTTTTCTTTTTCTAGTTCCATTATTCTATCTTCATAATAACGATTTAATTTTTGTGATTCAGAAAGATCATCATTTAAATCGTCTATTCTTTTTAAAAGTAAATTAATGCAATCTGTTGCCTGTTTGAGCTGAGACTCTAAATTAGACATAATCCTCCTCTGTGAGTTGGCGGCAATAGCGCTCAATGAAATCGCGAGGTTCCATATTTTCCTTTTGCCACTTCTCATAATCGGCAATGGTTACTCCATCTTTGAAAGGCCAAATTTCAAAAGCACATTGGTCTTGCATAACTTCTTCATAAGCATCCCAATATTCATCCTCATAGCGGTCATCCCATTCGGCTCCATCATAAAACTCATCCATAAAATCATCAGTAGAATAAATTTCATCTGCACGCAAATAAGATTCTACGGTTTCATAAGCGAGCTCATGACCCCAATCACATGCTTCATCGTAAGATATATCGCTTGCTACTTCATAGTTATACATACCATGAAGTCCGCCATACATATCAGGATAAGCATAAATAAACCAATTCTTTTCCAATCTTATTCCCTCACTTTCTGTAATAATTATATCATAATTTTAGTAGAGAGTCAAATTATTTATGATAAAATTTCCATCGTTGGCGTTTACGCTTCTTTTCTAATCGTTGTGTCATGGATAAGGAGTGAAGAAAATGTTTCTGTAATTCAATAAAATCTTGCCTTAGATAAATAAAATCTTGAGTTAAATTTTTAATTTTTTCTTTCGTATCGCTGAATGGTTCAAAATTAAACATATTATCTCCTTATAGCATAGCAATACATTCATTTGCTTTTGCTTCAATATCTGAAATAATTTCATCAAAGGACACTGGTGCATTGTTATGTGCGTCAAGTGCTACATTATACATAAAAGGAATGTCTTGATAAAACTTATCTTTTGAGTGAGTATGGCCATGGAAGTTCAACATATGCTTCTTTAACGGTGCCATATTCTCAATATAACTGGTGTAAGTTGGATAATGCGATAAGTATACATTATAACCATTGAACTTTTTAACTGCGGCAACTGTACAGAAATTTTCTGAGCCATTCTCTACAAAAAGAATATTTGGGCATTCATGGTAAATACGATAAATGCGCTCATTGCTATCATGATTACCGCGAATAAATAAGATTCGGCCATTAAGCTTGTTTAAACATTGGATGCCCTTATCATTATCATTTAGCATAGCATCGCCAAGAAGATAAATTACATCCTCTGGTTTTACCACTTTATTCCAATTTTCTATAATAGTTTCATCATGTTCTTCAATAGAAGAAAACCCTCGTGGCTCATAAAGAAAGCCACGATTATGTGAAAAATGAGTGTCGCTTGTAAAGTAAATATTACTCATTTTCTTCTCCTTTCGGTTCAATATAGGTATCCCAAATGTATTGTAGGACTTTTTGCTCCGCGCCTTTACAGCCACGGTTCATACGATAAATAACATCTATTGGAGCCTTTCCAAAGAAAACGCGATAAGCATAATCATATACGTCTTTCATCGCGTCATATAGATTATCATCATAGATAAATTTCATTTATTATACCAACACACATACTTATATTTTTTAGCGGCATTTTTAAGAAATCCAGGATGAAAGTCTACTCCGCCATAACGATATTCTCCATCGCTATAATTACCGCTGCCATCATAGCCAGTTATGCACCCAGTCCCAACTTCTTCTATAAATTCTTTAATAGGTATCAGGCATTCACGATCAAAGTCGTCTAATGGTTTGATAATCATTAATTCATTATATGGCACAGTATACATATAATGTGTATCTATATCTTCAACGCTTACATCTATACCCTTATCAGTTAAAATTACAGATAATGCTCTTCCGCGCCTATAATATTTGTCATTATTTAATTTATAACCAACTGTAGTATTTTTCTTTAATGTTTCATATGCCTGTATCATTTTCTTTCTCCAATATTTCAACTAAATCAGGAAATAAAGTTTCAAATGTTTCTGCATCTGATTCAGTCATAGTTAATCGTATTCCATAATTTTCCATCACAAATTTTATAAAATCATGTGTTAATTGTTGTTTATTATTCATTTTCTTCCATAATTTTTGCTGTATTTAGTAATATTTGTGTCAATTGATTACTAATACCAAATCGTTTGGCATTAATTTCTATGCTTTTCAAAAGATTTCCATTATTATGGCGCTCACTAGAAGCCTTCCAGTCAGCCATTAACTCTACTAAATCAATTAAGTTCATGTCATTAATGCCATTAGGGAAATGTTCTGGATGATGGCGATAAGTAGCATAATGATGCTCTAAAGCTGGCTTTAGAGCTTCTAATGCTTGCTTGTATTCTTGTGAACCATATTCTAATGTGGCAAGTTGTTCTGTATGCTCAGCAAATAGTTCCACTTCTGGAGATTCTAGTTTTGCGGCATCATGCTCTACACCACGAGTAGTTAATCTATCAGTAAAAAAGCGGATATACTTACGCACCTTTTCTATGTGTTTTTGAGTTTCCACTCTGCATCCATCAAGTGTCATTTTCATCTTCCTCCACAAGAGAATAAGTGCCCAATACATTCCAGTTTACAAAACACTGGCTACCTTCCCAAATGAAATAAATTCCATGTTCTCGTTCTTCAAAATTAGTAATATTTACACGAGTTTCAACAACGTTCTTCAAAGGGCTAATAACACTGTAAACAATAGACATATATTTTGCTCTCCTTTTCTCTTTCTAAAATAATTATACTATAATTTCTACTAGAAGTCAAATAGAAAAAACGCACGGTTTCCCGTGCGTTATAAGTATTTATATTAATCTGTAGTTTCGGTAGTTTTATCCATGTTTAAGATAGGAATAGTGGAACCGCCGCCAACAAATTGAGGGAGTTCTCCATTCCAGCGCTGGATTTGACGATAATTTACAAGTTCTTCAGTTAGAGACTTATTAATTTTTTCATTAGCTTCTGCTTCCGCGGCCGCCTTTACCTGTGTAGAATATGCATCGGCGTCTGCTTGCACCTTTGCCACTTCGGCCGCTGCTTCTGCTTCAATCTTCTTGCGCTTTGCGGCCTGCTCTGCCTCCATTGTTGCCTGTTCTTGCTGGGTCTGGGCACGCTGCTTTTCTTGCGTAGCAACTTGCTTTGCTTCAACGGCAGATTCAAAAGCATCAGTAAAGTCAATATTTTCTACTGCAAGAGAAATTACATTAATACCCTTTGAAGTTAATTCATCACGAATAAGAGTCTCAATAGCATTAGCTGCTTCTTGACGACTAGCAATTAGATTTTCAGCAGTATAACGAGCAACAACAATCTTTACATCTTCCTGAATACGAGGGCCAATTAGAATATTGACATATCCAGTGCCTACGTCCTTATATAGATTCATAGCGGTTAGTTTATCAATATTATAGTTGATAGAGCCTTGAATATCTACTTGCTGAATATCCTTTGAAAATGCTTCTAGTTGGAAAGTTGCGCGCTGTTCACGATTATCCATAGTAATTACATTGTCCCAAGGCGCATGGAAATTAATACCTGCGTCAAGCGTGTGCTCGTGTACCTTACCAAAAGTTGTTACAATTCCAGTATAACCAGTTGGTACATAAGAAATACAAGACAGAATAATTAATCCTGCGGCAATAATGAAGGCAACGGCACGAATAATTGTGCGAATTGAACTCCTACTTTTCGTGTCACCATTACGCTTTGTTACATCTGGAAACATTACATTTGCTACGATAAAACCAGCAATAATAACAACAATAGCTAAAATTAGACCAAACATACTTTTCTCCTTTTACTCCTTTTATATTGTTGTGGAGCGCTAGGCCAGAATTGAACTGGCTTGTGAAGTTTTGCAGACTTCCGGATAACCATTCTCCCACTAGCGCGAATACTTTATTTATTAATTTGGCAATGACGCATTATTTTGTTGCTTCAACTATTGTACACAAGCTCATTAAAAGGCAACATGCTAAACTAAGACCACGCATCCATATAGCATTATCTTGAAAAGTATAAAAATAAAAAAGATTCAAGGCTGCGATAAAAGCATAAAAGAGTTTCATCATCCACTAAAATCCTCCAAAAAAGTCATAAAAGCCATCATCCAAGCAGAAATATAAACTACCCAAAATTGCCAAGTATTAATTTTAAAACCATTACTAAACATTACTACTATAAGAATAGTTCCAAAAGTAAGACGACCAAATTTATACTTATTCATTTTTATCCTTTAACTAATAATAATTTCTTTATTTTTTAAATTAATATTGATCATACATTCATCAATATCCCAAACACTATCATCATCTTTTATTAAAAGATTAAAGTTTTCAAAATTATTCATACGCATCCAATTATAAAAGTCTTTAAGTGTCATTTATTATGTTCTCCTTAACAAATAGTTGGTCGGGAACCTGGGACTCGAACCCAGGACACACGGCTTATTGGTCACGAAGGAGGGACTTGAACCCATCACCCGCCTGAGTGGTGTCAGACCATCTACTTGATTGTACTTCGTGAAGGCCGCTGCTCTGACCTACTGAGCTAGTTCCCGATAAATCTCGCGGTTTCTTCTCCTATTGGCATCTTCCGGGCCTCAATCCATCCGAGCCTCCATTTGATTTCACCGCGAGGAACATTGTAAAGGAGTTAACACTCGCGTTGTGTATACTCCAAGAAATATTTGTGTATCATTTGCTCTTATTGGTAGATACTCTCCATCTGAGACCTCACCGCCTATTATTCACGCACGGATTCGTGGCCACCACTAACGAGGACGACTTCCGCTAGACTCGTTAATAACGATAAATCTAGTTACCGAGCGAATCTTGTGTGTATTCCGGACTACCTTAACGGGGCAAGAGAACTCCCGGCATTTACATACTGCAAATACATAGTACAAGCTCTACTATTCTCATACTATTAGCTGCAACAGGCCCTTTTCCCTTTCGCGATTAAGGAGGATTACAGGGTGAACCTTATTGGTCGAGCAGATAGGACTTGAACCTATGATCTATCGGTTATCAGCCGATTGCACTAACCAACTGTGCTACTGCTCGAAATAGCTGGTAAACCGCAGGGATGTAAAACCAGCAACTTGCTTCTTCCTATTGGTTTCTATCCAGTCCCCAATAGCTACCACTACACTTGGCGCAAGTTTTTGTGCGTTTCGGCTAAGGATGTGTAGTTCGTCCCTAGACACTCGGTTTATTTGGTATGGTTCACGTACATACCTACATAAGTCGATGCACCGGCTTATGTTTCTACGACGCTGTTACTCGTACCCAGCGGGAATTGATGTAAGGTTTGCGGCCCCACTTTCCGCATAAAGAATGGAATTTTATCAGCTGTTATTATTTCCTATCTCAACCTTACATAATAATTATAACAGAAATTATACTAAAAGTCAAATGGAGCCAAATATTAGAATCGAACTAATAATGGAAGTTTACGAAACTTCTGTTTTACCATTAAACTAATTTGGCATGGCAGGAGTTGAAGGATTTGAACCCTCACCAACGGTGTTGGAGACCGGTATGCTACCATTACACTAAGCTCCTAAATCTAGACACATTCTAATTCTAGCATGAATGGCGCTAATAGTAGAAGTAATTGCTGTGCGTGTCTAGTTATGGTGGGAGATGAGGGAATCGCACCCACTCGACCTCGAAAGGACAGGTTTTACAGACCTGCGTGTCTACTTTATCACTTTAATCTCCCATAAATGGCACCCCGAGAGGGATTCGAACCCCCACTGTCGCGTCCGTAGCGCGAAGGTCTATCCATTAGCCTATCAGGGCAAATACTAGTCGCTTTAATAGAATAACGTTTATTAGACGTTTGCCTTACCATTTGGCGAAATATGCTGTGCATACTATGGGATTCGAACCCATTTGTTCTATAAAGAACAATTGCTGTGAGCGACTATGTGGCGCGAGAGTAGAGACTTGAACTCTAACACCGATTACTCGATTACTGGTAGTTCTCCAAACTACTGCCTTACCAATTAGGCTTACTCCCGCATATTAATGGCATGCGATAGAGGATTCGAACCCCTATGCCGTGTTCGTAGTCACGTATCCTCTCCGTTAGATAAATCGAACACGCGACCTATTTTTATTAGCTTTACTTGTGGAAATAGGAAACACACAAGGCACTGTACAGTTCATGACGCTGCTTTGGGTTTGGTGCCGTGCTTTCGTACCGTCTGGTGCTCCACCTGGGATTCGAACCCAGACTCCCCTGATTAAGAGTCAGATGCATTAGCCAATTGTGCTAGTGGAACATATTAGTTCTTTCGGTCTCTATCCTCGCAAGTTTTAGAAACCAAGGTTAGGAACTATAGCCTTGGAAGGGGCGACCTTCCATCTTGGTGGACCTATGGGGAATCGAACCCCAGTTTTATGCGTGCAAAGCATATGTACTAGCCGCTATACTATAAGCCCATAACATGGCGTCGGTACTAGGAATTGAACCCAGATAATGACATTAGAAGTGTCATGTTCTATCCGTTGAACTATACCGACAGATAATACCAAATACTAAAAGCTTGATTAAGTATCAACTTTTTTTCTAGGCACTCGTTTTGCTTAATAACGACGGCCTTTAGTATTTGGCGATTCAATTTTCTATATCATTCAACATTTACATATAAGAAAATTGCTGTGTGTGCCTAACCGCAATGCGGAATTGGTGGCTAGGACTGGAATTGAACCAGTGACGCTTGGCTCTTCAGGCCAACGCTCTACCATCTGAGCTACCTAGCCATAATCTAGACCCACTGTCTTTCACGTGCGTTTGCCACTTTCGCCACTACCCCATAAATGGTGGGGTAGGTTGGATTCGAACCAACAGTTGCCGGGATTTTCAGTCCAGCTTGTAAATTGCTGTATGGGTCTTGGTAGAGGATGACGGACTCGAACCGCCAACTTTTTCCTTGTAAGGGAAACACGCTCCCAATTGCGTCAATCCTCCATAAATCTGGCGTCCATAAGTATGTCGGTAACGCACCGCCAGAAGCACGGCTACATTCTCTATCAATTAAATACTTACGTCATGTATTACTCTCTTGCGTTATTATGCTTTATTTCATCCTCAATTGGCATATCGTTTCGCCAATTGAGGCGTAATACTACCGCCACCCTTCCGCACCTTGTAGCCACAGCCATATCGGGTGGATTCCGTTCTTTCTATAAATATTATATCAGAATTTATGTAAGAAGTCAAATGGTATCCCACCCGAGATTTGAACTCGGAGAAACTAGAACCTTAATCTAGCGCGTATGCCAATTCCGCCAGTGGGACATGGATGGAAGGACAGGAGTCGAACCTGCATTACCCGGGCCACAACCAGGAGTTTTACCGTTAAACTACCGACCACATATTGGCGTCCGTAGAAGGATTCGAACCCTCGCGCCGCTCATCACGGCCTCTTTGTTTTCAAGACAAATCTCTTCAGCCACTTGAGTATACGGACGCATGCCCGCTTTCACGGGCAATTACTATCAATGAAAAATATTGAAGATATCATTGAATAGAGTTGGGATGTCGCTAACATCCTTGGTAGAGTAATGATAGCTACCGTACTTAGAACAGAAAGCCTCTAGCTCCTTCTTATAGGCAGACTGAGCTTCGTTCATAGCCTTGCGGGCAGCCTCAACCTTTTCAGCGGCAGCCTTACGTTCGGCCGCAATACGCTTCTTTTCATACTCTTCCTTTTCCTGCTTGGCAATTACTTCGCGCTCAGCAGCTAGACAATCATTAGCATTGTCATAAAACTTCTTAGTTACATCACTGTAGTACTTCATATAAGTTCCTCTCCTTATAAATTTTATTACATCAGGTAGGAGTTCCTTTCCTCCTCCTGATGTAATAATTATAGCATAGTTTTTATTAAGAGTCAAATATTAGATTTCTTTCCATCCAGCTGGATAGCTTGCTGGTGACCATATATTATTAGCAATTACACACTCATAGGTCTTGCCTTCAAACATGACTTTATCGCCTATTTGATAGGAATTAGTGCTGTCTGGTTGTTCCCATTCTGGTATAGCTTCTGGGTCTGGAATTAAAACTTTTGCCCAGAGACTTGGAGCTGCGATTGGACTCCAAGTTGGCTGAGCAATATGGTCTTGTAGACATCTATAAAGTACATTTTGTAAACGGACTTTATCGCCTGTTTTATATTCAGCGCTTTCATTCCAGCGCGGAAATAATTGAACCGCTTCTAAAGCATCTTCATCATCAAGGCTTAAAGCCGCTTTCTCAATGAAAGGGCGGAGTTTAACCGCTAAATCAACTAATGTTCCCAATTACTCCACCCCCAATAGTATTTTAGCCGCACGTAATTCTTCTTGTAACGCTTCAATATCTTGTTGATTTTGAGAAAGAATAGCAAGATATTCGTCTTTATCATATTCAGTAAGTGTGTATTGATAGCAATGTTCTATTGTATCTTCTACTTCACGCTCAATTTCTTGAATATTTGTCGCTAGAAAAACTTTTGTTGCGGTTATATCAATTTTGGGTGGTTCTATTGTGGAATAGGTAGAATTATAAGTTTTCATTTTAACCACCTCTTATGAATTTATCCAAGCACGATAGTTATTTAATTCAATAGCTGAACCGGCAGTTGGAATGTGCATTATTCGCGCAGAATCACTACGATAGTGATAATTAGCTTTTGCTACATTAAAACCATAGTAAAACGGTCCGCAGTTATCTTGTGAATTAATTAAACCGCCAGCTAAACCAGAATTTATAGTTGTATTATTAGTTAAATGTGAATAATCTCCTACTGGTAATGAGCTGCTACCTTCACATTCAATTGGTAAGAAAGCCCACTTATAATTTTCATCATAGCCAAAGGCACTAATCCATCCAGGAACAGTTGGAAGTTTAAAACCAATTTCTTCTCCATTATATGAGAGCACACGGCTTTTTACCTCTACTCCACCAATAAAGCGCCAAATATTACCATATGGATTTTCTAGTCCGCGATAACTAATGGCGCATTTACCCTCTTCATTATATACATTTGTTGCTCCATTAGTTATATTTGTAGTGCTTTCAGCTCTGCCAGATTCATTTAATAATGAATGTGTAGAGCCAGAAATAGAAGAAATATTTACCTCACCGCTAATGTTAACACGTGAAAGGCCTAAATCAAATGTATTTTGTAAATTCATAGAACCATATTCAATACTCATTAACATTTGATGTAATGATTCAAAACGTAGATCAGTTAATTGCCATCCTTCCCCATTATTTTCAGCCATTTGTTGTGCAGTTTCATAAGTAAAGCTTTGAGTATATCCACTTATTGGCTTAGTATTAACTATTGAAACTAATTTATCGGTAGAGAAGTTGATATCTTGTTTATCGTCTTTTACAAATTCACCATTCGCGCGCAAAGTGCCACTTTCATATGCCGGTAATAAAATATATTTAACTTCATTACCATCTTTATCTTTAAAGATGGGATGTAATTCAAAACCCGCATATTTTGTGTCAGAAAGATAAATTTGCTCTTTATTTATTTTAATACCACTTGCTGTTATCGTTGTAGATAAAGGAATACGCATAAAATAACAAGGTGGTTGATATACCATAATACGTTTATCAGCTATATCTTCAATAGTATCTGAAGCTGTCAAGAAGCGAATAATACTGCCATCTTCATTTACGAGACAACGTTTTCTTCCACCTAGCATAGTGTACTTATCAAAATCATGGCCGGCGGTTTTATTTTTTGCGCCTTGAAGGCGAGTAAAGACTTTATTTACATAATCTATTTCTAAGCCAATAATATTATCATTTTGATAAGTACCTGCAATAATTTGAGTAAGAATGATGTCCTCTTCTGTTATTGTACTTGAAGTAATATTGCCATCATTATCAACGGCTACAATAGAACCCGCATCCTCCGCTGAAATATTACCAGAGATATTACCAGAACCAGAGCCTCCACCAGATGGAATATTCTTAATTTTAGTTTCTAATTCTGTTTTTTGATTTTGTAAGGCTTGTGTAATAGCCTTTTGAGTCATACTACCATCTTCGTTAGTACCGGTAGATGTATAGTTTTTCATTGTTTCATAGGCTTGCTGAACACCCTTCTTGCGGACACGAGTCTTTTTAATTTTTGCCGCGGATGTGTTTGCATCTACTACATCTACTTCTGTTATCGCTTCGGCTGCGGCAGTTTGTGCGGCTGAAGCATTAGAATTAGCTTCATTTACAGAAGAAGTAATAGAAGAAATCGCAGTTTCAATTTTCCCGTCAACAATAGTATTTACTGTGTTGCTAACATTTTCTTGCAAAGCATCAAAATTATCGGCAACTTCTTGCGCGCGAGTATTTGCGGCTTCTGCGGCATCCAAAGCATCTTGTGCTTCATCTATTTTTGTGGTTACTTCATTGGCTTTTGCCATTGCTTCTTGCGCTTGTCTAGTTAATTTTTCAGTTTCACTTGTAAAGGATTTCTTTTTCGCTATGATAATATCTAAAATATCCATAGATTATACCTCCTTATACAAGATGCCATTGCTTATCGCTCCCTGCGATATACACATCTAAATCTCCGCTTTCACCCTGTACTACTATACAAACTGAACCGAGAGTAATATATTTTGAATCAATATTAGCCATATCTGCGGCTGTATCACAATAATGTTCATATGTCACCATATTATCTTGTGAACCGCGCTTAGTCATTATATTCATATGAAAACCTCCTTTTTAACAAATAAGAGCAATCCTGCCTCTAAATAAAGAAGTGAGATTGCTCTTTGTTATCTGTGGTTTTTATTTCATTAAGTAGTAATTAATTGCCAACCAGCAGGATATGCAGAAGGAGACCAAATATTATTATCAATTGTAGATTCATAAACTTGGCCTTCAAACATTACACGGTCGCCAGTCTTATACGCATTGGTTGAATCGGGCTGAACCCATTCTGGAATTTCATCAGTTGTTGATTCTTGCTGTGCTTCTGTGTCAGATACCCAAGGAGCTCCTACTGCGCCAGGTTCCCAAACATTATTATCTGCTGTAGAAGTCCAAATATCACCGTTGTGACGCACACGTGCGCCAGTTGCATAGCCATTTGTAGAATCAGGTTGAATCCAATCATAGATAATATCAGGGTCTGGATTTAATAGAATTGCAAATAGACTTGGCGCGGCGTCCGGTGTCCAAGTTGCTTGTGAAGTATGAGCAGTAAGTACTTTGTAAAGACCTTGACGATAACGAATGCGGTCACCTGCTGCATAATTTACACCAGTTTTCCATTCTTTAAACAGAATTGGATGCTCTGCGGCCGCTTCATCTGAAAGTGTAGCGGTAATTGCATTTATAGATGTGCGTAGTTCTTCTACTTCGGTAGTGGTATTTACTCCTAGTTCGTCATAAATCTCTTCTGCCTCAGTGCGAGAATAGATGATTCCGTTTTCTTCATATAGATTAAAGTATTCCAATGCTTCTTGAACGCTGTCGGTTGGGGTATATGAGGGTGTTGGTTCATTGCCTCCAAAAGTTACTAATAAACCTGCGCGATTGTTAGAATAAGTTTCTTTCATAAATCCCATAATATTAACCTCCTATTGATTTTGCTCATTATGAAATCGGTTGTAACCAAATCATACCTTCGGTTGGAGAGGATGGAGTGGTTGTGCTATATACTATTGGTGGTATTTGCCAAAGTGTTTTGGCATTAGTGTTATCCCATAAGAATAAACAATTATTATCTACAACTAGTTCTATTGTATTATTTTTATTTGTGGTATTATTGGAATTAGTTGGCAATGTGATTCCCCAAATTCTTGTATTGGTAGCATAATTATTTCTTCCATCTGGAATCATATAAGTGGTAGTGTTTCTGCGATGATATAAAGGATTATTATTGGAACGAATATAAGTTTTATAAGCAGCAGAACCAAATATTTGCGATGAGTTATCAGTAACTCCATTCCATCCATTTACAGTTGTTCCATACCCAAAAAATCCATCATCACTTTCTATCGCTAATATGCGATTACATTTTATTGTCATAGTGTTATCATTATTATTATATTTTAATGCGGCAAAAGCAGAATTTGGTTTTCCTGGCGCATCTTTATAGATCCAAATACCACGGTCTTTAGAGCCATCTGAATACATACCAATACGTCCTATTGTAGATGCAGCATAAACTTCATGGTCGCCAGAGGCTGTAGTGGTACCAGCCCATACGTTACTAGTTGCAGCAATACTCCCAGTTGCATTTATTGCACCAGTGGTTATTGCTGACAAAATAGTTTTTGTTCCATCTGAATATATCATCCATTGAGAAGTGGCAGCATCATATAGTCCATAATTTGTATCATCGCTACCATATCCTATTTTAAATACACTTGAACCGCGTTTAATGGTAATATCTCCATTAGAGCCACTAGTATTTTGAATAAATATTTGTTTCCATGCATTTGTATCTGTGCCTAAAGTTGTCGCAGAATTGGTTACTGGATATAAATGGCCTGAAGCTGTAATCTCATCAGTTCTTAAATTTGTAATAGAAGATTTATCTGGATTTTGAGTAATCATAATTCCACGATAAGCATCATTTTCATTGGTACTTACTGGAGTTTGGGTCATCATTTCTACGGAAATAGAACCATCTGTATTATAGTGAGCATCAATTAAAGCAAGGCGTTTAGTGTCACTTGAATAATTTTCATAACATCCTATTGTCCAATATTTAGCAGCGCTAGGTGCAGTTCCTCTTGTTACGTCATAGCGATATAAATTAATAAAGCTATCATTGCTTCGCATTAAATTAATTCTTGACTGATTATTTGCATCTGCGCTTACAATCGCATGTTCCTGTCCATTACTTCCTTGTTTTGCTATCCAAACTCCACGATTGCCATTTCCATTACTATTACCGGTTGAGTACAAACAAATACGTCCAGAATTTGAAGTGGCATATACGCTTCGTGAAACAGTATCAGAATCAGCTCCGACAAAGAAATACCCATTAATTACAGATGTGTTTCCTATTAATTCTACTCCCATTGGGCTACTGGTGCTACCACCTATAGTTGCTTTACCTTCTGCATTACGTCCAATTAACCAACCTCCTGTTGGAGTAAATGATGTTCCATCATAATATCCTTGAGAATATATTCCATGATATTGATTATTAGAGCTTAAACCAATTTGCATGACTATATTCGGTGAAGTTGTTACTAGGGCGGTATTTTTAAAATATATATATCTTGCAGTACTAGTTGATGTTGATATGAAACTAGCTGCTGCATTAACAGTAAGTTCACCAGTCATTGTACCGCCAGATTTTAATAAATAATTTGTAAAAGTATAACTACAAGCGGTAGCTTTACCATTTCCATCTAAGAAAATAGGAGTTGAAGCACTGCCAACTGGATTGCTATCGTTAGTTTTAAAGGCTAACTTGGCATTTACTTTAAGCGTGCCGGGAGAACTTTCAGCAGGATTTTGATATAATCTATAAATTAAATCATTGCCATTAGATTGAAATGACCAGCCCCATTTTTCATCTGTACTGTTCCATAATCCCATTCCAACATCTGTTAGCACCATAAAAGTGCGTTTATTTAAATATGCTTTTGTGCCCGATGTTGCCGCTTGTACTACACTACCAATGCCCCAATGTTGGTCTATGCCATTAAAGTGTTTTATAAGTGGATTCATTGCAGGAGTGGATTCAAATAATGCCGCTTTAAACAATTCAGGATTTTGAATTTGATAAGCTTTTGTTCCAGAAGCATATATAGTCATTCTAATTCCCAAAGCATCAAAACTACTTCCATTATAATTATTCCTTACATACCAATAGGCATCTACTCTTCCATCATCTTCAGATTTAGTGTTACCAGTAGCAGAGTAAATATTTGCTTCTAACCGAGTTACTATGTTTCCATTTGTATCCGTTAAACTCCAGTTAGAAGGATAAACAACAGTACCGGCAGTTCCGCCCCTGGCGTGTGCGTTTTTAGTTACATCTAAAGAAGCATAATAAAAATTAGTACTATATTGTATTCCAATATTGTAATCGGCCCAACGACGAATACGATTAGCTTGATTTACTTCAAATAAAGGTGAGTCATCAATTGTATTAGTATCGCCAGCCGAAGCGATATAAATACCTTTATTAGGCTCATTTGTACTACTACTACTTTGCCAAAAATATAATGCTCCAGCTGTGTTTCTTATACCTAAATATGTAGCAGTTGCCGCTGAAGTTGGTTGTATCCATAAATCTCCATTTACTTTACCAGAATTATAATAGATATTATTATTATCATCTATACTAACAACACTTTTTCCTGTGCCAGTTCCAGTTGCGGGTAACCATATACCACGAGCTAAATTACCATTTACATTATTAGCATAAAACCACATTTCACGGCCGCCCGCAGAGACTCTAAAAAATGAATTTGCTTGTGTTTCAGTTCCTTTATTTATAGTTATATCAGTATCCCATACACCAGTGGTTGACAATTTAGATACATCAAAATCAACTCTAGAAACATTTTCGCTTGTGTGGAATAATCTTATACCATGATAGACAGCATCATTTGTTGTCAAAGGCGTGGCGGTTAGAAATTCCATTCTCATTATTCCATCACTTTGATAAAGATTGTTGATAACACCTAATATTTTATTATCTGATTTTTTGCTTTTAAATTGAATACTTGTATAGGTATTGGCTGAAGGAGCAATACCACGAGTAATATTTTCATTATGAAGTGTAAAAAGCGGAGATGTTTTTTCTATAACAATATCATTAGATGATGTTAAAGGAGTAATAGAGTTATTACCTAAAGTAATAACTCCATTTGTAATTTTAGCATCTGTAATTCCATAGCCGCTAAGTGTGGTTGATTTTAAAGCGTATGAACTTTCATCACCAAGTAAATTCCATTTACTATTGCCCCACACATATTCTTGAGAACCATATAACACAACATCACCCGCGGCCGCAGTTACATTTGAACCACTAATGGAAACTGTAGCAGTTGTATTTGCGGTTCCAGTAGATATATTTGTAGTCGTAACGCCTAGGAAATGCATTGCGTTTGATAGACCGAGTGATGTGCGTAAAGTGTCAGCAGTAATTGCACCTGTATTGCCAGCGACACTTGTTACTGGATATGGTGGTGTTGTCCAAGTTCCGTCTTTTCGTAGGAATTGATTATTATGTGTTGTGTTAGTATCTAATAATGCCTTTTTAGCGTTAGCTTTACTTACCCAATAAGTAGTACCTCCACTAGCAAAAGTATCAATAGTAAGAAAATATTCTGGAGCCGCTTTTTCTGGTAAAGCACTGCTGCTAGTCCATTTAAGTGGTCCTGTCATTGTCCCACCGCTTAATTTCAAATAATCTGTGGCAGCTTCAGTTGCCATTGAGCCTAAACCCAAATTGGTTCTTGCTCCTGCGGCTGTAGCTGCTCCAGTTCCTCCGTGGTCAATTGCGACTGTACCGGTTACATTTGTGGCAGTTCCGCTGACGTTTCCTGTAACATTACCTTCTAATGGACCAATAAATTTAGCTTCGCTTAATGGTGATATATTATAATTGATATCCCACGTATAAGGATATTCATATTCACCACCCTTACCTTGATCACCCCAACGTGAAGTCAAGAATCTAATGGAGCATAATCCTAATGCAGCATTACTCTCACTATTATTATTCCAAGTTAAAGTTAGCCGTAAACTATCCTGACAAGTACCAATACTTCTAATCCAAATAGGAGTTTGAGAATAATATAAATCAGTAGCAGTCATTAAAATAGTCCAATTAGAACCACCATCATCGCTTGTTTCTAAAGTTAAATTAAAATGTGCAGATGGATAGTTATAAGTAACGCCCAAAACTAACCAAGAAGCAGCAGATGCGTAAAAACCACCATTTAACCATACCCATCTAGATCCTTTGATAGAAGAAGATAAAACGTTAGATTTTCCCCAAGCCTCTTTATGACTAAATAATCTTTTTTCAAGAGTTGACTCTATCCAAGAAGAACCATTGGTAGAAGTATAATATTTTGGTGTAGTCGCTCTACAAAAAGCCCATATATCATGCCATAAATATTTAGGTATTGGTGATTGAATAATAGCTGAAGCATTTGCTGGAATAACAGTGCCATTAGTTACAGAATAAGTAGAACCTATTGTCAAATTAGTAATTCCAGAAAAAGTTTTATTTCCAGTTACTGTTTCATTCCCGCTACTAGCAACCGCCCCAATATTCGCCGCAGTTAAATTAACTTGTCCGGTTCTATAACTGCTTTCTGAGTTGCCTTTTATACCAGTGACTCCCGTATTGCTAATTGTAGTGCCTGAAATTCCAATGCCAGTTCCCGCGGAATAAGTAGTATCTTTAATATTACAAACATCACCACTTGGTAATTGTATTTTGCTTATTGTATATTCATTTGTTGCCATTTTATCACCCCTTCAATAAAAGTAAATGGTATTTATACCATTCACTTTTTATTGACCATGAGTTAGTGTTAATCCAGTAGAATTTGTTAATACAGTAACACTATCTTTATTATTCCATTTAGTATTTGCTCCAGAAGCGGTAGCCTTAATATTGGTTGTTGTAGGAGTAACTGTAATTGTGCTACCAGTACCGAGTACTTCATCTGTAACAATATCTGGATAACCAGTAACTACTGTAGCGGTGCCATTAGCTCCTACAGCAGTTCCAGAAGCGGAACCGCCAATATATTTAGTTGTTTTACTAATATCTGTTGCTACGGAAATAATACCAGATTCTTCATCGTCTGCTCCAGTAGCAAGAACTACAGTTGGTTGAGTGACAGTGAATGTTGAATTTGCTCCTATAACACTACTTGCGGCGGGATTTCCAGTACCACTTAAAGCAGAAACAGTAGTTCCACTTGCAACAGATTCAACAATTGTTGCTCCAACATTTGTTGTAGTAGATGTGGCAACAGTAGAACCAGTTGCTACAGTAGTTGCGGAATCAGCCTTTTTGGCTGCAGTTACATCTGAAAAAGTAAATTGAGTAGTAGTTTGCGTATTTAATTTTTTTGCTCCAATAACTAAAGTTTCATTACTTACACTAACATTAGCAAGAAAATCTTCATTAGAAGTAGAATTAGCTGCTCCACTTACTGTTGTTTGACTTGTAGCAGCGGTTGCTTTTGACGCAGTAACAGTACCATTACATCCAGTAATACTAGTTGTAGATAATTTTTTACTAGTTGGAGAAACAGTTTTTAATACTGTTTCAAATTTAGGACTAGTAATTCCAGTCACAGCACTTTTAGCATCTTTAGAATTCCAAGCGGTATTTGCACCGCTTGCAGTTGCTTTTACATTAGTCTTGGTTGCAGTTGCATTAGTCAATACACCAACTTTTCCTGTTGCAGTACTATCTGCGGCTGAAAGAGAAATGGTTGGCTGAGTAGTAACTTTAACTCCTGTCAAAACTGTTGAAGTAGATGGTTCACCAAGACCAGTCATTGCAGATACATTATCGCCACTAGCTGACGCACTTGTAATACCAGTTGCAACACTAATAACTCCAGTTCCTGCTGTTGCTCCTGTTGCCAAAGAAATAGTTGGTTGAGTGATAGTAAAAGTTGCATCTGTACCAATAACAGTGTCAGTTTTCTTGTCAATAGCTACATTAGTTAAAATATTGGCTAAATTTAATCTCGTATCTCCAATTTTTTCCCAAAACCAAGTTGTGTCATCATCTATGTTTGGTTTTATTACTACATATTCATCATATACATCTAAACTTTGTTCTGAAGGAGTAGTTGAAGATTTTACTAAATAAAAAGCTCCTGGAGTTGCATCTTTTGCTGCTAAAGTTCCTGTTACAGAACCAGCTACTACGCCAGCTGGAATATTTGCTGCAGTGGCTGTACCGGTTCCATTCCAAGCAACAATAAAAGAACCGCCATTTATAAAATTTCTTGCGACTTCATCTTTTATATTATACGTAGTACCCGAAGGTAACGTAATTTTACTAATATCTGCCATATTTTTTCCTCCTTAATTACGGGTTAGGACAAGGGTTTCATTTACTATATTGTCATTGCAATTTAACTTACCGTCCCATTTTGTGCGTTCTGCCGCGGTAATGTGAACTGTAGTATTATTTATATGTGATAATAAATCTGCGGCGATTTCATCTCCAACAAAAGGTAAATCAATTCCATATGTTAAACCATCGCCTACTTTTATACCAGGAATGATTGTCCCATTAACGGTTCTTTTATCTAAATATATAATAATATCACCTTTATTTGGAACAAAGGTGGTTCGTTCATTCCAATTTGTAGTTGTGTCAGCCTTTATTGATATGTCATCCGATGTAACATATAAATCATTATCATTATAATTTACTGTAATGCCATTAGATGTTACTGTACCGGTGTTGAAAAGTGTTTGCGCCTGTTCTTCAGTAAGGTAAACTATTTTCTGTAGATAATTGCTCATCTTGCGGCACCTCCTCTAGTGGAATTTCTCGCCAGTTAGAGAGTGCATCATAAATACCAAGGACAGCATATGAAGTATAATATTCTCCATTTGTTAAAATATAACCATCTTCTGCGATTATTTCATTATTATTAATTATCATAACTTTCTCCTTATGCGGCAATGGTCCACCCTTTATTTGTCGCGATTGCTTTTTCTGTAGTGGTTAATGTATTAGCTACGATAGCTGTTATATGAACAGTATGTGTAGAAGAAACTTGAGGCAAACTGTTTAATATATTTAATAGTGATTGATGTGAAAGATTTTCACAGTTTGCAAAACCTATGTGAGTATAGTTCGGTGGTATTGGAAACCCTATAACATCTTGTAAAGTCGAGCAATCTCCTAGATGAGAATAAGCATTGGCACTAGTTTGATTAGTAACAGAAGGTATAGACCAACCACTTAAATCAACATATTGTAAATTGTAATTGTATCTTAATATAGTATTCATCGTAGTACAAACTGGCAAAGAAATATTTCTCCATATAACCTGTTTTAAAGAAGTACATTCATAAAAGATATTATTCATATTAGTGACTTTAGAATAATTCCAGTTTTGAACATTAGGAAGCTCTTCTAATGAATAACAAGATTTAAACATTGAATCAAGTGTAGTAGCATTACTTATATCCCAATCACCTATATCTCCAACACTTACTAGACTATGACAACCAGAAAACATGGAAGCAAATGAAGTGCATTTCTCGGGTTGCCAATTACTTAAATCTAAATTTTTTAAAGATATGCAGTTAGTAAAACAACTCACTAATGAAGTGACAGTATTCACTCTCCATCCACTTACGTCTAATTCTTTTAAACAATAACAGTTATTAAAAATACTGGCTATACTATTAGTTAAATGAAATTGCCAATCTTTAATACCCGTTATTTTTTCTAAAGACCAACAGTTACTAAATACACTGTTAGCTGTATTACTGGTGCTGCTTAAACCACTTACATCCCAATCTGGTAGATTTAATTCTTTTAAAGAATAACATTGAAAAAAAGCATTATATATGTTTGTACACTTATTTGTAATTTCTAACCAACTTGTATTAATTTTTTCTAATGACCAACAATAAGCGTACATTGAAACAATAGTTGTTAATGCACCAATTTGCCAACCATCCGTGTTTAGTTGTTTTAAACAATAGCAATAAGAAAAAGTTGAATTAAGACTGGTAACTTTATTTACATTCCAAGTTGATAAATTCAATTCTATAATAGATTGGCAGTTACTAAAACAGCTTGATAAATTTGTTACTTTTTCTGTGTCCCAAGAACTTAAATCAAGACTTAGTATTGAATGACATCCATTAAAAAAACTAGAAAAATTTGTAGCTTGACTAGTATTAAAATTTTCTATTCCTTTAATTTCAGTTAAAGAAAAACAACTAGCAAACATAGATGAAAAATTTACCCCAGCATTTGTCTTCCATCCTTCTAAATTTAATTCAGCTAAGGCTTTATTTCCCTCAAACGCATAACTAAAATTAGTAACTTTATTTACTGTTAAATGATGTAAGTCTAAAGTTCTAATTTTTAATAGTTGTCTAAAAGCTGAGTCCATGGTAGTAACATTTGGTGTTTTTAATCCGCTAATGTCAAAATCTTGTAATTCACGACAATAAGCCCAAGCATAATATAGACTTGTTAATGCTGTCCCATCTCCATTAGCAATTTTTTCACGTTGTAAAGTAAAAAGTCCCCAAGCATTAGTTGAATAACCAAGACAAAAACTTTGTAAATGTGGTACATAAGCTATCCTTTCAATTACTGGCTGACGTCTATAATGTTGTGTAGCACCATCTTGCGTTACATTATAACTATAACATCTATAAATATCACCAGTAATACGAATTACTGGATAATCACCATCAATAGTATTGTCCAACCATCGTACATAATTATTACTAGAATCACTAATAGTATCATAAGGAGTATAAACTCCATTAATTACATGGCCAATTTCTACGTTTATATCTGCGCCATTACTAGTTTTTTCAATATGCCACGCGACAGCTGCGCGTCCACGTGTATTATCATAAGTCATATAAATAAAGTCATTGCCTTCCATTTGTAGATTAAGGCTATCCAAGTCTGGCCACTCTTGAGGACGTACCCAATGATTATTATCAAAAGAAGTAAACATATCATATTCGCGCGCTTGAAAATAATTTTTTTTCAGTGCTGTTATCATTTGCGGAATATCTTTTGTATCAAATTCTCCAATTCTATAATTGACAGCATCATTCAAATTATTTAAAGTTTCGCTATCAATTTCATTTCCAGATGTTTTTTTATAACTTACTCCAACTTTATTTCTTCCTAAATAAACGCTCATAAACGAATCACCTCAACTTTTGTATCAGTGAAAATAGCATTTTCAGGCACATTAGATAATACTGTTTTATTATTAACTGTTCCGCTATCAATAAAGGGTAAATTTATAACATTAGTTTCACCGTCACCTACCTTTAAACGAGAAAAAGGGTGAGTATCATCAGCTGAATATATGATGACCTCACCCTCGCGTGGAACAAAGTTGGTTGCTAAGTCCCAATGTGCTTCAGTATCATTTTTCAACTGAATTCTCGTTTTTATGGTATTTCCAGCCATAAAATCACTTCCTTGGCATCATTTCAGCCAATTAATTTTGTAAGCGTCTTCTTTCCACAAATACCATCAGCAATTAATCCATTTTGCTTTTGATATTCCTTCAACGCTTGTTCTGTCGCGGCATCAAAAATTCCATCCTTGCGGCCGCAATCATAACCTAATTCATTTAATGCTTGTTGTAATTCTTGAACAGCTCCATTATTATCACCCTTTCTTACCGTAGTCCACTGTAAGAAAAAGAAACTCCTTTTAAGAGGAGGCTCAAGACGAAGTTGGTCTGTTATAAACCATTCTAAATCTTTACTTCCACATAATTTATTTAAATCCACATTGCCAGAAATACCATCTACACGGCCTACACTTGTATATTGCCAAATATCACAAGGAAATTTTGGCATATAATTTTCATCGGTTAATCCGATATTTTTGCCATAACGTGGTATCCAAATAAAATCAAAAGAATCTTTTATATCTCTTATATAAGGGTAGCGGCTTTGGCTTATATATATGCCAACTTTTTTCGCTCCTAAAAATCTTAATGTTTCTAAAATTGTTTGACAAACTATTTTTGTAGTTTTAGATGTTTGAGTTTTATATTCTATGTCTGGACAGAAAAATAAAGGTTCTAACCCATCTTGCGTTGCAGCCGCATAGAAAAATTTTGTTTCTTCCTCTGCTTCCTCTTTCGTTCCTGCTTTAAAATAATGATATACTCCAAAAGGAAGCCCGCAATTTTTAGCATTAGAAACATATTTTGTGTCTTTGCTATTACCTACGCTAGAACGAAAAATTACCATATCTAATTCTTTGCGCGCCTTAGCCCAATCTATATTCCCTTGATAAACGCTCACATCTGCTATTTTCATACCGTTCCCTCCATAAAAGAAAAAAGGCGGGTAAAATACCCGCCTTATTTATAGAAAATAAAGTATTGCTTGCATTGTTCTTTCATTAATTTCTTCTTTGCCTTAGCTCTTGCAGCAGCCGCAGAAGCGGGGTCGTTTACATATACATATGTGTCGTCAACCCACCACCAACAAATGAAGTGTCCACCTTTAGTCCAAAGACCTGGCTTCATACTACATACTACATATGCGCCGTCTTTAATTGCGGCTTCAGCAGTAGCGAAAGAGGTAGTTTGTACGAATTTGCTCGCGCCGTATTTATTAGCACAACATTTAAAGAAACCCCAAGCAGTACCACTGTTCGTAGTGCGATAGCCTTTGGAAACTGCGAGTGCAGCTAGAGTTTTAGGAGTAGCTGTACTATCCCACCAAGTCGCTACTATATCTGCCATACTTGTAGGACCGCATCCTGAATTACGAATGGTCTGCTTTTTATTATAAGTATTATTTTTAGTATATACTACAGAGCCCCACTTGCTATCATATTGTTTAAAATTCTTGGGTTGGACGTTTTTCTTATTAGGAGTAGTAGGTTGCTCTACAGTTTTTTCATTTGAGAAAGCCGTCATCCAAGTAGAAGGGCCTACAACACCATCTACGATTAATACTCCCGCCGTAGTTTGATAAGCACGAGTAGAAGCTTTAGTCTTAGAACCAAAGACTCCATCATCGGTTATACCTAAAAATAATTGCCACATCTTAACATATTTGTTTTTATCACCTTGACGAATTGTTGGGAGAGTTTTAGCTAAGATGCACCAATCATTTTCGGTCATTTCTCCGTTAGGCTCTAGACCTAGTCCTTCTTTCCAGTTATTAAGTGCGGCCGCGGTTTTAGGACCAAATTTACCGTCAGCTTCTATATCTAAATAAACTTGAAGTATCGTTACTTCAACGCCTTTATCTTTATTTTTAATTGTTTTCATTGCTACTATCCTCCACTAAAACTAAACGACCATTATCCATTTTAATCCAAACTTGGTCTTCGTTTTCTTCATTATAGTCATTATGTTCTGTAGCAACACCTAAATTGAATAACATCATAGTTAAAACCCTCCTTTTTCTCAGTCTACCAAGATTGAAGCAGAACCGCAATCTAAAATTAAATATTTTTGACTTCCTGTTGCTGTTGTATTACTACCTTCGGTAATATCATATATACTACCAGTTTTAGCAATTTTTGCTAAAGTAACTTCTGTATGACTAGAAAGCTCACCATTGGTTTGAGTGATGCCAGTTAAAACACTATAAACATCACCGTTCGCGGCGGTAGCAGATTGAGAAGAGTCTAAATCAGTTACTAGTCCACTTGCATAAGCCTTGACCGCAGCAACCGTTGGTAATTTAGCATCATCAGCTGTCCCAGAGGCAGGAATTGAGGTACTAACATCTTTATACGCTGCCGCATCTAATCCATGTACTTTTACTTGAGAAGCAGTACCACCGGTTGGTGTGACTGAAAATTCACCATTTACGGAGCCTTCAGCAAATGTATAAGTAGTATCTGTTACTGTTTCTGTAGCAGTAGCCACATCAGTAATATGACCAAATTTATCAGTAGTAATTGTTTGGATATATGTGCGGCCACCTGCTGTGCCTTTAGTGCTTGCTGTAGCTCCAGAAGGAACTGCGTGACTAATTGTTTGATTAGAACTAATTGCGCCACCGCCAGTTAATCCATCAGTACCAGTTACTGTAGTGGTTTTTAAAGCATAAGAACCTTCGTCGCCTAATTCACGCCAACTGGTGCCATCATAAACATATTCTGAATTACCATAAGTAACAACATCACCAGCATTATAAGTTCCTGTTGGAGTCGTCTGTGTTGGGTCAGCTTCAACTTCACCTTGATAATGCATTGCTCCACTTAAACCAGCAACTGCATCATGAACAAATGCTGTGGTAGCAATTTGTGTGGTATTTGTACCAGCTGCGGCTGTGGGAGCTGTAGGAGTACCAGTCAAATCCGGAGAATTGATTGGCGCTTTTGCGGCTAAATCTGTAGTTAAATTAGTAACCTGAGATTCTGCAATGGCAATATCACTAAAGGTGGCAGTAATTTTACCATCCACTTCGTCAAAAACTGTAATGGTTTTTGCTGCTCCAGGAGTCCCGGTAAGAGTATCAGTTAATCCACTAATAGCATCTATTACAGTACTTTGAGTAGCTACTTTATTAGTAGAAGCATTATATGTACCATCAAACTCTAAAGCATCTTGTACACTTGATAAATCAATTGTACTTATAGTTGTAAAAGTATCGTCATCAGTTCCTTTTGCCTTAGATTGTAAAAAATATTTACCTGCATCGTTTCCGGTGCCTGCTTGGATTCTATATTGTGTATCAGTATCTTGAATTTGGCCAGCAATGTATGAATCAATATTTTCAATTTCTGATGCTGTATAAGTAGGTTTTGTTGCGGCTTTTGCCCAACTATAAACATCGCCAGCTATTGCTTGAATCCAAGGTAAAACAGAAAAAGTATGTCCCGCAACTCCATCACCAATTTTAATACCTATAGCTGGTGGATTATTTGATAATGTATTGCCGTCTGGACTTGCGGTAGCCCCAGTAGGTATTTCAGCAATACAAACTTCACCCTTCATTGGAACAAATGTGCTAGACATCCAATGAGTTAAAGTATCATATTTTAATTGAATTCTAGTTTGAATTGTATTACTAGGCATTGCTTACACCTCCTTATGCTGTACCGCCATTAAGAATAAATTCATCACCATTTGGAACATATAATTTTGTAGTTGAAACACGATTAAGTGACATAATACCAGTGATAGAGTCAACTGAAACACTGTTATCAGCATTACTAGAATATACACCACCTAGCGTTGTGGAGGTAGCAATATTTAATTTACCCACATCACTTGCGGCGACTCCACTATCAACCAAACTACCATCTGCCGCTATACTTGCCAAGTTACCTGGAGCTTGTACAGAAGGTTTCTGAACGTAGTTAGTTAAATCCACTGATGTATCACCAATTTGAGTCAGGACGCCATCTATTGAAATATATTCTTTATATTTATCTGCACCAGTAGCAGTAGTATCCTTTATCATATATATGGTATTGGATTCAATACTTGTAGTAGGTAGTTCAGTGACTACACGACGTTTAAGATGGTCAGCACTAGCAACAGCGTTTGCTACTGTAACATCTACATAATTTTTTGTAGAGGCTTCATTATTGGCTTGAGGATCACGCACAAGAGTAACTAAAACACCATCTAAAGTACCCTGCATTGGGTCATATGTTGCTTTTGGTCGCACCCAACGAGCCGTTCCATTTTTTACTTCTAATTCTACCCTAGTAGGCCATTTTGTTAAATCTGTTTCATTTACTTGTATTTCTTCAAAAGTGTTTTCATTATAATACCAATAAGTCTTTCCAAAGTCTGCTACGCTGATTTTATCATCAACTAAAGTGGTTAATATGCCATCAACATTAGTATGAGTATTTATATAATCTAGGTCGTTAAAATTAGTAACGCCATCGCCAACTTTGACTAAACCGGTATCAATTTCAATACCAACTTCACCGCGTGCTAATTTTGGATTTTTAGACGCCCACATTTCGGCGGAGTCATTACGGAGAATCAAGGTTGCTTTTACATTATTTTGTGCCATTATGCCTCGCCTCCATCTATAATAGTATTTGCGATAAGCATTGCATTAACTGGAATATATTCATTATCCCAATAATAAAGTATCTTTTCATCTAAATCAAAATATAGATATTCTTCTGAACCCGTAGCTGGAAAATTTGTAAATAAATCAAAAATAATTTGTTTATTATTAAGATATGCACCAAAATGCTTTTTAAACTCAGTTTCTGTGCCATAATAGCCACTTCCAGCTGCGATTATAAATAATTGTTTTACTAAACTACTAATGGATGCATTCTCCCAAGGATAAACCATTCCCAGACCTGCGGTGCGAGGTCTGGGCGGCATAATGTGAGAATTATATTCAAGAAGTAAATCTCTTGTACGCCATCTTTCTTTACACATCTTGAGTCACTTCCCGAATATCACAAATTGGAAGAGAGAAGGCTGCATAATATGAATTAATTTCATCACCATCTATAGGGCGTATTTGCTCTTCATCGCCTTCTTCATATTGCGGATTCTTATATAAAACTATATCCCAAAGATATTTTTTAGGTTCTAAATCAGCAGTATCTTCACGAGTAAAATTAATCGTAATAATATCATCATCAATAGTACCCTTTATAGCATGAACCGATTTTTTAGTCATTGGGTCATATATATAAAAAACCGCTGTATCATTTCCTTCCACCGTTCCCTGTAAGGGTATAGTAAAAGAACCGGTGTCACCGCGAGGAATGATTAAACGACGCTGAATTAGCCTAATCATTAATCATCACCCTCTCATTTAACGATAATATCTATAATCATTTCCGCGTCTGTTATAACGTGGATAGTATCCAAACTCTTCTTCATCTTCATCTTCATCGTCATCATTGAAATTGTAATTAGCATAATTACCTTCGCCGCGACGACGGAATTGAGAATTCTTTTCATTCATTGTACGAATCTTGTCAGCATAATGACGCTTTAGTTCATCTTGCTGTTGTAAAATATAGGCCATATCATAGCCAGTACTTTCAAGATTCATCATCTTGTTTTCAGCAGTTGCAATTTCTTTTTCTACATGCTCAATTAGATGGTCTAATTTGCGGGCAGCTTCACGCTCATTCATTTGCTCTAAACGCTGTGCCATTTGAGATAGATACTGACGAGTTTCTTTCTCATATTCAATCCACTTTTTAAAGCCATCTTTAACCGCATTGCGTTTGGTTCCTTGGTCTACATCATAACGAGTGTAATTATACCAAGTGGTAGGAATAACATTATTAGCATAATTTTTACCAACATTAGCCATACTGGTCATGCCATTGATATTATTATTCATATTATTGTTATTCATACTATTTTGATTATTATTATTTTGATTATTATTTTGATTATTATTGGCCATATTAGCCATATTAGATAACATGCCACTTACCATATATGTAGGCTGTACTAACTGATTGTACTCTTTCATATACATATCTTTTGCCTTACGATATGTAAGTAGTTCGCAAAGCATTTGATACTCATGACACTTCTGATAACCAGGTAGGTTTAAGAAAGCATAATAATCAGCAAGCTGCTCGTGCATCTCCACACCCTGCTTCATTCTATTAATTAGTTCGGAGTAGAGAGTTTGTAGTTCTTGATTGTTCTGAGCCATAACTCATCCCTCCATTAAATTAATTTAGAAACTATCATATTAATATGTGCGTCTGTTGCCTCAACTTCGCTTGGATTTAGAACACCAATAGTTACTGCCGCAGAAGTCCAATTACAAGGACAATCACTTTCTTCTACTACTACGAGAGCTTCAAAAGCACCATTCGCAGAACCTGCGGCCGCAAGAGTAGTTGTGCTAATAGCTTGTGGTAGTGGTACACCATTGCGAGTTAGCTGAATAGAATAATCTCCTGCGTCAGCTAAAGTAGCAAAACCATCTACATGAACATTATAAATACCACGCTTTGTTAGGGCAATTCCGCCCGCGCCTGCGGCTACAGCTGTATTACCTTTTAGAAAAACAACATTATTTAAAGGATAAGTACCATTAGCGGCGACAGTTACGCCATCACTATAAGCTTGAATCATTTTAATTCCTCCTATAATAAAAAAGAGGCACCTGTCCGAAAACAAGTGCCTCATTAAACTAGACACACTAAATGTGTTCGGTGTTTAAATTACATGTTGAATCCATTGCAGCCGCAACCATTGTTGTTGCAGAAAGGATTGTTACCGGCATTGTAAGTCCAGCCGGAAGGATAACGAACTACGCCGTTTAGAGCGTTCTGTAGCTGTAGAGCATCAATCTGATTCTGCATATCAGCCATACGATTACCAGTAATAGCATCAATAATCTTCTGAACGCCAGCATTAGTAGTCTGGTTGATAGAAGCGGTATTCATAGCGTTCTCATAACGAGCCTGGGCGATGCCAGCATTAATGCCATTGAAGCCTTCCATCATTGCCATACGAGTATCGCAGCAGCACTGATTCTGGTTAGCTAGTAGAGTCATTTGATTGGTACGAATGTCACCAATTTGAGCTGCTAAAGCAGCCTGAATATCTTTAGCTACATTAATATTGTCATACTTTGCCTGATTAGTAGCGGCTACAGCCTGAGCAGCACCGTTAGTAACAGCATTCATTAGATCACGATTTTGGTCTTGTAGGTCATTAAAGTTGAAACCATTTTGTACGAAATCTTGTGTAGCATACTGTGGATGGTAGCCATTGCCACCAAAGCCACCGTTGCCCCAGCCGCCCATTAGGGCAATAATTGCGAATAGCCAAATCATGCTACCCCAGCCTCCTTCCATACCCCAGCCATTATTATTGCCGGTTAGTAGAGCAACATCAGAAGCAGTTAGTCCTTCATTACCATTCATAAGGGACACCTCTCTAATTTTATTATATATAATAAAAAATCCGCTCTAGCGGATTTTTGACATAATAAAAGAGCCAGTAATAAATTACTGACTCATTAATTCTTGTATAAATTCTGTGGGGTTAATACCTTTTTGTTTTGCTAATGACATAAAAGCTGTTTGGAGATTTCCTCCATTTTGTTTGATTAATTCTAATGCTGGTTTAATATTAGGATTATTCATAAGCATTTGATTCATCATAGCTTGGGGATTTCTTAAACTCATTAGCTGTTGTAATGCTTGTTTAGCCTGCTGTATTTGAGGTTTCGTCAAGTTGTTCGTTGCGGGTATTTGACTTCCGCTGTTTATTTGCTCCATTATAGGATTTGGCATACATCTTTTCCTCCAATGCTGCTAGTCGTTGTTCAAGAGAATTTAAATCAACTGGCGGGGCTGGTTGAAATGGCGTAATGGTATATGGGGTTACTGTTTTGTATCCCGCGCCATCTGTCTGTACAAACCAGACCAGAGGATCGTTTTCATCTAATAATAGAACTTTACTATTGGGCGCCATTTGAAAAGCGTCTGCGCCATTTTGGCCCTTAACCTTAATAATGTCATAACGAGGAAAACTATTTACACTCATGCGAGACAAATAATCTTGTTGTGGCATAGCGTTCATTCCATTCATCATGCCCATTAGGTTATTATTATTCATCATACCATTATAACTATTCATATGTGGTCCTCCGAATATAAATATCCTTCATTGAAAGTGTATGAGAATTAGAAAGTAATCAGCCCGTTTTCTTCTTACTATAAATAAAAAAGAGTAAGGTCAAACCTTACTCTTCTTCACTATACTTGCGGCCGCAAGAAGGACAATAATTACATATCCTCATGTTATTTGCTGCATCTAAAAAGAATAGTTCCTTTTCCTTCTTTCTCTTTTTGTCCCAGCAAAAACCACAACCGAATTCTTCTTCAATCTTTACTGGGGTCGGTTCTTGTGAAGCCTTATAAGATTCTTCGTTGTAAAATTTCATATTGTTCCTCTTTAATATTTATTCGCGGAGACTAAAGCAATTAAAAAGATACCAACTGCCATTCCTAAAATGAATGAACCGAATAACCACCACGCGCCTACCATACAATCACTCCAGCACCGCTTCTAAGGCGGTCAAATTCCTTTTTAGAAATCCAGCGAACAATATCAAAAGTGCGCTTGGAATAGGTATTATTAATATTGATTTCCTCCGCGTCTAAAACACCAATCTTTACCTTTATCGCAATGAAAGGTGTTTCATTTTCATCATACATATTGACTGCCATTGTATCAAGAATAATCCAATCGTCAATATCATAAAAATTAGGATGCAAGTTTGTCATTCTCCTTTCCCCTTTCTGATATTATTATATCAGAATTTTAGATAAAAGTCAAGTACTTAATCCATAGTCAATAATGCGTAAACCAAAAGTTGGGTTGTAGCCAATATTTGACGGATTATTTATAATATCTTCCTCATTTAATTCCAAGTAATTGCACACTATTGGAATTTCTCGTAAAAAATCTGTTACCTCTGCTTCACTAATATTGAAACGCTGTAATCGCATTCCCATAATAATTAGATTTTCAGTGCTATTTAAACTATATACTTTGTCTTCGTCTAAGAGTGGTGTAAAACGAGGAAAGTATAAAATTGGAATATTATCTTCACTCCATCCAGTTCCTACAATTGGAGCCAGTAAGTTACGGGTATCTTCAGTTGCGTTATACCAAGTAAACCATTCATTATATTGCTGTTCAATAGCTGTTCTTATATCAGGTTTAGTTATATTTTGTAAATCAAGATAACGAGTATCCATATATTCATCAAAGGAAGGTAAATTGATACTATTTAAAGAGGCATCATATGGTATAAGTTTTTGAATATATTCGCCCGATTCCCCATAGGGGAGTACGATGCGACTCCCCATTACTTTTCCTCTGGCTCACCAATAAGTGAGGCAATCTTCTTATGACGACGCTTAGTGTTGATTTCAAGCTTCTTTCCATAACTATTAATAGAATCCATAGCCTGATTTAGCCAACTATCAATAGTATTAACATATAGATTCGCGCGCTTAAAAAAGCTGTTCTGAATCTTGTCCTTCGCGCGAGTAAAGGCAATTAGCTTGCCAGTCTCAACAGAAAACTCATCCTCTGGATTACAAGAAGCAATGCCAACAAACTTATTGGGCATCATTAGCTTGGGATACAGATGAGAAAGGTTACTATTCCAAATCATGATATTATCACAATCAGGCCTAATCTTCAAGTTCTTATCAGCATAGTCAAGAAATAGGTAAGAAGTATTATCAATAATACAAATCACCTTGCGTGCGTCCTCGTTGACGATAAACTGAGCCCTGTCCTTAGTAATGTTAATCTTCATAATTTTGTTATCTCCTTTTCTTTTCTTTATTTATATTATAATATAATTTTAATTAAAAGTCAATGTTTAAGTTTCCAAAGTATAACATTATAATCATTTAATTCTTCTTCAATAATAGAATAAATAATTTCCCATTCGCCACCGCCAAGACCAGCACCAATACCGTATGGCATATTAATTGTTATGTTATTTAAATGTAATCCTTTAATTTCACGCTTAATTGCGCAACAACATTCGCGAAAGGCTGCGTAGTCTGTATTACAATTATATACGCTCCAATTATCCTGAGCAAACATACAACAAGTCCATTTACCATCTATTTCCGCGCGCATTAGTATTGTACCAAGTAGTTCATCTGCTATAAAATCATGACATAAATTTTGATATTGATTAAAAGCAAACGGATATAGTTCTTTAAAAGTTTTAGCCACGCCTCGTCCCATGCTGCCTTTACAATTTACTTGATGGCATATAATACCGCTAGGTGCGGAAAATAAATTTCCTTCTATTATTCTAATCATGTAAATTCCTTCATAATAATTATATTTGGATGATCGCTACAATAAATAGAATTTGTAGTATATACTTTTGTAATTAAATTTGGAATATCCATTAATGATTTTCCATTAATATGCGGTTGAAGTACAGTATTTTCGCAATGCGATGCCCATACATAAATGTTATTGCATCCCATTTCTTTTAATTGTTTTGCCGCAAGATAAAGCGTACTTCCGCGAGAAATAATATCATCTACAATAAGAATATCATGCCCGGCAATCATATGTTTCGCGCCCATAACCTGAAGAGAATTAATGTTTTGAGTTGACCACTCTCGATCTTTTACACCAAACGCAAAATAATTATCTCCAATAATATCCTTATATCTCTTAGCACCGCCTTCGTCACAGAAAAATAAAGTTGCGTCTTTATAATGATCTAATAATCCATTAATTTCAAGAGCGGGTCTATAAACCTCAACCCTATCTAGTAACGCTGGAGTAACATTAGAATGCGGGTCATAAATTTTTACTTTATTAAAATTAAGCGAATTAATAAATTTACAAAAATGTTTGAGAGTAAAACATTCATCTTTTTCCTTAATTCTGTCCATTCGAGCATGCGGAACATACCACATTTCAAGAATTAAATATAAAATTTTATAATTATCGCGTAAATGATTTACAAGAAAATATAAATCTGCCATTTCTTCATCATTATTATAAAACCAAGTGATGATACAACCATTTTCTAGTGCATAAGGAGGTATAAATCGCAATCTCAAAGTACCATCATTAAACTTCTTAAATTGCACTTCTCTTCTATCTACCTTAATCATATTCCCTCACAAAATCTTCAAATTCTTGCTTACGTTCTGTAAGTGTTTTTAAAGTACAAATTGTTTCATAAGCATATTCATGCTTTATGAATATGAAATACCAGTCTGGCCCGCGAAAATCACCATTTTCAATAGTGACTATGCTTATACTACTAGAAAGTGCAACTTTCCAGTAATTTTTTATTAGTTCTAATTCTTGCTCATTATGAATTTTTGCCACATATTTTCCTACATGACCGTTCATAAAGATTTCTTTAGTTTTTAAAGTTTCATCCACTTCTTTGCTCAAACGGTCAAATTCATAAAAATCACAACGTGCGGGATAACTAAAAATATTCATATTATAAATCCTTCTTATTTGGTATGTTAAAACGTTCCACTTCCTCTTGAGTAACAGGAGTATTTAACCAGTTAAGAAAACTAACTTCTGTATGATCTTTATTAAAGCCCTTATAATAATTATAAACACTATGTAACCATTCATTCCAAGTAGGAAGTTCTGGATGAGTTTGCGCCCATTCATAAACTAACTGAACTGCCTTTTCTGGATATTGTTCATCAAATTCATCGCAACCATCAATTTTATCAAGAACTTGATTAAAAGGGCATCTTTCACAAGCCCCATTTTCTGGGACACGCTTGTAGGCACACATACGTGCCTTTTGCCGCAAATATTCTACTGCATCCATAGTTATTGTAACTTCTGCTTTTTTTCGCTTTTCTGGATAAAAATCACATTTTGATTCATCTCCGCCACATTGACATATTTCTCTTTCTTTTGTACCATAGCAACGTGGTATGTAACCTCCAAGACCATCTGTATCTCGTATATAGCAATTACAATTACTCATCTTAATATCCTCTCTTAATATCCTTGTAAGTTCGTGTAATGTAGAAGGGAGCTTCTTTTACTTCTACGATTGGTCGCTTCTCCCACCATTCCATAAAAGAAGTGACTACGCCCGCAAGAATAAAAGTTCCACCAATACAACAAATTGACTTTAATAGAAATAGCATATTATTTTCTCCTTTTCTTTTTCTATATTTATTATACCAAAAAATAAAAAGGAAGTCAAGAATTAATCTTGACTTCCTTCATTTACTAATTGCCATGCTAAAGGAAAGTCAATAGGATTCCAATTATTATCATTTATTAGACTTGTATAAATATATTCTCCCATTTTTATTTTATCGCCTTGAGAGTATGGTGTGCGTGTTTCATCCCAAGGCTCAATAAAATCCACAGGACGTTCTATAGCAATAAAATTAATGGAATCTCTATCTGGTGGAGTATTAGATTTAATTGGATTTAATACTTGATAAATAGTATTATTATACATCACTATATCATGCGTAGCGTATGAGACACTAGAACTCCAAAGAGGAATTAAAAAATGTATTTGATAAATATTATTATCTGTAATTCCATTTAGCATTTTAGTAAAAAATTTATGCGCCTTTTTTACTTGTTCTTGCGTTATATTATTAAAATTAGTAAGAAAACAATCATTAAAGTATTCCTTTGAAGCGGTTGGAGATTTAATGGCAATATTAGATTCAATAATTTTATCTATTTCTTCTTGATTATTAGAAATATAAGATTCATAATAATTGCCATTTAATTGTATATAAAAATGTTTATTAGAATAAACTTTTGTTCTCGCCTCTGTCATACCAGAGGTTTGGTAATTTTCATATATTAACATGTTTATACCTCCTTTATGTACAGAAACCAAAAATAATATATGGATTGGACGCGCTATTACCAACTACAGTTACAACTGAATTAGAATATTGAATTGTATCTAAATAGCTCGCAGTAGAACTGCTATAATCACGAGTAACTATACCATTTGTTGGGCGAATATTAGTTTCACCTAATTTATAATCATTTTTATTACCGGTACTGAAATAACTATAACGTTTAGATTGTGTGCTATTATGAGTAGTTATACCTACTTCCGCAGCAGATGGTATCCAAATTTTTTCTTCTGATGTAACAGTGGTACTATTTCCTAATTCATTGTATCCAAAACTTTCTTTTTGAACTGTTTTGATACCATTTCTTATTGGTTCGTCCATTTTTAAATATAATTCATCTAAAAAAGTTTTTACAGCCGAAGGTGCCTTATTATAATTACGTTCTATCCCGGTAGCTAAAGCAGAGCAAGGTACAGTATTAAAATATGTAATCGTTTTACTCATCCAGGTTAATCGTACAGAATTGCCATTAGTATTAATATCTTTATTCATATCTACAATAACCATTTGAGTAGGAATACCATCAATTTTTATTGTTTTAGTCGCTCCGATCTTATAAATATTTGTATTTAAATCAGAAGCGGAATTACAATCATTAATAATTTGTTCCCAAGTTTTAATATCATCACTAATACTATCCTTATCTAGGGCCTTATCAGCTTCATAACTTGTTAAAGGTTTAATGAACGACGCGTAAGTGCTCCAATTAGTATTATTTTTATAATCCTCTAATAGTTCTTCTGGCACATAAATAAATCCATTTCCTGAACCAATAGGAGTACTACCTAATCCAGCGGTTAAAGCACGATTTGGAGTTAGAACGTATGGATTATATAGTCGTAAAAATTTTAAACTATAATTATTTCTAAACCAAAGACCGTTAAACCAGTCTGTGCTTTGATTGTGATTTAAAATATTTACATTTTTTCCTATAGCTACATCGCGCAGCCAATAATTATTCTGAAAGCTAGCTTGCATAGACTGCGATTCATCTGGAGAAACAGTGCTATTTGGTATTGGATTGCGGGCGCCCATTAGATTTGGTAAATCTAATGATTCTAATTTAGTATTATGAAGAAACTGTATATAGAAAAAACTATGGTCATGTAAAAAGCCATATTGACTTTCTATATATTGTAGACTATCTAAATTAATTTCTTCCAATTTATCATTGCCTATAAAGCCAATTTGCTGTTGAACATTTGGAAATTTAATAGATTTTGCATTTGTATCTAATAATACTATTCCATTATAGTTGGCTCTAGGATTATCATCAATACTAATTAATTCGGGTATATTGATTTCAGTTAAATTAGAGGACTTTGAAAAAAAGTCCTCTAATTTTGCTAAACTTATACTTGGATCATATATCATGCTTTATTCGCCTCCTCAATAAGGCTATTTACTGTAGCTTGATTGTTTGCGGTGATTGGTACAATACGCTCTTTCGCTGTGTTTATTAAATAAGTAGGAATAGAATAATTATTTGCATTTGCGGAATTATAAATATCATTATAAACTGTTGAGTTGACATAAAGAGTATTAGAACTATTTAAGAAGTTATCAAAACTTCCTGTAGCGTCTGTAGCATTAATAATTGGTAATGTAGCATTAGGTGTTATAATAATACAATTTGTTACTCTATAGAAACAACTGTTATCTACTATTATATGACCAGTATTATTAAAAATAATAATAGCATTATTTATACCATAAAAACAGTAGGCACCTAAAGTAATATCACCATTACCATTAAAAATAAAATAATTCCGAATATTATTATTAGTAAAATTAGCGAAACAATATTTTCCAATCGTTGTTGCTCTTGTTTCTAATTTTACAAAATTAGTATTATGATAAAACGCGCCATCATTAATTGAAGAAATATTATTTAATGTACACTTGGTTAACTTATTTAAGAAATAATTAGTATAATAATCATCTGTTTTATAATAAGTCAACAAAATGTCTTGATTACCAGTAACTCGTAAATTAAAGTTAGAATCAATACGAGGATTCCAACCCAAGAATTGATATTTACGTTCATCTATTGGTACATTTAATTCATTACTTCCATCCGCGGCTAAAACATTTATAGCTGGTTTATATTGTTCTAAAGCACTTTCTGTGACTGTATTCCCAGCGGTTGTTCCCGCAATCACTGTACGTTTCAATACAGCTATGGGCTCGCCAACTTTTTCTCCATGAATATTTGTATTATATACAGAAATATTATATGTAGCCGCTTCATCATGATTATAAACAGCATACCACGCTTCTACTTTAGCTTGTTTATATATAATAGAGGCAGTATCGTAAACATTCGCACGTTCATCATCATTCGGATAATTTGTTGGTATATTAGAATCACTTGTCCAGTGTTTATATTTATAAGTATAGTAATCTTTAATAAAATCATTGATAATAATACCAGTAATTTGTTCACCTGGAGCTAAATAAGTATAAGTAATTTTGGGTTGTACATTTTCATCTAGATAATGGTATTCCATTCTATATTCATCACGCGATATTGGTCGCGCGCTCAAATCACTCTGAATATTTACTGGTGCAGGATTCCATCCACCAAATCCAACTCGTGTTGGATGTTCTGGTTTATTTTCTTCAGTTAAACCATTATAATTATCTAAATATTCATCAGTAAAGTATGAGGTTGGGCCATCTATACTAGCACCTTTTACTACACTACTAGTACCAATTAATTCATTGCTAAATCCATAAAAACGCACATTATAATATTCTGCATATCCTTCTTCGGTTTTACCATAAACTTTAAAATCAAATTTTGAAGTAATATCAGATACAGTAAAGTCAGATGGCATTGCGGTTTCAAGATAAATAATGCAATTAGTAATAGAGGCATTAACAGCAACTAGTTTATTAAAGAAAACGCGGAAATCTTCAGTAGTCATTTTGAAAGTTAAATTACTTAAACTACAATTAGATAAATTAGTAGCATTATTAATCATTGTTGGAATATCTATATTTTCACTTATATTATCTAATATAATAGAAGTAATATTACTATAATCATTATTTCCATTAAAGAGAACTTCGTTCTCACTATCAGTAATCTCGTCTGCTGGTAAATATGCTCCTATAATTAAATTCTCTAAATAAGGCTGATTTATAATTCTAATAGTATTAATAGTTGTAGGATACTGAATAGTTTTTAATACGCCGCCTTGTGGTAAATTGACATTTGTAATTTGAGTGCCACTTAAATAAATGTATTCCAAATTATAGCATTCATTTACAGATAAGTCTGCTGTATAAGCAGCATAATTACGTAAGTCAAATAATCTTAATAGTTTATTACCAGATAAAGAAATAGAAGTCAAACGAGTATTAATTACATTAGCACTTCCTAGACGCAATGTTTGAAGTCTAGTTGCTCTAGTAAAATCAACATTTAATAAGTCTAATGATGCTAAATTTTCAATTGAACTAATTCTAGAAGCTGGTGAGACACTAGACTCTACGCGGTCTGAGCCTCCCTCTCCTGTAGCATAACGTTCAATTATTCCCGACTGTCCAGCCGCCAAACGAATAGTAGTAGGAGCACTATCTTGCGCACCGACTTTAAATGTTACATAAGCGTCTGCATAAACAGATACTGGAATATGTAATAGGCCGCTTCGCGCGCCTAAAGAAATAAAATCTGTGTTAGCGTTTATTGCATACTTACTATTAAAATATTTAAATCTATTTTCTAGCCACCATTTACGTTGTTCTGTTTTAAGACCTAACAACATAGGGAGCGCACGAGTATCACGAGTTAAAGGCTGATTATTTGCGTCATATGCAGTAATCCAGTCAATATATTTTGCATCCATATCTTCATTAACGACTGTTTCAGACCACACACCTTGGTGTGCTTCAAAACTATTTTCAAGAGAGGTATATGAAATATTAGTTTGAAATCGTTCATACATATTTTGAATTTCAGATGGGAATACTTGCGCAAAAGCTACCCATAATTTTGATTTTTGTCCGTTAAATACGACAGCACCGCTTGGTTGTAAATCTCCACTTTCATAATGATAATCAAAAGTATAAACACCTACATTATTAGTACCTATAGCAGTATCCATATCATAAGGTAAACTAAACCATCCAGTATACGTATCACGTGTAGAGGTTGAAGAAGCAAGTTCAACTACATTACTATCATATGCATTATGCCAACTAGAGCTGTTAGGTCTGGTACTACTAACTTTATAACGAGTTAAAAACATATTTTTCGCGCGATTATCAACCATGAGGAAAAACTCAGTAAATACATAAAAGAATGTAATTAAATTCATATTAAAATATTGTTTAAATTCTCGTTTAAACGCTTCTTCCTCTGCTGATTTACCAGTACGTGCGGCATTAGCCGTATCTTCTGAAGTAGGGGTAATGTCAAAATGTACGCTAGATTTAGTATTATCATCCCATACTACTTTACTACTGACCCAATGAACCATTTCGCGCAAACCAGCCAAACGATCAGCAATCTGTTCGTCAGTATATGGATCTTCTTTTTTTGTCAGACTATCATCATCATCTGGGAAACGTGTTTCAAAAGCTGTGCGCCAATTTTCCCAAGTTGGATCTTCTGATTCATCAAAGAAGCATAATAATTTTTCATTATTACCTACTTCCCAACTTTCATCACCGTCTTTAAATCCATATACTTCTTCTGTGCCTTTATCATTGTTAAAATTATATTTTCCTAAGAAAATATATTGTTTGGTTTTATTATTAAAATACCAAACAACCATTGGATAGCCATCAACGCCTTGGCGGATATTAGGATTATCACCTTGTGGCGGAGTCAATTCTATTCCTTTTACTATATCATTATATAATTTTACCAATTGCACATTATTTGCACTTTCAGAAGAAGCTACATCAGCTTTTATACAAAAAGTAAAAGTTGGAATAGAAGTGTCAATTAATTTATATCCTTTATCAGTATAACCCTCTTTTAATTCAGTATAAGTATTATCTGTATAATATTCATCTTTATTTGCAGATTTTGCGGGTTTTTTAACGTGGGTTATTCCATTTTGTCGGAAAACATTTAATTTAATTTTATAGTTTTTTCTTTTATATTCTTGAGAAGAAGTACCCTGAATGGCAACTCCAACTGAGCCACCTTCAAAATTGGTTGTAAAACTTTTTGTGCTATCTAAAGGATCAATATATTCTACTACGATTTGTTTATCTTCAGTAGAAAATGTGCCTGCCGCTTTAGTAGTAGGCATTGCATTTAAACCATCTTCATTATTCCAATCGCCTTCTCCGGTGATAATCATATAAGGAGTATTAGGAGAAGCTAAAGTAAAAGCGTTATCTGTCATTGTGATGCGGCCTTGACTTGCACCATAGTTATTACGATTAAAATAATTAATTTTATTTTGATAGACATCTTCATTGGCAATCCAGTTTTTAATAACTTCTGGGAATGTTAATGGTCTATTATAAAAACGAATAGAATAAATATCTAAGGTACATTTTTCTGATCCGATTTGAATAATACCTTTAGAAATATCTGTAAAATTTAAGGCTGTTGTTTCATATATAGTAGCCGCGGATAAAATACCATTGATATATATTTTAAATAATTGATATAAAGGACCATTATCACTATTTTCTACAACAATAGTAATAGTTAAGCGTTCTTCTTCTTTAAATTGGGTTTTTAATTCAGTTGTATTATTAATAGTTAATCCTTGAGGCGTAAAAATAATAGATTTACTTTGCGCATTATCCTGCTCAAAGCAAGAAATAATTGGTGCTGTATAATCAGTAACATTAGAAGTTTGAAAATCAATTTCAAAAGTCATACCATCTAAAATTTTACCATTGGAAATAGAAAAATTAAACACGGGTAAATTAATATTAACTTTATCACGGTTACGCAATCTTAAAAAGTTATGGCCATTTGCATTACGAAGCCAACCGTCATAATTATTTTCACTATAAAATAAGAAATTATTATTTAATGTTCCATAATACTGTTTATAAGGATCATCATTTTCTAATACAGCAGTATTATTCCATTGCATTAAATCAGAATTATTTCCTACATTTGTTCTACCTTCAGCGTCTAATTTTACTTTTAATCCTTCATCTACAATAGAAAAATCATAGGTAGTGCTTGTAATAACTTCTAATTGAAGAATTTTTTCCACGCCATTAGCTTCAATACGAATGGTTAACGTGCCACCAGCTTGAGTTACAGGATATTCAAAAGTATTATGCTCTGCCGGAACTCTATAAGGAATTGGCGTTACTGAATCATTGATATAAAAATTAACTAGAGTAGTTTCCATGTTTGGAGTTACTACTAAATAATCAAATCTAAGAACATTGTATTGTTCTATAGATGTTTGTGTAAGATTAGTAACGATTCGTGTATTGTTGCTTTTACCGCAAAGTATACCATAAGATAAAATATTAGATGTAAGTGTTGAATTTGAGCCATTGCTTGTAATATCAGCTGTGAACCAAATTCGTAATATATGGTCTCCAGCAGCAGGGGTTGCGAAAGTAACACTACGTAAAGATTCAGAAGTACTTACATTGCCTGTTAAAGTAATATCATTGTCATCTATTTGTATATGTAAAGTTTTTTCTACAGTTGTAGAACCAATTGCCGCAACATAAGGGAAATTAATAGTAGAGCCTGTTTGGATTATGTCATGATTAAAAGTAGAAGTTAAAACTGCATTATAAACAGTAATAGTATCATATAATGTACGCTGACGTACCGCGGGATTACTTACTAATAGAACAAATGAATTATTACCAGTAGAAGTTATATATTGTCCTAAATTCAATGTAAAATTAGTATTAGATATAATATATATAGTATCAACGACTATATTATTTAAACGAACGGTTAAAACTCCATTCAAAGATTGTGGTGTATTATTTTGTGTAACCTGCCAAATAAAATTAGCTTCATAAGTATTACCTAAAGTAATAATTTTATTTACTGGGAAGATTGGAAGTTGTTCTTGTTGTATGATGTTGGCATCTAATTCATACTCTGTACCGCCTCCGCCGCCCATTTTAGGTAATAAAACATAATCAATTTTAGTATCTGATTGAATATCTTCTTCTGATTGTGCTACGTCTTGAGTGCGATCTTTTTTAAGTGCTAAATACGTATTCCCGCTGTCTTGATAAGTAACAATATCAGAACCACTATATTTTGTATTAATAGATTCAATGGCAGTATCATATGTATCAACTTTAGTAGATAGTTTGCGAATATTTTGTGTATTTTCACTTACTGTTGTTGCTAATCCCGCTAATTGAACAGGAACAGAACCATTCGCACCATTATAAAAATCATTATATAAAGTTGGATAACTATTAGTAAGAGAAAATTCATTTAAATCAGGTTTATTATTTCTTGTAATTATTTTTTTACTAGAATCATTTGGGTCTTGTGTAATAGTATATCCATATAGCAATGTTAAGGCAGTATTTACATCTCCAACCAAATCAGAAGTACTACCAGCTGTACCACCTTCCATGCCTAATACACCTTTTATAGCATCAATTTGCGCTTCTATAGGAGATAAATCTACCGTAGCAGTCTCTAAAGCATGCAAACGCGTACTAATATCATCAGTAGTTGTTATCCAGCTAGAATTATTATAATATTCCTCACCGACTAAGGATTGAATATTATTAATTGAAGATTGAATGTTTCCATTTGACGCTTCTAATGTTGATATACGGGAAATTAAAGTTCCGCTTCCAGAACCGTCACCTATTTGTTCTTCTAAAGCAGTAGTACGATTTAATAAATTATTAACATTAGATTTTATTGTTTCTACTCCTAAATTAGTAATTTGACTACTCACCCAAGCTTTAAAAGAAGTTTGTTCGCCATTATCTATCGTATTACTACCATATATATTCTCTATAGTAACTAATGAACTAATAGTATTATTAAAATTAGATAATTGAGTGTTTATTGATTGCTGGGCTTCAGTTAACGCTGTATTTATTTTATCCTGAGCATCCTGTAAACTATTACCAATACTACTAGTTACTCTAGCAATTATTCCTTCTTCGTCAATATTATTAGTACGTTCATTTAAATTATTGATCGCAGTAATAATATCATCATCTAACATCTTATTTATTTTTTGTAATAATGTTCTATTATTACTAATTCCAATTTCAATATTATCAAGAGCATCTGCTTCAATTGTATTACCATTTTCCCAATCTTTTTCAGGATAATTAGTAATATCATCGCCTACTTTCCAATCATTACTTATTCTTAAGCTGTCATTCATTGCCATTTTATCACCCCTCCTTCACGGGTGTAGTAATAAAAATAAAAAGAAGAAAGTTCAAACTTTCTTCTTACCAAGGGTTATCATATGGCACCGTGAGCCAAATACGATATACTTTATTATTTAAACGCTCTTTGAAGTCTTGCGGATGTGCGAGTATTTCATTTTGAAGAATTGAATATCTTTCATACTGGTTATTATATTTTTGATATTCAATTATATAAAATAAAGCCTCTCTATTTAATCCACCATATTGTAAAAAACTATTATAATCACTTATAAATGAAGCCATCATGCTCCCTCCAGGTTTCGCTTCTCCCGCTCAAGTGCGGCAATAAGCTTCATATTCATGGCCTCTCCGCGGGCCTTCATAAGATTGATACGATAATTAATCAGTGCAATTGTAGTTTCCTTACTATATAGCATAATCCTTTTCCTCCTTAATCCCATAGGCAATCAAAATGTTTTCCTAATTCATGAAATGTGTTTTCTATTAGGGCTTGCCGCTCTTTAGAAATTTCTTCCATTCGGGCAAAGTAAAGTTCTTTGATTTCTTTATAATGGTCACTTTCATTATACTTTACCATCTTACAGTTTCCAGAATCATCTATAATTATTGAGCGAGCTTCTTTACAAACCTTATCCCATTCTTCCGCAAATTCATTCTTGGTTGTATACCAAAAATCTTCATCATTGAAAGTTTCTATGACATCAGCTATGCTATGAAGCCAATCATGCCATTTTTTAGGTGTCTCAAAAGGTTCGTTCCCTGGATAAGCACTACCATGGTCAGCCATATGACGGAGCATTGGCGGCAGCACTAAACAAAACCAAGTATCAATATTCCATACATCAGTATAACAATATCCTTTTGTTGCACGCATCCAAGCCGCTTTTAAATTCGTGACAATCTCTTTAAAAAATTTGATAGGATGTCTAAAATAATAAGATGGACGAAACCAAAGTTTAAAAACATTATTCATTCCGTATCTCTCCAAATTCAGCGTCGGCTACTTCTGCTAGCTTGCGACCGCACACGGGGCAATAATTAATTTCAATTTCACCGTCAATGTCAGCATAACCAAAATATCCGCCATCCAAAGAACCCCAAATTTCAATATAAGGATTACCTCTCCTGGTTTCAATTGAGGCACGGAGTCGTAAATCAGAATAAACTTCTAGTTCATTATCGGCATTTTCACAATACTTGCACATACTATATTCTACTCCCATCTAATTGTTTTAAATATCTTACATATCCTTCTGCTTCTTCTATTGTATCATAAACACAATAACCATCAAAGTCATCATCTATACTTTTATCAAAAATAGGTTTACCCCATTCAAATTCGGTTATTGCCCTAATACAATACTCTTGTCCGTGAATTTTAAAAATAGAAACAACATTTTCATTCCGAGCGAATTTATTGTATAAATCAATGATGTAGCCTATTGAGATGTCTTGCGAAGGCTTCTTCATCTTCGTAATCTTCAAACTCCAAGAACACATGATTTTCAATCCACTCTGTATAAATGTCGTCATATTGTGCTTTTCTCACACTAATTCCTCCTTTAAAATCCACTGATTTTATAAACTAAATCTTTTTCGGTTTTATGACTAATTCTTAGCCAATAACGATGATGTAACGCCCAAGCTTCAGCTTGTTTAATTTCGTCTTCTTTTAGTGGATAATAAATAGCAGTTCTACCCGCTTCTTTAGCTTCATTAACTTGCAAATCAAGAGCATAGTATAATGCTGATTTAGGTTTTTCTTTTTTAAATAAACTCATAGCTCTTTCTTTAAATATCCTTTTACAGTATTTTTCATACAAGTTGCCAAATCATCGTCCCAAGACGCAATTAAATTAAGTTCAGATTCAGAATACATAAGACGATGATAATTACGACAATTATCCGCAAAACGTTTCGTATCTTCAAAAGTCGCAAAAATTGCTTCTTTTGTAGGAAGTTCTCTTTCTTCATTAAAACGAAGTTCTCGCGCACTTGAAAAAACTTCATATTCTCCCCAGGTTGTATTATCCATAGCAAAATCATGTTCTGCTACGAAAGAGCAAAGATTGATAAGATATAGTGCACGCGAAGCAGATTTACGGTTGGCCCCATAGCGATCAAGCGAATTTTTAATCATACCTTCAACCGTAGCAATAAAACTATCCCATACAATGAAAAGATAACCTTCTGCATATGCACGTTTTGCCGCATCAATATAAGTTTCAATATCGCCCGCACATTTAATATAATGAGAGAAAAGCATTTCTAAGGCATTGACATTACCTTTACGAACATTCTTATCAAAAGTAAGAATACTCATAACATTATAATGCTCGGGGGCATAGCCTTCGGGTAAATCATTTTTATCTACTTTATGGTAGCTATAAAAATCATTGAAGTCAGGCATCATGATAAGTTTATAATCACAGTCAGAATCAGGGCCATTCAAATGATAATTCTGACTTCCATAAAGAATCTGCGCTACTGGTTTCATTCTGTTATCCTTTCTGCGGCATAACCGCTATCGGTTGTGTAATGAACATGTTTAATACCAAGTTGTTTAATCGCGGCCATACAAGCCGAACACGGTCTAGCCATTCCCAATTTACCATTTCTAAGTTCACGATAAACATATATATGAACCTTAGAAAAGTCAATATCAAGATATTTAATCTTCCGCAAAGCAGAGAGCTCCGCATGAAGTTTCTCTGGCAGATACTTTGAAGTATTGTCTTTATAACGCCATTTATTATATTTGGCTTGGTCAGTATGCGTGCGGTCAGTATTAAAGCCTTTTGCGAGCACGGTGCCTTTATAGGATATTACCGCACCTATACGAGCCCGTCCACAGCCGCTATAATCTGATTTGAAACTACATTCTCGCGCCAATCTAAACAAATGACTATCACTTTTCAAAATATTTTCTCCCTTCATTTGATATAATTATTATATCATAAATTTAAGAGTTAGTCAAATATTGACTAACTCATTTATATATTCTGGATGTTCTTGGAAAGAAGGAATGCACTTTTCTACGTTCCAACGTTTACGAGGAACTTCAATTTTGGTGCCATCCGGCCGCGTGAAAGATTCTACACATTCATATTTACGCACGCAAACACCCTTACGATAGAAAGAAAGAATTAAGTTCCAATCCACCTTATACTTTTCTGCCATCATTTGCTTGCGCTCTTCGGTAGACTTACCTTCAAGCTCTTTATCAGAAAACAATGTGCGCGCAACCATACTTACAGCATTACGCTCACAATCTTTTTGCCGCCAAAGAAAATAATTATTTACTTCATCTTTGGGAAGCACAAAAGCACGGCAATCAAAGACTGCTAATTTACTTTCCTGTGCTTTATAATGTGCTTCAATCCATTCTGGAACAATATAATCATTTTCTTCGCAATCTTCAACGAAGTCTTTAATCGCTAGTTCATGTGCCTTATAAAAGAACACAGATGCCATACTTGCGGCAACACTACACATTTTCTGTAAATTCTTACCAAACCACGGCTCTGTCTCAAGAGTGTCATAGTCTGTTAGAAGAATAGAAATTTCATCACTTTGCACGTAGGCCATCTTCGCGCCAGAAATACATTGACAAAGCTGCTTTGCTGTATCCCACATAGCTTCCATAAATACACGATCAAAAGGTTTATTAAAACCCTTTGTATAACTATGAAACGCCTTACCGTCTAACCGCAGAATACAAGGCATCCTCCTTGGAAGATAAAAACGATTTACATTCTCATATGCCTTAAAGCGGTCACCCATTTTATCAATCATAATTTTATCCTTTCTTAGTAATCTTCTTCATCAGTGTTGCTATAACCGTCATGATAACCAGAATAATCAAGCAGTATATAATGTCCGTTAATATCACCAAGATTATTCTGATGAAGGTCATTTACATTTTCACGCAGGAGAAAATCAGTAATACGATGATATTCTTCTTCGCCATATTGACGAATAAAATCCACTGCGACAATAAGATTCTCATTGCGCATGGGGCTATAGATTTTTTGAGCCTTATTTACATATTCATTATCGTCATGAGTCCCTGCGATACCCATAGGACGATGTGGCTGAGCCTTGGGATAGGCATAAAGTGGTACAGAAATAGTAATATCATGAATATTACCAAAGTCATCTTCATGTGCCATAAAATCCTGTTCAAACTCGTGCCAATCGTAGCCATACCAATTCATATGACGAGAGATTTCATCATAATCATAAAAATGAATAACCTTAGTATAAGTGCCGAGATAAACGCATTCAGCAAAATACTGATTGAGATTCTCACGGCTAGCTTCATTATAGAGATATTCTTCTCGCTCACAAGCATAGCCCATAGCATCAGCTTCAACATCAAATTTGACGACATAATCATAGTTGTCATCTACAATACAACCACGGGTCGCACCAAATTTGATATTTAAATTTTCCGGCAATGCTTCATCATCATAACTACCATAAAAGTCGTCTGACGAGTATGGAGCCTGCCAAAAGGTTTCAAAGAAAAGAGAAGTATCCAGCATGTCGTTCAGAATAGAAGAGAAATGCGCGAAAACCTCATTTTTATTCATAGAATGAATATCTCCTTTTCATTTTCTATAAATATTATATCACAAAATTTAAAGAAAGTCAATAATTAATTTCTATCAAATTTGTAGTGCTAGTATCAATTGTGTAAAACCAATTTACCCAAGGGGAGCGGGCACCATGAGTATTCATACGATAATCATTGTTCCATTTGTCTACTTCTTTTATAATTTCTTCCTTATTAAAAGAATCAATGTGCTGCACCTTTTGTTCTAATTTATAGTAACGTTCTTCATATTCCGCTTGATTAATAGGAGCGGCACAGAGATTGACGATAAGAAACACTGATGTTAAAAATAGTGCTATACCGCCAATAATACCAAAAACACTTGCTAATATATCTATTAAATCTTCATCCCAGAATTCATGATTACAAGATATTAATATTATATTAAATATAGTTATGATAGCTAAAGTAATAATTAATAACATTTTCTCTCCTTATAAATTATCACAATATTCCTCTCTATCGGTATAAGTAAAGCGAGTTACATCAATATCAGTATATCCTTTCTTTGCTAAATCCATACCAAAACGCACAGCATCAATAAAATCATCCGCTGTGAATAAATCACGGCCTATGATAGCATCTTCTGGACACTCACATAAATCACATACCCTAAATTTTCCTTTAAAGTTATCATAATCCCAGCATAAGGTTTGTGAATCAATTCCATCCTTGTAATAATCTACGTTTTCAAGTAGTCTCATTGGATATTTCATATTAATATAAATCCTCACTAAATAACTCGGTTAATGCTTTCCATCGCGGAATTTGATTTGCTGCTTGCGCTCGCTTAAAAGCTTCTACGCGCGAAACAAATTCTTCTTTTTCTTCTAACCAATCCCAATCAAGAAAACCTTGTTCCACACTTGCTTTATCATATTGGCAATGTAATACTTTCATAATTTCAAAGAAATCAGAATGGCGATGACAAGGTATAATAACTTTTTCGCCATTTACAGTGGCACGACAGGCCGCGGAAGTAATCATTTTATTCTCCTTTATTTATCATAGAGTTTATTAAATCTGATATTGAACAATTTGTATTTTTTGTTTGCATTATTTGATTTGTAGCTAATGAATAAGGAGTATTTAATATAGGATTTTCTAATGTAGCGTGTGCTTCTCCCATATCATTAATTACTACATTTAATAATGTTCCGCAACATGGACAAATCACAGTTCCACAATTAGTCATCTTCTAGCAACCCCGTTCTTCGTAGCATATCTTCCCATGAAATTGAAGATGGAGTTTTCCACCATTCATTATCATAGATGTCATCTGTTCTGCTATTGTCTTTATAAATCCATTCGGACTTAGCTGTACTACTACTATAAGTTACTCGCCTGTCATTACAATATAGACAAAACGATTGCGTAGGACTATAAATTCTATGACATTTGGGGCATTCCCATCCCTGTTGAATAAAATTGTAATCAGAATTATACATAACATTCACCTCATAGTGGTATAAATAATATACCACAATCAATCATTAGTATGGCGAACACAATACTTAAAATGCTCCATGTCCACCTGTCTTGTTCTAAAAAATAAAGAAAACTAAATATACCGCCTACGGCAAAGCACCAAGCAATTATATCAAGAATCATCTTTTACTTCTCCTTCATAATTTTTATCATATTCTATTTCATTTGCGTACTTACATAGCGGGCAATATACTAAATTAGCACCATAAATATCACTCCTTTGTATATTAGCTAAAACAGCACCACAACCCTGACATACAATCATAATGCCAGGGTATTTTTGAGATAAAACTTCCATATTATGCGCGGCCTCCTGGCCAACTACCATCATGAGTAGATTCATAAATTACAAAGAATATGATAAACAAACATAAAACTAAACTAATAGACATCTACTATATCATCCTCATTACAAAAACTATCTTCCATTACATCGTAATGCCAACCATTTTCACCCTCTGACCGCCATTCGCACCAGCCACTATACCGTCCCACCTCATCAGGAATATAATCACTAATAAAATAAGGACAGTCGCGGCAAAAACGAATATTAACAGGAGTAGAGTGAGCAAAAAGATACATACTTTCTGTCTCGCTCACCAATTCACGCACATCGTCTTCACTATAGTATTTCATCTTCTATTTTATCCTCATTACAAAAATCTGTATCATCTACACGAACATAGTAAGGCACGTGTTCATCCGAAAAACGAAGGCATCGGCCGTGAATAACACCCGGGTCTGGTTGTATTCCATTTATATCAAATAAAGGACAATCGCGGCAAAAACGTACTTTAATATTTGCCGGAACTGTTTTGCCTTCCGTTAAATATGGTTCAGTTTCATCTATAATATCTAAAATCTTATTTAAACGAGTATCTTTAAGATACTGTTCAAGAATTTCACGACTATAATATGTCATTATTCGTACCTATCCATTTCTCTATTAATTTTTTCTAGTAGCTCAATAAGCATATTTTTCATTCCCAATAAAGTGGAATAATTTGTATGTTTAAACCATTCTGTATTATTAAAGCACTCTTTAAAGAGATAATAAATACAAGATTCATGTTTATTCATGTATCAATGGCTCCTTTCGTCTGCATCGTGCAGAATAAGAATCTTCTTCCATAGTTCTTCACCTAGGCGCTTTTCCCATACAGAAGAAGCATTAGTGTCATAAGGCTTCATATGATAACAAACCAATTGAATAACTTCAACAGGCAAGCGCATATTCATAGCAATATAAGCGCCATAACTATCATGAGAATAGTAGTGTGCCACGCCATTTTCATCATAACTACGAGTATAGGCTTTTCCAATATCATGCACGCCGGCCGCGATACATAGATTTTTAGTATCTTTATAATCATTAGGCAGATTTAGATTATCAATACAAGCCTGCAAGTGATTATATAGAGTAAGAGTGTGATGCGGATTATCCTGTGACCCAATAGCACGAACATCGTTCCACATGGAGTGAGAAAATTCAATTCCATTATATTCCGCGGGAGTAACAATTTCAATTACATCCCATCCCTCGTTATAAACGGGCATCTGGAATTGCTTAATCTGCCGCTCAAATAACCAATCGGGGACCTGACGCTCACGCTTCTTATTCCATTCCTTACAAATAAAGAGGGGAGTGTTAAATACAACTACACGGCAACGCACATTAGGGAAAAGACGCTTAATCTGATTTAGAGTATGTATGCGATACTTCATACCAAGATTAGTCGCGCAGTAAAAGACATTAATATTATGAGAAAGAGCAGACTTGGTGCGCGCGAACATTTCACTAAACACCTTATCTGGATTCTGCTGGTCATTAGCATCTCCCCATAGCTCTCTCCTTACCATATCGGAATCTGCTACTATATCGGTAGCAATATTATGTTGCTCATAGCACCAATGACTCTTACCACTGCCGCTAATACCTACCGTCATAATAAATTCAGTCATTTATCTCCACATGCTCCTTTCTGTATAAAACGCGCATTCTGCTTAAAAATCTTACGCTTGGATTTCGGGACATCACCAATGAACCAAAGAGAGCGAGTAGTAACCAAATGATTATCTTCAAACATTATAGCATAAAAACGTCCGCCCATACCACGGGGCTCATCCTTATCAGAACCAACCTGATAGAGTTTGTTATTTGTAACAAAATATTCATGCTGCCCAGGCACCACATATCTGGCTGCGAGTAAATCCCACCGATGAATGGACCAACAATCTCCTTTGTAGCACGTATAAGTATTAGGCCCTACACAATAATATGGCTCGTTTTCCTTAAATTCGCGGCCGCAAACGCAACAAAATTTACTCACTGTATAGCATCCTCCCAAGAAACGGTCATAACACGACTATCAGGGCATTTTAGAGTATGTTGTTTACCCGTGGGTGAAAAACTTACCGCATAGCCAAGCGAAGTGAAGTAATCAAAGAGTCCGTCTTGAATAGCAGGAGAGTCAATTACGAAATCGCACTCAAATTTACCCAAAGAGATATTAGTCAGAATGCGAGTATTCATCATATCCAACATGCGAGCACGCTTGGCTTCAATAGCCTCAATCGTCTTTGCGTGTGCGGTGGTAGCCTTCATAACTTCCATAATGAATTATCCCCTCTCTCTTTACTATAATTATTATAGCAGAAATTGGGGATTTTGTCAAATATTTTTATTCTCCAAAAATTCGCGGCTTTGCCGCGATTCCTAATACATTATAAGAATGAATAAGGTTTGATAAGTCCATTTATATTATATTTTGGTTTTAAACTATAAATAAAGGCACATTCAATACATTTTAATTCTCTACGATTAAATGGGCCATTTATTTTTCTTGTGTATTTTACTTTTTCTACATCAAATAAAATAGAAAAATAATAATTTTTCTTTTCATATTCAGTCATATTTTCATATAGAGAAATATTTGGATATGCTAGCCCCGCAATACGTTCTTTGTGCTCTTGAAATCTTTCTGAAAATGGCCGCATAGTATATCCTATATAAATAGGCTTTTTATCTACCATAATAGCATATATACCGCCATGTACTGCTGCCTCTAAATCAGTTCCTTTATTAGTTTTCATGTTGTTCCTTATAATTCTCTAATAATACAACCTCATAATTAGAGAAAAAATAACCACAAAACCAGCAGGTATCTTTAATCTCCTGTTGTTTCATGCGGCAGTTGCCACAAATGTAGCCTGTCGGCTTCTTTACTAAATGTGTAATCATTTTCATTTATTGTCAGAGGTTTCCATTCAGCTAAAACCTCTCCTGTCTCCTTGCTTATTATCTTTAGAGAAAGTATATCTTCTATTATATATTTATTCATAGTCTACGCAATTACAATGATACTGCTCTTGTGACGCGGGCACAAGATGTAAACGCTCCTTATAATCAGTGGCCACCTTCATTACATACATTAACCATTCCCAAGGATTTTCTTTTGCGGCAACCAGATTTAAAATGTGATTATTCGCGTATTCCATGATGTCAAGAAGTTCATCATAGTCAGCTTGCTCAATGTAGTCTTTAATAATTTTATTCATCATTTTCCTCATAAGTTAAATATCTAACATAGGTAAGAACTGTATCACCGGTGCCGGGTTTATATTTTTCTTTTTCATAGGCAACTGTATTTGCAGTATTAATTACATTTTGTGCTTTTTGTAGTATCGCACATGCAAAATCAAAAATATGGTCAGGGTCATATTGTTCACCTTTATTATTAAGCCAAGTAAATCCATATTCTACCATAGTGTCATGAATCATACTTTCATAATCAAGTGATTCAGCAAATAAATTACAATCACGACGATAGATTAATTCTTCATTCATCGTCAACCTCCGGATAATGGTGAGCCACCTCAATACTATGACCGCACTTATCACAAGTATACATATAATCAGTATAATGATTATGGCCAATAGCCTGCTGAAATTTGTAATGTCCGCCGCAATTAGAACAAATACCATTATTCCATATTGTATTACTGGCACAAGAACGCACAATAAATAGTACAATTAAAAGAATAATAGCAATAGCAAGAAATTCCCAGTCAAAGGATTTTGAATATTCTCTTCTATAATATGACATTATTCCTCCACAGGCTCATAAGTCTCTTCAAATACATCACGACGACAAGGATATAGTTCTCCCTTTGGTCCGCGAATAATATAACTACCCCAAGGGCAAAGCATTTGTCCTTCAAGTGTTTGGATCATAAATCCTCGATTTTCAATAAAATCAAATAGGACTTCTACTCTATACATAGCCTCACGCAACCAATCAGGCACTTCACTGTGCAACCAATTTTCAACAGTATCCCAATCTCCATTGGCTGGAATTTGAATTGCTTCAACTGGAATAGGCTTCTTTACATATCGCATTTCTTTTTCCACCACCTTAATTCCCATTCATCTGGGTCTTTTGTATTCCACTCTTCTTCGGCTTCTCCTTCTTCCCATCCAGAAGCGGTGTGGCCGCAAGTTAGACATTCAATAAATTTTTCAGTTTTTTCAGTAAACCACATTACGCCAAATTCATCACGGCGTGCTAATCCTTCTTCAAAATGACGCATATGATTTTTGCCGCAAAGCGGACAATTTCGTAATGTCATTAATAATCTCCTCCAAAACCTGCCATATTATGATGCCATCTATCTTTATCATCATAATCATCTGGATAAGTCATTTTCCACTTTAAACCTGCATTTCCTACATCTATCCAAGGGCACCATTCTGGTCGTGGTAAATTCATCCATTCTTGTTGAATATCTTTATTTTCTTTATATTCTGTCATGGTGGTTTGATAAATAGTCCTGTAATTACCATGACATATTCTAAGCATATATATTTTTCCATTATCATTAGGTATGTCATAAGTGCCCATACAAGGGCATTCAAGACAACTTTTTGGCATTTCCTTATTCAGTGCTATCATTATGGTTCCCTCACATATGCTTTCGCGCGCATAATATAGCAATTACTTACTTCATCATAATAAAAATCATAATAAAGTAAATTATATTTAAACATAAAATCTGCTGCTTGATGACAGAGATTATGCTTAATTGCTTCCAGTCTATCAGAATCTGGTTTTCCATATTGTGCATCAACAGCAAACTCCATTGATATAGGGAATACTTGCTTTTCTATATGAGAATAGGTAATAGTAGTAGCCTGACTTCTATTAAGCATATCTTCTTCTGTGTAGCCGCCAAGCCACTTGATAATCTTATTCTTGATATTCATATTATCACCATAATAAATACATTAAATAGTCAGGTTCCAATCCTAAATACAAAGCAACAATATCTTCGCACTCCTGATAACTTCCACGGGCGGCCGCACCACAGAGTTCTTCTCTACATTCTTCTACGAGGTTTTCTGCTTCAAGTTGTGAAATGCCGTCTCGCCGCATAAGGATTTCTATAATTTCATTCATTGCTTTTGTTCTCCCACATTCTTAGGCCGCACCGCGGACAGAAATCATAATGGATACTAATATACTTATCCACGACACAATTACAATTACTACAAACCGCCATATTATTCATAACTTGCCATTCTGCTTCTCCACCAGTTGAATTATATGCGCGGCGAAAACCAGCATAATATGCTTGGCGCACGGTGGTATTATCAGGTTCACAAACATCTTTTTTAAAATATTTTTCACATGCTCTATTCATCTTCTGCTCCAATCTTGGTCGTTTCCATTTCTGCCATAATATAAGAAGCTAGGGTGCGCGCACGCATATTCATTAGATAGTCGCTACCATCCTTTACCTTTTCGTCTAGTCGCGCGTATAGATAAGAACGCACGATAGGCGTGTAGGTATTAGCATACATTGCAAAGTCGCGACGTTCTCCCGTTGCTCCAACAACACTATGTACTACCTTAAACGCAGTATCGCATACTTCAATGTAGTAGCGAATACGCTGAATCACATCATCAGTAAAGTCCTTAAACTCCGGATAGTAGGCAACGAAGTCATCAAGAGTTCCCTGCTGATACATTTCTACTACGCGCAGAACAGTCAGCGGGCCATTACCACGCATCTTGTGTAGAGCAAGATACTCATCGCCCTTAATCTTAATGCGATGAAACGCAGCGTCGCATACAACGTAGCCTTCCTCATCATCGCCCATTTCGTGTGCGGCCGCAACACATTCAGAAAGAGAGTGATGGGGGTATACTTTTGGATAAAGCAGACCATCAAGTTCCAGACCTTCGCTATCTTCGGTATCATCTAAAATGTTGCGCCGGCCAAGATACCAAAGATTGATACCTTCATAGCGCACAACGATGCGGTTGTAGGGAGAAGTAAGCTCAAACATATAGGTGTAGTCACTATCAAGATGCTTAAAGAAATTAGGAATGCGGTCAATTACCTTCTGAACCAAATCACCATAGGTGGTGTCGCCGCATTCAGCCTTAAACGCATCAATGGTTCCATTGGTAGAGATTACCCAGCCATCATAGTCCCACCAAATCTTGATGAGAGAACCATCCACCTTCTGCTGAACGGACGCAGTATCCCAATCAATAGCGTGAACCGCAGAATACTGCTCACCATAGTTAAAAAACTTATCAAACGGATGGCACACACAAACCCAATAGCCCTCGTCATTCTGACGGAAAATAGAACCACGAGCTTCCTGAACTTCGCGCAAACCCATATCAGACATAATCTGATTATACTTCAATAAGAAATACTGGATACCATCAATTTCGTCAGAACGAATATCCAGATAGTAAGGTTCAGCCGCGAGCAGAGTCTTCCAATCGGGGTGGGTATTCATGAAATTCAACAGTTCCATTTTTAGGATTCTCCTTTTTCCTTTCCTTTATATAATTATTATAGCAGAAATCTAATGAAATGTCAACTTTTTCATTAGTAGAATTTTTTGCCCAGTAGGTATTCCACCATTTCCAAAATTCACTATCGATAGGATACTCATTTGTCAAACCAACTCACCTCGTAGTAATTTGGGACTCTACCAGACGCATATGTCGTAATGGGTATTTCAGTAGCATAATGGACTTTAAAACCCAATCCTTGTAATGCTTTAATTGTGGTAGGATAGTCTAGGGTTAGATTCAGGGAGTAGTGACCCTGCTTCGCGGCCGCAATAATTTTATCTTTGGTATTTTGAAATTCCTCATTTTCCAACGAATGTTGAGCATTGTAGGTAAGTTCGCGCATGCCTTCTGCAGAAAATTTAATTACACCCTTCTCCATTTTACAATTCTTCCTCCACAACATGATTCAATTTCAAATCCCAAATCTTGTTCTAGCCACTCAATTGTATCAGCTGAAACATTATCAATAAAAGTTTGAAACTTTCCTTGATTTGCGGCCTCACGTATCCGCCGCATAACAATAGGACGCTCTACTGATGCTATTGCTTCCATTGCGATTTCGTTGGCTTCTGCCGCACAAATTTCATCTTTATTTGTAATAGTATCAAGTTCTTGTAGTATATTAGTTAATTCACCCACCATAGACTACCTCCATTTTTTCTTATTATAACACGAAATTTCGGGAAAGTCAAACACTCGTTTTATTGTCTTTTCCATTCTTTCAAATGAAAATGAAATTCCGTAGTAATGGGAAACTTCAAATTGAAATTACGGCGGGTAGGTTTAGGGGAGTTTGAAAATGAAATTCTAGGGGTATAATTTCAGGACAAATGAAAATGAAATTCTAAAATGAAATTACGGGATAAAATGAAATTGAAATTCCAGCCGCAAGTTTTAGGGAAAATGAAAATGAAATTCCAAATTCAAAAGTGAAATTGAAATGAAAATGAAATTCCAGTTATACATTATCCCACCGTACAATATTTCTACAATCTTCTGTATAGGTAATTTCAAATCCATATTCAACTAACTTATCCATATATTGCCATTCACGAGGCTCTAATTCATAGAAATCATATCCATTATATGCCGCACATTCAATATGATGTTGAAGTTTTTGCCAAGTAGAAATTCCGTTATGATGGTATTGTTTGGTGATGTGGGCTATTGTGTAAGCATTGAAAGACATAATTATTTACTCCTTTTTTCTTTTATTATACTATGAATTGCGCGAATTGTCAAGTTTGAATAAAATTATTTATACAAACTATATAAATGTATCTACTGAAACGTTATGAATAAAAGTTGGAACGTTATAGTTTCATACATTTATTGTATAACAATAAGATATTCTATTGGTATAATCGCCTTTATTGCAATTTCATTAACACAAATTTCTTCTTGACTTATAATTGTATTAAATTCTTTTAATATTCATTATAGAAAATCATTTTATTCTATCATGAAATTTTAAGGAAATTAGATATAACGTCATTATTATTATTAATAAAAACGAAATTCCGTGGATTCCAACTTTTTCGCGCAGCGAAAAAGTTGGGACCACGAGCCGGAGCGCTTTGCGCGACGGCCACACAAAGGTGTAATTATAAACTTTGAATAAAACATTTTATACAAAATATATAAAGTCGCGCAGAACTCTTCTTGAATGGAAGAAAACGAAAGTGGGAGGGTTTCAAGCATGGTACATCCTAGTAAACAAAAGAAAGGAAAGAAAGTAATTTAATGTAATAAGTAAGGAGTAGGATAGGGCAAACGGTAGGGCATGAAAAATTTGGTACGGAAAATTTCGGTAGGGTAGTGTAGGCAGAGCAAAAGGTAGGAGTATAGTAGATGGTAGTGCGCCCAATTTCTACTCTTGTCAAGTATTTAACTTTTAAAATTGAAAAATAGTGGTTGCCTTATTTCTAGGTAACTTTCTATTTTCCTACAAAATTTTACTCCACCTATTATATTGAAGGTAGGGGTAATTTTCTGTCAGAATTTAGTAAGATAAGGGAATAGAAAAAATTTGGGTCCGGGGGTGTCTATATAGACCCCCGGACCCGTTTTTTTTTTATTTTTTAGCAATACTACTAAATCGTAGGTTTCATTTTTATAATATGTCCATAATAAATTCCAGTACCTGATTGTGTAATTTCATACCTATCTTGTATATCTTTCTTAAGTGACGTCCATTTCTTTGGGTATCCAATTTCTGCTATTAATGCTTCTTTATCTTCTTTGGTTAATTTTCTATTCAAATATATTTCTGGTATCTCCCATTCTGTTCCAGCTATTTGTTCTCTTACTTGTTGTTTGCGCGCAAGGCGTCTGCCATTTTCTGCTAACTGACTATTATAATTATATTGTATTTGCCAATCTCCACGTTTTCTTCCTGGGAATTGAATTTGAATATCTTTGTTTCCACTATGAACAATTACTATTTGGACATTATCGTCCATTAGGTTCCAACCTGTTGCGTATGCTTCTGTTAATATAATATCATCTACATCATCTGGGTAGCTATGGCTTTGTTGTAAGTGACTGACGATTGCTAGCTGATTATTTGTCATTGGTTTTAGTGAGTGTTTCGACCAGAGACATACAACTTTTCTTCCAGTATTTTCTTGAATTTCGCGCGCGAATTGCTCTCCTTGTTCAATTGTGGGCACGAAGATAAGGCGTTTGACTTCTGGATTTGCGCGAAGTAAAACATGAACATCTGAATATTCGTATTTCTGAAATACTTCATAAGCAAGTAGTTGCTCTTGAATTTGAATTTCATTAATGTATGATTTAAGTCTGGCCCATTTCTCTAGGTTATCTGCGGTGGCCGTTAGTCCAAACCACCAAATGCCTTTCAGCTCTGCCCAGTGAAGAAGTGTATCTATTGCTACGTAGGAGAGTGACTCTTGCGATAGAATTAGACAGATTACTTCTCGTGTGCTTTCTGGGTTGCGGCGCCAAATGTTTGCTTCATCTATTCTTACATATTTGATAAGATTGTGAATTTCGTCGCAGCAAATATAGTCAAACATTTCCGCGGTTAGTTCGCCGCGTTTTACCATTGAGCCGAATTTTTGATAGTTTAGTATATAGGGTTTGTCAAGTTTTTCGCCCCACATTTGGCATTCGTCAAGTGCTATCTTTTCTTCTTCACCCATAGTTGTATCAATAAGAATGAGACAGCGTTGCGGCGGAATGCCCAGTTGGCCGGGTATTGTATTTATTGCGGCGGTTGTTTTGCCCTGGCCGGTCTGTGCTACAATTAAATTTAATCTACCTTTCTGATATTGTTGCCGTTCGTTTATCAAAGCATCTGATAAATGCTTACCTTCTTTCATTTGACTCTCAGCTCCTTTTTGAATTTTCTCAAAAGAAAAGTATTTTAATTATTTTTAAATTATTTTAAATTATTTTAATAAATAAAAATATTTTATTTTAAAATAAAAAATAATTATTTATTTGACAAAATAAATAATTCGTGTTATACTAGAATGGGAAATATTTTTTTCTTCAGCTTATTGACAGAAATTTTTCCTGAGAGGTGGATGGTAAATTTTGTCAGCTTCCAGCTTTTACTACTTGACTTCCAGCTCCTTGAGTTCCAGCTCCCAGCACTTGACTTACTAGAATTTCCAGACTGCCTCTTCCTTTCCTTCCGTAAATATTATAGCATAATTTCATAACGAAGTCAAGTGGTAGGTTTAGCGCGCTACTATGGTGATATGCTACTATGCTAAAGTGCTACTATGGTAGTATGGTAGTGCGATGAATTATTGTTGACTTTTTGTAAATTAGAGTGTACGTGCGGTCTAATTAACATAGGTTTAACTTGACTTCTTTCTTAAATCTTGATATACTATATATAGAAAAAGAACGGAGGACATCAAAATGATGGATTACACTAAGGCGCAGGAAAAGGCTATTAACGACTACCTGGCGGTATGTATTAAAAATAACTATTATTGCCAACATTGCGCGAAGAACGATAACGGCATTTGCTTCTTTGCTTTTCAGTGCTTCGCTAATGATATGATGCACTTTGATGATGATGATGATTGCCCCTGTTCTATATGTTTTGAAGATAGTTTTAAAAATTGCACGAAAGGAGATTTGTTTTATGACTGTTAAAGAATTGATTAAGGAACTCCAGAAACTGCCCGAAGATGCTATTGTACTCGGTGACCCCTATCTTAATCAATATTGCATTATTGATAGTATTGATTATGATGAAGAAACTAATACTATTTCATTTTATGGCGAGGATATTTTTGAAGAACCCGACATCCCCGATGATGTAGACGAAACTAACTACGATCCATATATGGGTAGTAATTATTATGATTATGACCCTACGGATTTAGGATGGGATATTTAACCCATCTTTTAATTTTATGTTAATTAAATTGTACGTGTCTTTCAATTTACATAAGTTTAACTTGACATATTAGAATTTTTCTGCTATACTTATACTATCAAATGAAGGGAGAATAATTAATATGTTTAAGATTGGTGATAAGGTATCGTTGAATTCTGCTCTTACAATGGATGGTTATATTGTGGGAATTAATATTGACCCTATTGAAGAATCAGATGTTAATTTTGAAAAAAATAATTGGGTAAATTATACCGTAAGAGTATTTAAGAATTTTTATAAAGATGGTTTTTTTGACTTCCTCCGTTCAGAAGATGAAATAACGATATGTGAGGAGAAATAATAAAATGATGCAACGTTATCAGGTAGCAGATAAGAAAATGCAAGCGCTTTGTTCGGCGGCTTGTGATGCAAAAGGTTTTATCTGGAATATCTTTTTTGGCTGGCGGCGAACGTGGCACGATGGAGACACAGAAATTATGGAATTTCTGTTGCCACCGCGTTTGTATAATGATTTGCTTTGGGATTGCCGTTATTATTTTCCTAACTCATAGAGTTAGGATTTTATTTTAAGGTTGTGTAAATTAGAGAGTACGTACTTTGTAGTTAACATAGTTTTAACTTGACAGAATACAATTTATAGTATATAATAAATACATAAAAAGAAAGGAAATAAAAATATGGCATTGAAAGTTTTGAGCGACAATAATATTACTTGTGATACTCATGATAGCGGTATTTATTTCTTTGGCGAACGCGGTCTTACCCCTGATGGTGAATTACTTTGTTCTGTAAAGATTGGATGGGGCGGAGATTTGTCAAGACGTATTTCTCAATATAAGACCCACAGTTGTCAATTATTTCATCAACAGTATCATGTTTTAACTAAAAAATTACCCATTCCGTCTGGGTATAATATGGAAACTTTTGCGCATTCTATGCTTGCGCTGCTCGCTATTGGTTTGCCTTCATATAGCCGTGAATGGTATTATGTAAGTGAACCAGTATATTTTGAATTGTGCAAAGACCCGTGGCAGATTTTTGATGTAAACAAGATGAAAGCATTAATTAAATTAGCAAAAGAAACTGAAAAAAATAATCGTTATTATATAAATAAAACTGAATATGATAAAATTTATAATCATGATAAAATGATGACAGAACAAGTAATAGCGCGTGAAACAATTATTAAACAACAAGCAGAAGAAATTGAAACGCTAAATAAAACAAATCAATCTTATCTTGAACTTGTTCAAGCCTGCTCAAAAGTGGATAAATTAAAGCAGTATCATTATGAATATAGTGTTCGTTTTCATCTTGCTCCGTGGTGGAAGAAAATATTGATGGCGTTAAATATTATTTAAGAGGGATTATTCCCTCTTTTTTTAATTGTGTGTAAATTGGAATGTACGTGCTTTGTAATTTACACTTATTTAATAAAAATAGGACGGTTACGCCCTATTCTTCTCCGTTATGTGCTTTATGCACTATTTCCAACAGACGTTTGAAAACATCCAATTCTAAGGAAGTCATATTTTTAGCTGCATCAGATTCAGGGTCATCAACCCAACTTTTCAGAAAATCTACGGCCTGGCCTACTTCATCAGAGAGGGTGTATTTTTGCAAGATAATATGGTCTTTATCTCTAAAAAGTTCAAGCGGATCGCCATCCTTAATACCCATAGTGCGGCGAAGTTCCTTCGGAATAACAATGCGGCCCAACTCATCAATGCGGCGAACGATACCAGTAGAAACCATATTTTTTATCTCCTTTGCTTTTCTTGTATATAGTATAACATAGAGTGGGTATAAAGTCAAGTTAAAAATAAGTAAACTATAATGAACGTACAATCTATTTAACATTACCTTAAAGAAAAGAGGACTTTACGTCCTCTTAACATCCATCCAACAATTACGTCTTATTCCTTTACCATGCGGCATTGCCTTATGGCTGGAAAAGCACCGACGCATAATTTCAGTCTCAATTAGAACGTCGTCAAGTCCTTTGTGCTCTTCTTCATATTCGGGATTGAGAATCAGATAACGGAAAACATTTTCCGCGCTGGTGCTGATGTTGCGCCCTCTATTGCTAATAAGGCCGTTTTCCTCGCAAAAATCCTTATATGTTTTGCGCTGGCAGATGGTTTGACAAGCCATATTCCAGATACATACAAACTCCGTGCCATAGGGAAAGAAGTAACGAACTTTGGACTTCGTTAACCAACGAATAGTTGTGTTGAGCGCGTTTCGGTCAAAATGCGCATTATAGGCGGCCACGTCGTGAACGTTGTACTTCTCCATCAGATTGAGAATAAAACGACGCGCAAACATGAAATTAACCATTTCGCGCTTGCCCTCGCGGATGTCGGCGGCATATTCGGGGATTTTATCCGCATAGTAGGCTGTTCGCATGAGTTCGCGTTCATGAATGTAAATGTCACGAATCACGAAAGAAAACTTTTCGTAAATGCGGCCCTGCTTGTCTACGATTGCGCCGCCGATGTCATAAACAAGAGGCTGGTCAAGTCCGTTTGTGGTTTCAGTGTCAAGAGCCAGATAGTAATGAATACGATTATCAATCATAGGGGATTTTCCTCTCTTTCATTTGATGTATATAGTATAGCACAAAGACGCACAGATTGCAAGTTAAGTATTTGTTAATTAGGGTGAACGTGCGATGTAATTAACATACGTTTAACTTGACTTTTTCTGGGATTTCTGCTATACTATAATTGTTCCAAGGGCAGGGAGGTAAGGACGGGTAAGCAAGAATTTAACTTGACAATCCGCTGAATCTCTGCTATAATATCTACAGAAGCCAAGGAAAAGGCTCAAAAACCAGAAAGGGAAACGATATGTCTATGAACGCTAATGAAATTAAGTCCACCGCCCGTCAGATGACCATTGCCGCCCTGATGCCCGTCCTTCAGGAGAACGATGCTGTCAAGTTTGCGGATGCGTCTTTCGCTATCCTTCAGACTGTTGACGGTCAGGAAGTTTGGACGGAAGTTACCGTCAAGTCCAAGGCGTACAAGCCCACCAAGGTATCGCCTGCGTTTGACCCCTACGAGGTAGCCGCCGCGTGGGAGGCCGAGAAGCGCATCAAGGATGAAAACAAGGCTGCCAAGGCTGCGGAAAAGGCGGCCAAGGTAGCCAAGGCAAAGGAAAAGAAGGCGTAAGCCTTCTTTTTTTAAAGTTTGTGTTAATTAGAATGTACGTGCATTGTAGTTTACGATGTTTTAACTTGACAATATAAGAGTTTTAGGATATAATAAATGTATCAAATGAAGGGAGAAACCAGTATGAAGAAGATTATTATTTATCGTGCGTTTGATGGTGAGGACTTTTACGACGAGCAGACTTGCGCAGAGTATGAGCAGAAGTATCTTGACTATGGTAGCGAGTTCGCCGCCGCGTATGACTTTTATCTTGGGAATTGGGAACATTTGGACGTTGATAAGGTAAATATTGACGAGATGCTTTGCAATTTGGATTTTGCTTTCCAAAATTGTGAGTATGTGACTGTTCATTTCATTCCATCAGCAGAAGCGCAAGACTTTATGTATGGAGAATTTGGTTTTGATTTGCCTGATAAGAAGGGCACATATAAATATAATCATGATACTGATGAATGGGAAGCGGTTAAATAACCGCTTTAATTTTTTGTTAATTAGGTTGTACGTGCAATATAATTTACACAATATTAAAAAAGAAGGGGATTACTCCCCTTCCTTCTCCTTGCGCTTGGCTTCCTTCTCGGCGGCCTTGCGTGCCTTCTCCGCGGCCTTTTCCGCACGCTCTGCCAGTTCGGCATTGAACGCGGCTACCTTGGCGTCAACATCAAACGCTTCGGTCTTAGCAGTCGCATACCAGTTCGGGCAGGAAATTTCAACCTTGGCGAACAGCGGGTGCCCGTTGTCCTCTGCGGTGCCCATCGGGATGGCATAGGTGAAATCGTCAATCTGGATAGCATTACCGAAAAACTCGGTGAACTGCTCGGCAACGGCGGTCTTAACGTTGGTGCGAATTTCCATCTTAGTCATGTTATTTCCCTTTCTGGTTTGGAAGAGTTTTCCTTCTCTTATGTACTTATTATAGCAGAAGTTGGAAAGATTGTCAAGTTAATTCTTTGTTATCTGGTAACAATCCAACCGATAATCAAAGTAATTATGATGATAACCGCGGCGAGTACCCAACTCATCCAAATGGGAGCAAGCACCCAAACCCATGCCCAATCAATGACCTTGCACAGTTTAAGGATGATAAAGGCGATACCGAGAAAAGTACAGAAGCCAGGGAAGTGAATGTTAATGTTCTTGTTATCCATATTGTTTTCCTTTCTGGTTTTATAAGTGTTTCCCTTCACTTGATGTATTTATTATATCATGGAGTGACTGATTTGTCAAGTTAAGGATTTGTTAAATCCTGAACCATTCGGTAAATCTTTTCGTAATCTTCCTGATAACGATAGATGTCAAAAAGGTTTACGCGCATCCGCTTAATTTTAGGGGATGCCGGCTGATGCTTAATCCATTCTCTAATCTTATCCAAATCCCATTCCATACTGTATCGCCCCTTTCTGAATATAGTATATCAAAAATTGCGCAGATTGTCAAGTAAATAGTATATTAATTAGATTGCACGTACTATGTATTTTACATATTTTTAACTTGACAAAATAGTCGGTAGACTGTATAATTATATCAGAAAAACGAAAGGGGCTAATCAATATGAAGTCTGACTATCGTGTGCGCGCTATGAATTTCCTGCGGTCTATCTTCCCTTATATTGATGGGTATATGTGGGATGTGAATGATGTAGAAAATCAGGTAGAAAAGTATAATAATGACAAGAAACGTCATGTTTTGGTCTGTTGTGGTTCGGCGCGGATTGCCCTTATTACTTCTGATTATGTTATTAAATGGGATTATGATAATGATTGTGTTGCGGATATTGGCGGCTGTGATGATGAATACCGCGCTTTTCAGGAAGCTAAACGGGCGGGTTATGAATATTTACTTGCGGAAGTCACGCCTGTTGAATATCAAGGATTGTCGTTTGTAATTATGCCGCGCATTGATAAGGTAGGCGGATGTTATAATGGCGGGGATATTCAACTTTTTCTTACAAAAGAAGAATATGAATGGGTATTCAAATTTGATAAGGATATTCATTCTTATAATTGGGGAATCCGTAATGGTAAAGCCTGTTTGATTGATTACGCATTTTCACAAGACGTATTAAACCGTAATGATTATTAAGCGCGAAAGCGCTTATTTTTTTATAGGCATGTTAAATAGAATGCACGTGCATTATAATTAATAAAAAATTAACGACCATTAAAGATGGTCGTCATCATTTATCGGAATTACATTGGCTACGTGGTCAAAAGTATAAACTTCAATCCATCGCCACGATTTACCACAATCGGGGCAAGTGCCTTCTACTGTGTCATAATATCTGCCAAGTTCCCATTCGCTGTCAAGAGTATCATCCGCGTAAACCTTACTTCCACAATTAGGACACTTCATAATTTCTTAATCCTCCTCAACTTTTCCTTCTTCAAATTCTAAGTCCAAAACATCAGTACAAATTTCCGCCTTAAAAGTTCTACCATTAACGGTAGTAAACTGATAGGCATACCCATCAATATCTTCAAAAGTGGCGATATTTTCATCATTGGCAATAGCATCTTCAAACGCAATACGTGCGCGTTTGATGGTAGAATAGACACCGAAAACTCCTGTATAGTAGTAAGAGCAAACGACAATGTACAAATCCATTTTGTGAAGTCCCCTTTCGTTTCTTTCTGTATATAGTATATCACGGGGTGGGTTGTTTGTCAAGTTAATAATGTGTAAAATGGAATGAACGTACATTATAATTAACATAAAATTAAAGAGCCTTACGGCTCTCCATGATTTCGCCATTCAGGATGTTTTACAAAGCGAATAGGGCGAAAATAGTTAGCAAGTTCATTGTCAGTATTTTCTTCTACTTGACGCAAAAGGGTTTTAGTGATAGGAAGTGGCAAAGAATAAAGCATAAAATACATTGTAGTTTGATAAATATGAGTATGCCGAATGAGCCAACCAATCAACCAATTTTTGAAATTCTCTTTCCACATATTGATTTCCCCTTTCGTTTTCTGTATTTATTATACTCTTGGTAGATAGGAAAGTCAAGTTAATAGTATGTAAATTATAATGAACGTGCATTGTAATTAACATGAAATTAAAAAAAGGGGATTACTCCCCTTCCTTTTCGGCCTTCGCCTTTTCGCGCTTGGCCTTGTCCTTTGCGGCCTTCTCGGCGCGGGCGGTGGCACGCTCGGCCTTCTTGGTCTGCTTGTCCTCATAGTCCGCAATTTCGGCGGCCATGAGTTCATCGGCGGTCATGTTCTCACGCTGCTCGGCAACGATGACGCCCACGCGGGCATAGCGGCGGTCGCCATTGACGTCCTCAACGATGCAACCATACTGGCGGTCGTTGATCTTGTGGAAACCTTCAATGCTGGCGATGTTCAGAGCGGAGAAGATAGCGGTGCGGATGTTGGAATCAACGATGGCCTTGGAAATCTTCATAGCGTATATCCTTTCTGGTGTTCGGGATTTTCCTTTCCCTTTGATGGTCTTATTATATCATATCAGGCGGTCAATGTCAAGTTAAGAATTTGTTACCAATTCCCTTGAAGGAAATATTTACTGCCACTTGCTCTCCACGGATGGCGGATGCCCATTCGCTTACACCAAAGATACTTCCGAATACGCTTTAACATATGTTACCCTTTCTGGTTTTAAGTGTTTTCCTTCACTTCTTGATTAGATTATAGCACAACCGATTGGGCTTGTCAAGTTAAGTTTTTGTTACTTGGCAGGAGGGCGGCCTTCGCATCGGTTGTGCTCTTGCCCTCTCAACAATAATAGTATAGCAGAATTTTCGTATTTTGTCAAGTAGTTGGAAAGTTAATTGTGCGTAAACTAGACTGCACGTGCAATGTAATTAACATATGCTTAAAAAGAAAAGGGCTTGCGCCCTTTTCTTACTTGAGCCGGTAGGTGTTCGGCTTGCCCTTGACTTCGGTCTTAATGACCTCGTCCTTCATCTCATTGAGAAGGATGTACTGTACCTTCTTATCGGTGAAGTCCTTCGGCAGACGGTCAGACGCGGCGGTGAAGATTTCCTTCGCCGTCATGTCGGTGGTGATGGTATCACGCAGGACGGGGAGAACCTTCGCCATCAGCACAGCGCGCTCATTAGCACGCTTGGCCTTGGCCCTCGCCTTAGTGTCCTCGCTCACCTTGCGAGGCTTTGCGATCTGGTCGCGAATCTTCGTGAGGACTTCCACAACTTCGGTGGGGTTCTCAATGTCCATGGGGATGGAGTTGATGGCAATGTTCAGAGCGTCAATGCGGGTGATAGTGTTCTTCATAGTAAATCCCTTTCTGGTTTGGAGGCTTTTCCTTGCCTTTTGTATATTCATTATATCAGATTCTCAACCATTTGTCAAGTTAAGATTCTGTTATAATCTGGTGGAGAGCGGGAGAATTGAACTCCATCCCTCTTGGGACGACCCTCTTTTGCAAGTGGCCTACGCAATCGTCTTACGACTTACCGCGGTGGCTCCCCTGATGCCACGTTCGCTCCCCTTGATGTATTCATTATAGCACTTTCGCGCTGTAATGTCAAGTTAATTTTTTGTGAAGTTCCGAGAGAGCGGCTCGTTTTTCCGCGCGTAGGAAGGTATTTGAAGCCGATTACGTCGTTACACTTGCTTCGCTCTCCCTTTGGAACAATAATAGTATATCAAAAAATCCGCTGTTTGTCAATAGTTTTCCATGTAAAGATTGTGTAATATAGAATGTACGTACATTATAATTAACATTCTCTTAAAAGGCAATCGCCCCGAAGGGCGATTGTTAATTACTCGTAAAGACACTCAAATCCGGCATACTCGGCAAGGCGGCGAAGGCGCTTTACAAGCCCGCGCGCATAGTTAGAAATTTCATCCGCGCCCGCTTCAATGATTTTAGCATCAACATAGGTGGCAATAGCATCATAGACCTTTTCGCACTCGGCGCGGTTCGGGGTCTTGCGGCGCTTGCAAAAATCATCCGTATAACCCAAATCACGGAAAGGGAAAAATTTAATGCCCGGGGTCACGGCGTGGCGCTGTGCTATCTTGGAAAGAATGTAAGTTTCAATGATAGCATCGTCAAGCGCGGTATGACTTTCTATAAAATCATACTTATCACAAAGATACTGATAGGAAGATTCCGCGGAAGTCTTAAAGAACGTGCCCGAAGCGGTGAAAAGTCCGTGATTGATACATTCATTCTTATAGGTGGCGTTATTCAAAAGATGAGTAGTGGCAAGCCCCCAAAGGTCAAACAACACATATTCATTACCACGGAAGCGGAAAACATCGGCTTCAAAGTCGGGGTTATTATTATTTTTTGCTTTACCTTCGGCAATGATGGCGGCGGCGTGGCGCTGGACCTTTTCCCATTCATAATAATTCGGGCTATACAGTTTCCGAATATACAATTCGGTAAAGGGAATGGCCTTTTTGAAATCAAACATGGAATTGAAAGCGCCCACGGCGTCAACCTTCGCAAGGTCGGCCATGTAAATATCCATGATATTATCCCACGGCAAAACCTGCGTTTCACCCTTGGCAAGCATTTCAAGGTAAATCGGGCGCTTTTCCGCATAATAAGCGGTATTGAATACGGCGGGGACGCTGAAAGTTTCGGCAACCAAAAACTGCTTGCGGTCATAGATAACGCCCTTGCGGTCGGTGATAGTCCAACCAATATCATAAACAAGGGGCTTGGCAATAGCAATACGCTTTTTGCGCTCGGGGTCGCCGTTGGCAACTTCATTCGCAAAAGGCAGGGTAGCGGTTTCAGTATCGGTGACCATGTAATACAGTTTCTTAGCCATAGGATTTAGGTTCCTTTCTGGTTTTTCGGTGTTTCCCTTCACCTGATGTAATTATTATATCACGGGGAGGGGTTTTTGTCAATAGGGTTTTATGTTAAGTATGCGTGAATTAGAGTGAACGTACTTTTAAATTAACATTAATATAATAAAAGGGAAACTCTTTACGGAGTTTCCCAATTAACTTCGCTGATGCTTTCAAGTTCGGCATTATAGAAACTAATTCCATGGTCTATACACCAATCAAGCACTGTCGCCTGTTCAGCAGTTAGACGCAGATAATACTTTTCATCTTCCGTGTGAAGGCAATACTTTTCGCGGTCGTTGTTGTTTTCTCTTACCATCTTATATACACTGTCGCGACCTTCACGACCAGCACGCGCGGAAATAATAATAGTAATAAGTTCAACCTTGGAGACCTGTTCAGGAATACTGATACATTCATTTTCAGCAGTCATTTTGAGATCTTCAAAAGAACGGTTAGACAGAGAGCGCATCATCTTAATAACAGGATTGGTAGCCATAATGGTTTATTCCCCTTTCATTTGATGTATTTATTATACTATGGATTTGAGAAAATGTCAAGTTAATTATTTATTAAGTCTGTATTCGCCTTGCGGTTTAATTGGCTCTTCATCAATTTGAATAGAAGGCTCTACAAAACGATGAAACCACCAAAAAGAAAACTTTTTATAGTTTTTAGAATAGATGCGACCCCAATACCAATTACCGAAAAGGTGGATAATGGGATAGCCATGTTCGCGTAAACGCTGGATTCTTTCTTCACGATTCATAAATAAAATCTCCTTTCATTTTCTGTTTATATTATATAACAAACAAAAGGTGAAGTCAAGTTAATTGTATGTAAATAAGATAGCACGTACATTATAATTAACATTTACTTAAAAGGGAAACCCCGCTTACGCGGGGTTCTTTCTGGTGTAGGTGAAGGCGGACTTGCCGTTGTCATGCTTGACAATCTCGTCAGCCCACATGGCGCGCAGGGCGTAGTTGAGTTTGCCGATAGTGAAATCCTTCGGCCACGTGTTAGTGTCAAAAATCTGACGCGAAGTCTGCGGCGTGTCGGTCAGAGCGTCCAGCAGAACCTTTTCCGCGGCGTCATACAGTGCGGTCTTTTCGCTCGCCTTGTCAGCGAAACGCTCATACTCGGCGCGGATATCCTCAACCACAGCGGACAGGTCAACGGTGTCGTCAGAGTTTACGAAGTAGTTGTACAGAGCGGTCAGAGTGTTCTTCTTCATACTGTTTTTCCCTTTCTGGTTTGGTGGGTTTCCCTTCCCTTTGATGTATTTATTATAGCACCGATTGGCTATAATGTCAAGTTAAGAGTCTGTTAAAGGGCTGTAAGGCATCGGGTTAGTTGGCTTGATACCCGCGTTCCTTAAAGTTGATAGCCTTACGAAAGTCAATCTTGCGTGCCAACCGCTTCATGTTCTTTCTTTCCCTTCAACATCCTCATTATACCACGATTTCCCAACCTTGTCAAGTTAAGATTTCGTGAAGTTGTCTCGGGTTTTGGAAAGTGTTTCCCTCGCCCTCAACTGTATATAGTATATCAGAAATGAAATGAAATGTCAAGTATCGGGAGGGTTAAAGGTATGTAAAATAGAATGTACGTGCTATATAATTAACTTGAAATTAAAATGAAATTCGGGAAATTATATTATTATGTATATTTGATATATTAAATTATGTTATAAAATGAAATTAGGGAGAATTAATCTTCTTCGCTTTCTTGAATAATATCATAATACCATTCGTCAATTTTTTTATGCTTAGTTATTTGTTTTATGCCCCATTTTTTTGCCTGCCATTTTTTAAGAAAAGACTGCTTCATAATTATATTATCTAATGCATCTTTAATAAAGCAAGTAAAAATCCAATGCTTCATTGGTCTTTTTCCCCTTTCATAGCATTGCGGCATATCTGTTTGCCCTCTTTGCGGTCGTGCTTCTTGTTTTTCTTCTTTGCGGACATCACGGAAGGGCGATAGCCAACCCAAGTTTCACGATTCTGATTTTTCTTTTCCATTTGGTGTCCCTCACTTTCTGGAATTATTATAACAGATAGGGAAATAGAAGTCAAGTTAAGAAATCGTTAATAATTTCTTTTATTGTAACCTCTTTGGAATCGCATTCAGTGTAATCTATATATATTTCCTCGTTCTCATCGGAGGCACAAAAGGTCATATCATCGGTGTCAATAGTTACAGTAATAATCATTTAACTATTCCCCTTTCGTTTTCTGTATATAGTATATATCATCCACACGCAGAAGTCAAGTTAATTATTAGTTAAATAGACTGTACGTGCAATCTATTTAACATAGAATTAAAAAGAAGGGTGATTACTCACCCTCCGCAGGCTGGGATACAAGAGCCTTAAATCCCACGGTATTAAGGTCTTTTACGACCTTGCGCGCGGCGCGCTTGCGTTCCTTTTCCTTTTCGGCGCGCTCTGCCTTTTCCTTGCGCTTCGCCGCTTTATCTGCGCGGTCGGCAAGCGTCAACTTCCAATCTTCGGCGGCGGCGTAACCGTCAAAGGGGATGTAACCGCCTTCGCCGTTACGCTCGCCACGCGGAATGCTGACCTTGATAACAGCAAACTTTTCGTTGCCCTCGCTGTCCACAACAGGAAGGGCGAGTTCGCTTGCGCTAATCGGGAGAATGTCGCTGATGGGGTTCACGGCGTCAATGATGGTCTGAAGGACGCGGTTGCGGATTTCGGTTTCAAGAGATGCTTTACTCATGGGCGTTATTCCTTTCTGGTTTGTGGTGTTTTCCTTCACCTTCTGGAATTATTATAGCAGATGCGGCGGGAGAAGTCAAGTTAAGAAATCGTTAATTATTTCTTCTACTGATATTTCGGAAAGGTTACACGAGGAATAGTCAACAGAGATTTCTTGATCTTCATCAACCGCCCAAACAGAGTTATCATCAGTGTCAATCGTGATGTTAATAATCATTTGACTTTCTCCTTTCACTTTCTATAATTATTATAGCACAAATTCCATAAAAAGTCAAGTAAATTTTTTGTTAATTTGAATGAACGTGCAATCTAATTAACATTGAATTTAAGGAAAAGTCGGCTTTACGCCGACTTAACAAACTCTGCCAAAACCTCAAAAATCTGTTCGGGTTCATAGGCCGCGCCGCTTTCCCATGCTTCACGGTTCCGCGCTTCATCATCAAACAGGAAACCGCCGCCGCACGTTTCCCACTTGTTAGTGCCATAGGGGACGATTTTAATTTCATCCCATTTAACACTCGGCAAGTGGCGCCCAAGCCAAAACATTTTCGCGCCCGATACAAGCGCGTCATATTCCGGCGTGCTGGATTTTGAAAGCCACGAAATCACGCCGATTTCAAAACCCATTTTTTGCAGGCGATTCAGATAACGCGCAAGGCGGGAAAGATTTACAAGCGGGCGGGCGATTTCATAGGGGGTCGGGTCGCTGTCAATCAGCATCGGGAGCCAATTTTCCACGCCGTAAAGGTCTGCAATCGTGCCGTCCATGTCAAACCAAATCTTTTTCATTCTGTGTTTTCCCCTTTCGTTTTTCTATATATAGTATATACGAAAAGCAATCAGAAGTCAAGTTAAGTATTTGTTAACTACATTGTACGTGTATTGTAATTAACATGGAATTAAAGCGGACATTAAGTCCGCTCAACCACCATCAGAACCTCACCAGTTTCGGAATCGCACACGTCCGCAGTTGTAAAGTTATGCCGAATCAAAACCTCACAGACGTGTTCGGCAATATCATCCATATTATCACAGACGTATTCGCGAAGATTGAGAGTAGAGTTGTCATAGTAGAATACATCGGCGTGAGTGCTGTAAGTGTGATGAATGTTAATAGCCATAGTCGGTATCCCCTTTCTTTTTTCTATATATATTATACTCTATTGTTTGAAAGAAGTCAAGTTAATTATTTGTTAATTTGATAGCACGTTGATTATAAATAAAGCGGATTTTACATTCCGCTTTGTTCCTTCCATTCTTTATACTTGTTGTCATAAATAGTGAACCAATGCAGACTGGTTATTGTACGTTCCCATGGTTCAAAACTCTTAATACCTCCATCCCATAAGCAGTAGAAAAAAATGATTATATGGATAGGAATAAATAACAGAATATAAATTAGCCATTTGACTTTCGCAGTCAGAATGACATCGGCATCATGCTCTATGGTATAACAGTTACAGCAGTATTTTATAAAAGGATGACGCTGTTTATAATTCATCAGGTAGGCAAAATCTTTGTAGCTAATCTTCTTCATAATTAGTAGCCCCTTTCATTTTCTATATACATTATATCAGCTTTCCAGCTTTGTGTCAAGTTAAGTTTATGTTAACTAGAACAGCTCCCAGCTCCGTGTTAAATTTATGTTAATTAGAATGCTTCGTGTTAGGCGCTCTCTAATTAACACAACCTTAACAACCGGAACACATCCGGCGATTAACATGAATTTAACAGTAGCTTTACCCAAAGTCAACACTTCCTTAACTCAGACATAACATTCACCTCTTTCCCTATATTCCACCATAGACTATTATAGCACAAAACCAGACCGTTGGCAAGTTAAATGTTTGTAAATTAGATTGCACGTGTATTCTAATTAACATAATTTCAATATAAGAAAAGAGGCTGATTACATCAACCTCTTAAAATCTTTGGTAACATCAGTCATACTATGAGTAGACCATACTTCAATGTTGGTATAATGCTGCTTGTGGAGTTCCCAAACAATCTTATTCGCGGCGGCCGTAGTATGTGCGTAAACATGATTCAGATTGCCCTCAAAAGTGTCATACCAGATAGTGTAAAGCGGAAGATTCATGATGTCTGCCTCCTTCATTTGATGGTTTAATTATATACCCAAAGCACTTAAAAGTCAAGTTAATAGTTAGTAAATTAGAGTAGGCGTTGAATCTAATTAACATTAGTATAATAAAAGCCGCGCGGTTAGCTACTCCGCGCGGTGGGCGTAAACATCATTGACTTGCCCAAGATCAATGGGGAACGGTTTTCGATCGTAAAGTGGGGTCAGTTCTCCACCGCCAAGTGGTCTGTTGCCCCTTGCATCAGTAGGGCGGCATCCTATCAACGCTCCTTTCTCCCTTTCGACAAGTCTATTATAGCAAAAAATACGATAGAAGTCAAGTTAAAAGATAGTTAATTAGATTATACGTTGTGTCTAATTTACATATGCTTAATAAAAAGTGGAGGATTAATCCTCCACATAGAACCGTGGGTAACGTCCGGTTTCATTGTTGCAATTGTAGAAACAGAACTCATTGTAGAAGTTATCAAAGTTGCGCCACATCCAACCGGGTTTCATGTGGACTGCGAACTGTGAATCAGGCCGCATGTTTGCGGGAACGATGACAAAGGGCTTGCCTTCCTTGTACAGTTTGCGTGCGATAGTCTTATTAATCTGTTTCATTGAAACGTCCTCACTTTCAGGATATGTATTTCATTCCCCTTGGAACAATTATATTATAGCAAATAAAAATGAAATTGTCAATATGAAATTAGGAAACTTAATTTGAAATTAACATAAGTTTTAGGATAGTCATATTGAAATGAAATTGCGGAAAGTTAAAGGAAAGTAAAATAGAAATTACGTTGTATGTAATTAACATAGAATTAAAATGAAATTCGAGGATTAATAATCCTCGAAATTTTCCCAGTTAACGCCACAGTCAAGCGCATGAATCATCTGTGCAAGGATATCGGCATGATGCACGCTAATATCACCGTGGTCCCACGGGAAACCAATGGTCTCCCACCGTCCGCAATCATTCCAATCATTTTTTTCAACTTCGGGGTTGTAAAGGCCACTATAGCAAGGACTGCCATAACTTCCACTATGGCAAATAGCGTCGCTGTTAGGATAGTTTTTGAAGGTGACAACCCAACCATGCTGAAAATGGCTGACCTTATCAATATCAACACTATTCGCGCGACATGCGTTAATAAGGTCAACAAGGGAATTGATATAAGCGGCGTCGATCTGCTGATTGATGAAAGCAATTTCATTGTTAGTCATAGATGATAACCTCTCTTTCATTTGTTGTATATAGTATAACATAATTTTTCTAAGAGGTCAAGTTAAATGATTGTGAAATACAATAAACGTTGTGTGTAATTAACATTAAAATAAAAATAAAACGCGGTTTCCCGCGTTAATCATGCCGAATCAAAATTACATTACTATAATGGGTAAGATATGTGATACCATCAATAGTAACTTGGACGACATCTGACTCGTTAAAATCGCGCCATGAATCAATATCGCCGCTAACAACTTCATATGTTGGCGTAAAGACAACGGCTTCATCAAATCGTTGCTTTGTATCAAAGCCAATTTGACGATTACCGACTTGGCATCCAGTGAGGCACAGACAGGCGAGAACAAACAACATGATAGCAACAACAATCTTCTTCATTTTGGGATACCGTTCCTTTCTGTGTTTCTATAGATAGTATATCATAATCTTTATGAAATATCAAGTAAAAAATATGTAAAATACATAATACGTCTATTGTAATTAACAAACAATTAACTTGACGTTTTAGGATTTGTATGCTATAATATTCTTGAAAGTTAGGAAAGCGAGGTATTTTTGAAATGGAAGTTAAGTGCTATGTCGTTGAATTTAATTCTGCTCTTGATGGCCTGTTTGAGATTCTGGAAGATCATGGTTTTAATTCTTATAACTATCGACTTAGTAGTATATCTGGATATGTGGAAATTGGTGTTTGGTGTTATCCATACCAAATTCGGGAACTTGAAGAGATTTTCGCACCGTATGTCTAACATACGGTTTTATTTTGAAATTATGTTAATTACACTTTACGTGTGATGTAATTAATATTGCGATAACATAAGTTATGGGATTCACTCAAAAGTGAATCCCTGCATCATTTCATTAAAAGTCGGAAATGAAACCGGATCATCGGGATTGGCGAAATTATAATCCCACCACATGTAAACCTGTTCCTGATCGGTCAAATCCTCCCATGTGCGAACAGTGTTGTGTTTAGTCATTTTAGGACACTCCCCTTTCGTTTGTTTCTGTAATGATTATATCATATCAGAAATGAAATGTCAAGTTAAAGGATGGTTAATTACATTCAACGTTGTGTTTAATTAACATAAATTTAAAATGAAATTACGGGAGTATTAACTCCCGTACTTTCCATTCCATTCCTGTGCAATGTGTACGCCATTCGGCCGCGGCCTGTGCCTCGTCAAAACGGAAATAACGCGCGCTACCTTGAAAACCATTGCAATCAATAACGTAAATCTTCATTTTAGGAAATCCCCTTTCTTTTCTGTTCTGTATATATTATAGCAAAATGGAAATGAAATGTCAAGTTAAAGGATTGTAAAATAGGATTTACGTTTGATGTAATTAACATAAAATTAAAATGAAATTTGACTTTGAAATTAAATTCTGTCTAAATATTGTCATAACATAAATTTAATTTTGTACTTGCTATGGTTTCGGGATTGTGGTATAATATAATTACAAAGAAAAAAGGAGTGAATTTCAAAATGAAACGTACTCGTAATAGTTTGTCTTATAAGATTAAAATGTGGTATTATCGGTTGACTTTTAGGGATATTAAACGCGCCTTAAAAACTGGTTGTTCTTTTGCTTTTGAATTTATAATTGGACTTTTGGGATTTATTTTATTCTTTATTTTTCCTGCACTATTTCATTAAAATAAAATGAAATGGGTCTAAGTTTCGGGAATGTAAATAAAGGAATTATAGAAATGGGTTAAGTTTTAGAAAATTAAAATAAACGTATTTTGTAATTAACATAAGAATAAACTAGAAGGAAACGGGATTTAACCCCGTTTCCTATTCTTGTAAAAGCTGGCTTTGTTCTGATTGAAACGGTCGTATGCGCTTACTTGTCTATAACTGTTATATTCTGTTTCGGTGATTTCTTTACCATAGATTGCCATGCGTGTATGCTTTACGCTTGGCATCCTGCGCGCCTTGTCACATGCTTCAAGTAGATTGTTCGCCGCGATTGCGAACTTAATTTCAGTGCTATGACCTGTTCCGCAATGACCTCTGTGACACATCACCATAAAGTACCTCATTGTTAAGTCTCCTTTCGTTTCTTTCTAGGTATATTGTACCAAAAAGTTGAGAAGTTGTCAAGTTAAGTGTTTGTTAATTACACCTGACGTTGAGTTTAATTAACATAGCAGCTTCCAGCTGCAATGTTAAGTTTATGTTAAAAATCGCTTATCGGAAAAACTGCATGAGCAGCTACCACTATGCCGCCATATTTTTTAGCAGCTGTGATTGCGCTTTTGTAACTGTTGCAGCTGCGGAATAGCCACCAGCTCCCATCCAGCTCTGACCAATGTAGCACTTGCCACGGCTTTTCAAGGGCGTACTCATGGACATTGTACACCTTGAGCATACCTGCGGGCGCCTCAATGGAATTAACATAATCATAATTTGGACTTAACATGGATTTAACCTCCTCTTAACCTACTTTTAACTTACTTAACTTTTCTTTAACATACTTCCATTATCATAAGTATACCATACTTATATTAAGGTACAAGCCTAATTATATTATATTTATGTAAAGTCAAGTGTTAAATGTGTGTAAATTAGAAGTGCTGTCTACTCTAATTAACATTGCTTAACATTAAGTTAGGCTTGCCTAACTCGCGCGCCGGCCGAAGCCGAGGTTAACATAAACTTAACAAAAATTTAACAGCGCGCGAAGCCGAGGTTGGCCGTGACTAACTGGCGGTGAAAAAAAGAGGGCTCGCGCCCTCTTTATTAGCCCTGCCTGTAGGTGTAATAATCGCATCCACAGCTTGCGGCCTGCCACTCGGCAAGGTCTTCAGCGCTGACGTCGTAGCGGCCAATTTCGTCCCAATACGCGTCAGCCTTGACGTGAAATATAGCAACTTGCATTGCGTACTTCATGGTCATACCGTTTTCAGCTTCAATGACGCCGCCATGCTGGCCGTCAAGGTAGATAGTCGCGGAGGGCTTGCCGTTGTTGTAGTTGTAGACGATAGTCGCAATGTGGTTCCCGCTGATAACATAGGTGACGATGCCGCAGTTGATGATCTTCATGATTGTATCCTCCTTTTATTTGGTTGGTTGGGAGGGCTTGCGCCCTCCCGTGTTAATTACAGTCGCCCCGCACGTTCCTGCATGATGCGGCGGGTATTGCCCTCGGGGATGCAGTAGGTCCAGAAGCGGTTGTGGTTGCGGCGGATGCGGCGACGCTGGCGCATTTTGCGCTCAATGTTGCGCCAGGTGTAGCAGTAGTTAACAGGGTCGTTGGGGTTCAGACGGCAAGCCTTATTGATGCGGATGGACTTCATAGTATTTACCTCCTTTATTGTCGGTGGGAGGGCTTGCGCCCTCCCTTCGTTGGTCAGATGTTCGCGAAGTGATATTCAGCGTAGCAGTTGGTGAAGGTAGTGCCGCAGCGCAGGTAGGTCATTGCCGTGCGGTAATCCATGCGTTCCGGTACTTGGATAGCGATACCGAACAGCTTGAGTTCGCGCTCATTCCCGTAGGGATTGCCGAACCCGTCGGTCACCACGTACTGGTAACCGGAGCCAATGCGCTTGAATCCATAGAGGTTCCAGTTCCAGCGAAGCACGCGCTCAGCGCGCTTGAGAATCTGTTCAGCTTCCTGCGCGAACATGGTATAGATGATGATGGTATTGTACTTCATGATTATATCCCCTTTCAATATCGTTGGTTGATGTGGCAGGGGCTTGCGCCCCTGCCGTGGTCGGTTGTTAGTCGTCATTCGGGTTGACGATAACGTCAACCTGTACTCCGCGAAGTGCGCCAACCCAAACGCCGTCCAGCGCTTTGGCGACAATCTTTTCCCATGCTCTCGCATAGGGAGCGTTCGGGCAACCTGCATCCGGCTGGATATCGTCCCACTTGGTCAGGTCGGTCGGGTACAGCTGGTCAGGAGTGCCGAAGGTCTGCATGACCTTGCCAGCTTCGGTGCCCATGACTTTCAGCTGATTGCAAGTCACTTTCAGCACACCGAAGGTGTTGACCTGCGCAGCGTCCATGCGGTCAATGGCGTGCAGGATGCGCGCCTTGGTGTATAGCGCAACGAACACGGAGCCGTTGTGCATGTTCATGCGGCTATTGCCACGCTTGATGAACGCGATAGCCACGTAGTCAGCGCGACTGACTTCGTTCAAGTACCAGCGAGCAGCGTCGTAGACGTTCAGCCCCACGGGTACATCCTTGGCGAAGGGCACAAAGCGGCCACCCTTGCCCTTGACTTCAATGCGAGTGTTTTCCATGGTTCAAGCTCCTTTCAATTTAGGCATACTAATGCCCGGTAGGTCGTTTCAGCTTGTGTGCCCGAACGCAGGAAGCGCCACAAGGCACACGTCGAGAATGTTAACAGGGGCCTAGTACAGTTCCAGCGCTTGCGTATAGGTGGGGGGAAATCCGTTGCCTGTACTTTACACGATTTGCCTACTATGGGCACACGGGTAGTGTGGTAGCAAACTCCTCGTCTCAACAGGTTTCGCGCCTGCGGGCTTGTACTAGGTTCAATTTTCAAGGTTCGGTGTCGGTATTTCCCTTACCGGCAAAGCCATTATAACACCGTATGGCCGGAAATACATAATCCGGGGGAATATTGCGGGATTCCAGCATTTTTTCGGGCTGAACGGGCCGGTACCTGCCCAAATTCCACCAACCGCCGAAAATCCTAACCCAAATACTTGACAAATCCCCTAAAATATGGTAAACTTTAAAATGAAGGAAGTTGTATCTCCCAAATGGAGATGTAAGCACATGAAAAAGAAATACTCACTCGACTACTCTATCGAACGTGACATAGACCGTCTTCACGCAGTAGAAGAAATCCTTGACACGCTTGAAACCAACCCTACCAATTCTGAACTAGAACAAATGGCCTCCTACATCCTCTACGGTAAAGATGAAGAAGGCAAAAACGCGGTCCAGCGCGGCGAAACCACCGACTCTGATAAACGCTACAAATCGTTTCAACGCGCCGCAGACAAAGTTCACTCCCTTGACGAAATTCTAGACAATCCACTAGGCGACCAACAATCTCTCCAAACTCTAGAATCTCGCTACATTTATACAAAGAAAAAACCAACCATTCGCCGCCCCAAATATGACAAAACCACCGGCAAACTAATTGACCCCGGCGACAGCGATGTCCCAGGCATGACTCAACTCTGGGAAACTATCGACCGCCTAGACCACATCAAAGCCGTAAACGAGGGCACAATCCCACCAGACGAAGATACTCAAATCTTCACCGACTCCTATCGTTTCTATCAATTTAAACACGCCCTCATAGACATCAAGCGTCACCAATACTATCTTAAAGATAGCTACAAACCCACGCTCCACTTCCTTGCTATCACGCCACCCAAAGCTCAAACCTACGACTGGGATACCGACTCCGCTTATTGGATGCCATTATCCCAATGGCAAGACCGCGTAGACAACGCTCTCCTCCACACTATCTCCCACAACCTAGAAGATTACGAAACTCGCCTGAACCCCACAACCGGAGAAAAAGAAGTGAAATGGGTGGTACGCCGCCACACTTTTGATTGGGAAAATCCTGCCCATATCAGGGCCCTCATCAATCATTACAGTGCCATTTACATGGAATTGGGCGAGAAACTTGATAGCTGGGGCCGCACCCTAATTTATGATTTTGACCGCTATTTTGATATGGTAGGATTTTCACCTGTGCGCGAATACATTCTTACACGCAAGATAGATAAAGCTCCATATCCCACTATTGTGGCCGAATTACAAGAAAAATTTGGTCTAAAATACAACGAAAACCATCTCTGCACAATCCTCTCCAAGGAAATCCCCGAGAAGATGGCAGCCGCCGCAACCAAACACCGTATGCTTCTCACCACACCACAATCTGAACGCAAACAATGCTTTACTTGTAAACAATGGTTGCCGCGCAATAACTATTTTTTCGCTACCAACAACAGCCGAAAAGACAAATTCGCCTCCAACTGTAAAGAATGTGAACGCAAAAAACGCATAGCAAAAGGAGGTCAATCACAATATGACAGACGCAATAAAGACTCGGCGTTGCCTAAAATGTAAGCAAGAAAAACCATCATATGAATTTGCCCACACAGAATCGCCTTTCTTCCCGGGGCATCATTCCATGATTTGTACTTCTTGCCTTGAAAAAATGGTGCGGCAAGACAACTTTAATGAAGTTGATAAACTTTGTCAGTACCTAGACTTACCATTTGATATGGACAAATGGGCATCGCTTTATAAGATACATGGTGACCGCACGCTTTCTGCCTACTTTAACACTCTTCTTGACGAAAGATACAACTCCGTATCCTGGTCTGATGAAAACGAAAGATGGCGTATTGCGCGCGAAGAACAAACAATAGACGACGAAATCAAAGAATTGAGTGAAGCCAAAATGCGCAAACTTAAAAAAACTTGGTCTCCCGCCTATACGCCCGATGAATTACTCTTTCTTGAAGAATACTACAACCAGATAATTGCTACACAGAACGTTTCCACTCCTATCCTAGAACACTACGCTCGTGACCTTTGCGAAATTGAATTGCGCATTAAGAAAGGTTTGCGCGAAGGCCTTGATATAAAGAAGGACATGGACGCCCGCGACAACATAATTAAAATAGCAAAATTTGAAGCTTCTAATGCTAAGAATGCCGCAGACTTTGAATCGGTAGGTGAACTCATGGTGTACTACGGCAAAAAGGGATGGCACCCCAAATGGCACACAGAACCAAAAGATGACGTTGATTTCTGTATGCAAAATATTCAAAACTATTTGCGTCGCCTAGTAGTGAATGAAGGCAATTTCGCAGAACAAGTAGAAGATAAACGCGAACGTTTCAACCTTACAGAACGATTAGAGAATATTGAAAATGAAGAAGTAGAATTTGATGAAACCGCAAATATTCAATATGAAGATGAAGATGCTCTTCTTGGTGATTTAAATGGCGGAAACGTTTATCCGTGATGGCATCGCATTAGAAAAAGGCGTAGTTCTCACGAAACAATTTCTTGACGATAATCAAGCACTTTTTACTTCTTATTTGAATTATTGGTTGTTATATCCTGATTTATTTTTGGACGCAATACAGCCAGAAAATGACAAAAAACATTTTCATTTATTCTTCTATCAACGTATTGCTCTTCGCGCTTCCATGCGATACCGCTATCACTATTGGACTGCTACTCGCGCTACTTCCAAATCTTTTACGGCTTATTTAAGTTCTGTTGTGCGCGCGGTCCTACTACCAGGTTCCAATATCTTCATTTCTTCTGATGTAAAAGGCACGGTCATTAAAATTGCCGAAGCTAAATTCAATGAAATTTGGCGCCATTGGCCTATGCTTCAAAAGGAACTACAAACACGCGAAAGCGGCGGTCAACAAGGTGAAAAGAAGAGCGGTAACTATTATGAACTACGTTTCCGCAATGGCAGTATGATTACTGTCGTCTCAAAAGACACCAGCCGTGGTTTGCGCGCGACCGCCGGTATATTAGAGGAATGCGCAACCATTGAAGAAGAAGATTACAATGAAGTATTACTTCCTCAAATGAACGTAGCACGTCGCGAAGTAGATGGTTCCCTAAATCCAGAAGAACCAACTGCCGCGCAAATTTTCATTACTACTGCACGCGAAAAAACTGTATTTATGTACAGTAAACTTATTGAGTGCGCAGTAAATGCTGTTTTGCGGCCAAACGAATATTTTGTTTGGGGTCTTTCATATGAAGTGCCTTTACATTATGGCTTAATTGATAAGGCAACATTAATGGATCAACGCTACTCAAATACTATGAATGAAGATTCATTTGCGCGTGAATCTTTATCAATCTGGACTGGTAATAGTAAAGATGCGTGGCTTGATTCTAAACGATTAAGTAAACGCAGAACTTTATTAAAATGCGAGCGTAAAGCACAAGAAAATCCTACAAATCCAAACACATTTTATATGATTGGGGTAGACGTAGCCAGATATTCTGCTAATACTGCGATTATGGTAGCAAAAGTATTACCAAATTCGCATGGTTTTAAAAAGAATATTGTCTATACAGAAGTTATTCATGGCGCCAATTACATTACCGAACAGGCGCCACGTTTGAAGAAACTAATACAATTATATAATCCACGAGAGATAGTTATTGACGGTAATGGCCCAGGCATTGGATTGCTTGATGCCATGGTTCTCCCATCATTTGATAAAAATACTGGAGAGAAATTTCCAGCATACTTTACTTTTAATGATGAAAACCATTTACCGCCAGATAAGAAAAAAGAAATGGACGAACCGATGCCAGAGTTAAACGCTATTATATACGACATTAAAGCTGGTTCATCAAATGATGACCTTATCCATTCTAACTTCTTCGCGCAAATAAATAATGGTTCTGTATCCTTTCTTGCTAGTGAAAGAATTGTAAAGGATAAATTATTAAAAACAATTCGCGGCAAAAGAATGTCACTGTATGACCGCAGAGTTTATTTGCTACCTTATGAAATGACTTCTCGTCTTATGGATGAATTAAATAATTTGAAGTTAAAACCTACTGGCGTTCAAAACCAATTTAAGGTAGAACGCATTTCAGCTTCCACCCCAAAAGACCGTTTTTCTGCTCTTGAATATTGTCTTTATAGGATTAAATATTATGAAGATAAAGAGGCACGAAAAGCAAAGAAAAGAAATTTTGGGCAATATGCCTTTTTCAGTCCTGGACGTAGGGGGTGAATAGTGTGAGTGCAAAAGATAGACAAAGATATGATTTTACTAATTTTAAAGTGGCAATAAAAAATCGTGGCCCTAGACTCCCAATCGGTGAAAGAGCATATTCACGCTGGGGCTATCGTACAAGTGACCCGGTTCGCTATGAGGATTTTACACTTGAAGAAATTGAACGCATAATTTGTGAGGGCGATTTAGAATCGTTAAGAGAACTTTCCCGTTATTATTATCGCACTAATGGCGAGTATCGTAATAATATTGATTTTCTCGCGCGTTTATTTCTTTATGATACAATGGTAATACCAGTATTTGAAGAAGGTAAAGGCTCAAAAGCTCAAATTTTAAAAGCATTTTATAGTGCTTGCAGATTTGTAGATAATTTAGATTTACCGAATGCTTTGATGCGTATTACCACTGAATGGTTAAAAACTGGTGTCTATAATGGTATTTTGCGGCAACAAGGAGAAAAGGCCGTAATACATGAACTACCATTAGAATATTGCCGCACCAGATTTAAGGATATGAATAATTTAAATATCCTTGAATTTAATTTACATTACTTTGATAAATTCCTAAGTGCCGAATTAAAAGCTGAAATGGTAGAAACTTTTCCAGAAGAAGTCCAAACTGCATTTTGGCAATGGGAAGGCAGCAATAGAAAGCTGGATCCTTGGGTAGAAATACCGGCCGGTGCTGGCGGAGTATGTTTTTGTTTTTCTGGTGACTGTACGCCGCCTTTAATTGCTAGTATTCCAGATTTAAAACAATTAAAGGATGCTGTAAAACGAGAAGAAAAACGTGATGAAAATGAACTTTATAAACTACTTATTGAAAGGATGCCAATAACATCTGATGGTGAACTAGTTTTCCAATTGGATGAAGTGGCAGACATTCACTCATCTGTGGCCGCAATGTTAAGTGATATAGACACAGTTGATGTACTTACCACATTTGGTGAAACCGATTTAGAAAGTTTACAAGAAACTTCCGCCGCAACACAGTCTGCTGACCGCATAGAGAAATATAAGAAAAACGCCTACGACGCATTAGGACGTAGTTCTATAATTTTCAATGCCGATGGCAGTTCTACACTAGCTTATGCTATTAAGAAAGACGAAGCACTAATGCAGAGTTTTCTTAATATGTATGAAACTTGGATTCGTTTTCATATTAATGAAAAATTCGCGCGAACTGGTTTAACATTTGATTTTGAGATACTTCCTACAACTGTATTTAACCGTAAAGATTTACAGAGTACATATTTCAGCGGAGCCCAGTATGGTTACTCTAAAATGCTTGCGGGCGTATCTATGGGAATTAAACAAATGGATCAGCTTGCAATTATGAATTTTGAAAACGACTTCTTGAAAATGTCAGAAAAGATGATACCATTACAATCATCATTTACTACTTCTGGCACCGAAGTTGCTGCCGAAGGAAAAAATGAAAATTCGTCACAAAATAGTTCAAGTTCTTCGCAGAACAAAGACATAAATAATAAGGGAGGTCGTCCCGAACTTCCCGACGAAGAAAAATCCGAAAAAACTCAGGCCAACATTGCGGCCGCAGGATAAGGAGAATGACTATGGATAGACAGATACCTATTTATTTTGATAGCGTTGTAGTCTCTTCTCCCATCGAAAGAATTTCAGAGTCAAATCCTAATTTGGGCCGCCTCAAAGTGCGTGTTTTCACCAAGTATGGAAATCGCAATGGCTCATACATTACTGATAAAGTAGCAGAGCAACTTATTAATTCCGCTACACAGGGAACCACTCCAGTAGTTGGTTTTTTTGACCCTGAAACACAAAGTTGGGCCTCTCACAGCGGCCCCACTCTCGCTAACGCTTATGGTTATGTGGAAAGTTTTTTAGGATGGGAACCATTTGAAGACACAGATGGCGTTATTAGAGAATATGCTGTATTCTCAATTATTTTGTTCACTAATTATTTTGAAGAAGCAAATAAAGTATTTGGACAGAATCAAAGCATGGAACTAGACCCAGATTCTATTGATGGCGCTTGGACGCGCATTGATAATGTAGAATATTTTGTCTACACAAAAGCAAGTATGCTTGGTTTTTGTATTATTGGTGAACATGAACCTTGTTTTTCTGTATCCTCATTCTTTTCTAAGAATGATGACGCATATACATCTCAACAAGAGAAGTTCTCTTCACTTCTGTTTGACCTCAAAGCACAAGTTGAAGAGGCTGAAAAAAATAATGAAGGAGGAGAACAACCAATGAATGAGTTTGAAAACCAGGAAGTTGTAGAACAGGTTGAAGAGACTCAAGTTGAGAATCCTCAAGTGGAAGAAACACCCGATTCATTTCAGGCTGAAGAAACTGTTGAAACAGAAGAGACTACTGTCACTGAAGAACAAACAGAATTTGCTGAAAATGAGGATGAAGCTGTTGAAGAACCCGCAAATGACGAGCCTTCTGAATTTGAAGCCCTCCAACAGCAGTTCAACGACCTACAAAATTCCTACAATGAATTACAATCAAATTATGAGAACGCCCAATCTCGTATCACCGAGCTTGAACAGTTCCAGACAAACGCAAATACAGAAATTGAAAATTTACGCGCTCAAAACGAGCAATTACAAACTTCTCTACAATCTTACCAAGCTCAGGCAGTAGAAGCCGAGAACAATCGTAAGAATGAATTAGTAGAAAAATATGAAAAAGTAATGAGTGAGGAAGAAATTAGTCCAATTAAAGAAGTGGCTAAGGACTTTTCTTATGATGAATTGGAATCTAAGTTAGCAATTACTTTTGCTAATTCAAAGATCGCTGGCAGTGAAGATAAAGAAATGAAAGTGCCACTACCAGATCCTGAAGAATCACAATTCGCTCTACTTATGAAAAAGTATCGTAAAAATTAAGGAGGGAAATTATTATGGCTATGAAGAGATTTCCACTAACAAGTGCCAATAGCTATTCTAGCAAGTATCGCCCAGGCGAGAAGCTATATGCTACTCTAGAGCTAAACCAGGTAGCTTTCCCAAAGACTGGTATGGTAGTTTCACAGACCCCACTAGGTGACGAGTTCACCCTAGCTGCTCCTTGTGAGAATGGTATGTGGGTTGTAGCTGACAAGGCTGCTGGGGCCATTAAGTCTCCTGCTGCTGCTACTGATAAGCCTATTGGTATTGTTTATACTACTGAAAAGGAATATGATATTTTCCATTATGGTCTACAGACTTTTGGTCGCAAGATTGCTGGCGACTACCCTCGTGTAGGTCTACTAGGTATTGGTGATACTGTAACTACTAATTGCCTACAGTATGATGACACTGAATTTAAAGCTGTTACTTCTGGTGATAATCAGAAGACTGCCGAAGAAGCTCTATTTGATGCTCTAAAGGCAATTGAAACTACTCCTCTATATGTAGTTCCTGTGGCTGGTTCTGCTGTTCCCAAGATTACTGCTACCAAGCCAAATTCTGGCATTTATGCTAAGGTTGTTAAGTTCTATACTGTACCTAACGGCGAGCCCGGCGTTAAGTATCAGATTATTAGTCTATAATAGGAGGTGCGAACTATGAATAATCTACAGATTTTAATGAATGGTGTTTTCGGCCGCAAGGTTCCAGCCGAGTTCGCTGCCGAGAATTATGACTATGAAGCTGCTCTACATGATGAGCTAGTTAAATTACTATGTGATGACAAGGGTCGTTTTAGTCGTTCCAAGTATCGTCGCAATAAGATTGAGCTATTTGAGCTACTTGAACAGAACCTAGAAGAGGTTCTACCACAGAATATCCAGAACGCCCTAGATATGTTCTGCGAAGTTATTCGCGTTCCACAGGGTTCTCGCCTAGAGTTCCGTGTAACTCGCGGCAAGCAGCGTGGCCGTCAGTTTGTTACTCGTGCCACCGAGTCTGGTAACTATGAAACCTTCCGTCTAGACCGTGATCGTTTTGATGTATATCCACAGGCTATCGGCGGAGCCGGCTATGTTGATTTCGAGCGTTATCTTGATGGCGTTGAGAACATGACCGATATTTATGATATTATTCAGCAGGGTATTGTTGACCGCATTTTTGAAATGGTTCAGGAGACTCTACTAAGCTCTTGGAATCTAGCTGGTCGTCCAGCCAAGAATAAGGTTATTGCTTCTAGCTTTGACCCAGCCGCTATGGTTAAGCTTTGCAACGTAGTTGCTGCTTATGGCTCTCCAGTGATTTACTGCACTCCAGAGTTCGCTGCTGAAATGGTAAATGCTATTGTTTATAACAATACTACAAAGATTTCTGATCAGGATATGATTGAAGTACGTGAGCGTGGCTATATTGGCCGCTTCCGTGGTTTCCCAGTTGTTGTAATGCCACAGTCTTACACTGACGAGAAGAATGAGAAGCTAGTTATGAATCCTTCTTTTGCTTATGTAATTCCTGCCGGTAAGGAAAAGCTAATCAAGCTAGGCTTTGAAGGCTCTCCTTATTTCCGTGAGTGGGATGACCATGAGGGCGACAATTCTATCGTTCTACAGGGCTATCTAAAGGTTGGTATCGGTATGGTCGGTACTCCTAATTATTGGGGCATTTATTATAATGCTGGTATTGAAGCAGATGGCTGGAAGGATTATAATGATAATCTAGATTCTGCGATTGCTACTGAGTATCAGAAGGCACATCCAAACGGCTAATTATTATAAATAAATCACTTCAATGGGGTGGGTGAGAGTCTCGCCCATCCCATTTTTCTTTTAGAGTTAAAGGAGGAAATTATTATGGCAAAAATTACTTTAAAGAATATTAGTTCTGCTACTGTTGTTATTGGTTCTACAAATGGTACTATGCGTTCTCGCAGTCTAGCACCCGGTCGTATTATTACTCTAACTCCAAGTGAGTATGAAGATTTGATGTATGAGCCTGGCGTCCAGAATATGATTCGCGGCGGCTACATTAAGATTGATGGTGTACAGGAAGATCGCGCTGTTATTGAAACTCCTACCAATGTAATGGATAAGGATGAAATTATTAAGATGATTGATAATAAGGATATTACAGCTTTTGCCAAGTATATCAAGATTGCGCCTTCTGCTGCGAAGGAAACTATTGTACAGTATGTGGTAGATAATAACATTACTGATAATGCTTTTACCGCTCTAATTAAGACATATTGCGGCGTTGATGTAATTCAGGCTATTTCTGTAAAGCATCAAGCTGAAGAGAAGTAACACATGGCAACACCCTTTCTCAAGGTATATGATGCCTTTCTAGCACGAATAACCGCGGATGAATGGACTCTTGAGGAAGAACTCGCAATCGTAGAGCGGGATTGGCAAGAACTCCTTAACATCGCAATTTTTAGGTTCAAGTATCCGCGTGTTAGTTTGGAAAGAGAAGAAGTTGAGCCTAGCGGTAACGATAATCCACATGAATTAAAAATGTATCAATTTGTTAATGATTTAACAAATGATGAAATTCAATTACTTGCTCTTTATATGAAGCATGAGTGGGTAAAACGTTGTATTGCTAGTTGGGAGAATATTAGACAGCTCTATGCAGATAAAGATTTTTCACAAGCAAATCATTTAGATAAATTAAATAAATTGGAGGCCGCGATTGCTAATGATGTGCGGCGCGCAGAAGGTATTTATGACCGTTCGCGCGGAAAGCGGCCAGCAAACTTATTTAAAAAGTTAGCAGGTAAGAAAAATGCCTTATGATGTAACTTTTGACGGCTATAAAAATAAATTAAAAGGTCGTCTTTACGGAGTGCTTTGTGAAAAAGAAAAAAATGGTGAATGGGAAAAATTTCTTGATTCTATTATAATTGAACTTGAAGGATTGGGGCCAACTTGTATTAACTATTGGCCTCTTCTTGGCAAGTTAAATTCATTGCGCCATCTATCATATGAATATTTTAGAAAAACTATTTTTGAATGTATGAATTTGGTGGGCGCGCTAGAAATAAGGGATAGTGAATGAACTATTTAGATGTATATTTTTCCCGCATTAATCATATGGGAGAAACCACCGCGGAACGTATCCGTAATGGTGGCATCAGGTCGTTTGAAAAATGGCTTGCAGAATCTCCTCATACAATAAGAAATTTATCTGTTGAGCGTGGGATTTATTTTGATGGCATTATCCTTACAAGTAAGGATAAGGAATATGAAAAAATTATGTTTCTTGAAGTTGCCAATAATGTTCCTCTTTTAATCGGAGACATTATGAATTGGACTCTTGATGATGGTAGCATTGAAAAATGGATTATCATTCAAGAAGAAAAGAAAGTGAATGGCACTTTTAGAAGTTTTTGGATTGTAAGGTGTAATTATCTTATGAAGTGGATTGACGCACAAGGGCATTTACAACAATCTTGGGCTTATTTTGTTAGTTCATTGGATAGTAAGATAAAAGGTAATTTCCGTACTTGGAATAATTTAATTACACCGCAACCTAATAAATATGCCGAATTATTAATGCCTCGTTATCCAATAGATAGAGCAACAAATTTTATTGTTGAAGAAGAATCATGGACAGTTGTAGAATATGACCACACAAGTGTCCCTGGTGTAATTTATCTTTCTCTAACAGAAGGTAAAATTAATTCTATCTATGATGACGTTGAAAATAATATTGCTGATACGGATAAACGGGCACAATATAAATTATTAATTCCTAATGAAAAACAAGTATTTGATGTTGGAGTAAATATTCTTGAAACTTTGAATTTTACTTTGACTAAAAATGGAGTTCCTTGTAAAGAGCCCGTTAAAGTGTTGACTACATCTTCAAGATATGTAAAAAAAGAAATTGAATATAAAGAAGATAAACAAGTAGAAAAACTGATAACTCAGCAATACGGTGATAATGTTGAATTAGTAATACAATTAGTAAATTATCCTTCTATTACACAACATTTATTTATTGATATTAAACCAGAGCAGCAAGGAATAGTGGCACATATTAATGGTGCGGATAAAATACATTTAGGTTATAAAGAAAAATATATTTTAGATGCGTCAATAGATGATATACAAGATTATAGATTTGTTTTATATAAAACTATTATTATAAATATTGAAGATGCGGAAAAAGAAGAGTATTCAAATTATTTATTTTTCCCTCATCCTAAATTTCCTAAGAGTTTATTAATAGGAATTTTATCTAATGATTCTATAGATTTATATGAGAAAGAGACTATTCTTGCTAAAGTATCTTATGATGAAAAAGAAGGTAAATGGTTAGTTATAGCTAATGCTAAAAATAAATTGGGTTATGTTGTGCTAGGATGTTTATATAATTATAATAATCAAGATTATTCTATATTTAAAACAATAGAAATTATCCCATTATGGTAGGTGATTTAAATGAATATAAATAATACTCAAAGACGATTTGCCGTAATGGGTGATAATACTTTTGTAATAGCTAATAGATTGATGACAGATCAAAAGATATGCCGTTTGTTAAAATATCAAACAAAAGACCCATTAAAGCCTATTGATCCTATTACTGGTAATAAACAACCGGATGTAGATGGTATAGATTTAATACATAAACAAATCCTTATTGTTCCTAAAGTATTTGATGATAGTACAGAAAAGATGTCTTATATTATTTCAGTATTTGATGATTTTACTGTTAATCAGCTTAATCCTGAATTTAAAATTTCAACTGTTCGTTTTGATATAGCTTGTCCATATGACGAATGGATTTTAAATGAGCAATCTTTAAGACCATATTTAATTATGGAACGAATAGATCAGTTATTTAATGGTCAACCATTGGCTGGTATAGGCAATTTACAATTTTATCGCGCGGATAATTTAACTTTATCACCTTGGATTGGTGGATATTCAATGAGGTATAGAATCAATGAATTTAACTGATGATGAAGTTTTAAAATTTCAACGCGGTTCACCTGTTTTTTTAGACGATATATGCGCGATTTATCCTGCCAAAATGGGAGAAATTGTAGATGAAGGTTATTCAAATTTTCAAAAGTATTTAAGTGTTTTAATTGCGGAAAAACCTGTCATTAATAAATCTGATGATAGTGAATTAAAAGACTTAATGGAACAACTTACAGATTTTCAATATTTATTAATGATGACGGCAGTTGACCCAGAGATTAATCAAACAGTAAAAGACGCTTTTAGATTTTTTACTCATGAAAATATTGTTTTTTCTTTAGACCCCGCGCAAATCATTATAGGGCCAATAGAAGAAAAACACTTATTAACAGAGGAAAAGTTTTATGATTTACAGCGTATCCTCAAACGAATGTATTTCATAGAACAAGAAGGGGAAGAAATTATTATTTCTAAAGACGACCCACCGGCAGTAAGAAGATTAAAAGAACAAATGCGAAGAAATAGAGAAAAAGTTCGCAAAGCAAAAGCAAAACAGGCTGCTCAAGAAGGGTCAGATTTAAAGTTCTCCGACCTTATAGGCAGTATCACCATTGATAACTGCGGTTTAAACATGGAAAATGTTTGGAATATTACATATTACGCTTTTCACGACCAGCTGAAAAGAATGGGATGGCGTGATCAGTTTAATATAAACAATCAAGCCGCTTTGGCTGGTGCAAAATTGAAAAAGAATCAATTAAAGCATTGGATGCGTTCCATTGCGAGCTCTGACAAATCATGATTTATAGGAGGTAACTCACATGGCTGTTAATATTTTTGATAAGTATGGTATTAAGGAAGTTGCCAACGTTTATTTTGAGGCCCTAGAGGACGATCCTAAGTCTAATGTATATAAGGGTGACATCGTTCTATTCCTAGATACCCTAAAGGTTTCTACTATTGAGACTACTGCCGAGACCACAGATGCTACTGGTGGTTGGGGCAATCCTAAGCTAATTTCTTGGGACTATGGTAAGGAAATTACCATCACCCTAGAAGATGCTCTAATTTCTCTTGAATCTCTACGTTTCATGCTAGGCGGTGCTATTCATAAGCCAGCCACTAATGACACTGTAATTGTACATCATACGGAAGAAGTTATTGCTGGTGCTGGTGGTGCTCTACCACTACCAAAGGATCATATTACTGGTAATACTCTAACTCCAAAAGCTACCGCTAATCATCCAATTCGTTTCATTAACTATGGTGGCGGCACTGGAAGTACAGTAGCTGGCGTTCGTACTCAGATTGTTGCTGCAGTAGGCCAGGACGGAACAGTAACTGACAAGGCTATGGCTGCAAATGATATTCTAAAGTTTAAGAATACTGCTATGGGCGTAACTACAGCTGCTCCTGCTGCTGAAGGTGACCATATTCGTATTTTCTGGGATGAGCTAGTAACTGGTGCTGCTAATGCTGATACTGCTGTTGAAGTAACCATTTCTCCTGATACTTTCCCAGGCACTTATCGTGTAGTCGGTGATACTTTCATGCGTTCACAGAAGACCGGTAAGGATGAAGCTTTCCAGTTTGTAATTGGTAAGGCTAAGGTTCAGTCTGAGGTTACTATTACTCTAGAAGCCGAAGGCGATCCTTCTACTTTTGAAATGACCCTAAACGTACTACGTGACGATAACGAGCGTGGTAATAAGGAAATGATGAAGCTAATCCGTTATGGCGGAGCTGCTGCTGACGAGACCAATGCTGGTGACGACATCGGTTCTTTATCTGCTGATGGTCAGTAATTAAATAATTAAACTAGGGGCTTTATGCCCCTAGTTTTTATTTTAGGTGGTGAATCAAATGATTGACCAATATTTTGGTGTAAAAGAACTTTATGAGGTTGTATTAAAAGCTAAAGTTCCTATGCAATTTGGTTCAAGGCGCCTAGAAGAAGGAGAACCTGTTCTCTATTTTGAGAATGTAAGTATCTCCATGCTTTCTGAAAGAAACTCCCCTATAATGGCGCGAGGCGGTTGGTCCAATATGCCTCGTGTTATTTGGGAGGATCGTTCAGAAGTTACTTTTTCTTTAACAGAAGGCGTTATGTCCTCTATTAGTATGGGGATATTATTAAGTGCTAATATGACTGAAAAACAAGAAGGAACTTCTATCGCAGTTCCTATGCGTGAAGGACCTTTTGAATTAGATTCGGATAATAGTTTTGTTTTAAATCATATGCCCATTTTGCCGCCGCGAAAGAAAGTTTTTATTTATGAATATGAACGAGACGTAGGACAAAAGAAAGTATATGGTGAAATTATACAAAATATACACAATATCGCGGGTGAAATAGTTCCCCGTATAAAAGTGAAAGAAGCGGACGCCACCAATCATTATATGGTGGATTATTATTATGAGTATAAGGATGAAGCGTTGATATATTTGATTCAAAAAGAACGCTTTAATGGATTGTTCACTCTTGAGGGTAAGTTTTACTCCAAGGATGAAAATGAAGGCTTAAATTATACTAATTTAATTTATATGCCAAAAGTAAGAGTTGTAAGTGATATTAACTTGCGCTTGGGAGAAAGGGCTGATCCAACTACGTCCGTTTTTAACATCGTTGGTATGCCGGAAAAAACGGATGATAGTAATAATTTAATAGTGAGAATAACGCGTCTTAATCAAGACATTGATGCTGATATATGAGCCACTTTCCTGGGTGTAGGAAAGTGGCTCTTTTTATTTTGGTGAAAAAGGAGAGGTGAAAATAGATGGCTGGTCAAGCAAGTGTAATGATAGATGTATCTGCACAAGTTACTGGATATCAAGAATCACTTAATAAACTTAAAGAGAGTTTAAATAAAATTGATTTAAATTCAGATTTTGGACAACGGGCATTAAATACAATACAAAAAATTCAAAAACAGATTAATGACTTAGATAAAAATTCTAAAAAGCGTGTGACTTCTGAAGCTGGTATTGAACGAATTACTGGTCAAGCAGCATCTGTTGGGCAGGCTTTGCAAGAAGTTGCCAACATGATGAATGGGATTTCAATTGATAATTTAGATCTAAGTAAATTAAGTAGTGATACACAAGATGCTATTAATAAAGCGAGAGAGTTACGCGCTCAATTAGATCAAAGTATGGGCGCTGGCATACAAAGTATGATTGCTGATTCTCAAGAGCTTAAAAGTGTGCTGGAGTCTCTTGGGGTTGATCTTAATAGTTTAAATGCGGATAATTTCGTTTCAGTTTTAAGCGCGGGCTTAAATGATTTAGAAACTAAAACTACTAACTTAAAAGCGCGCATAAGTGAGTTATTTACAGAAATTGGAAATTTAAAACAAGTAAATAAAGAACTAGAAGGTAATCAAGTATTAAAGTTTCAGAAATCTTTTGACTCAAAATTAGTAAAAAATTATCTAGGTGAAGATTATTTTAATCAAATTAATAAATTAGCAGAACAAGCAAAATCTAAAACAACAGATACGAGTTATCATGGAAAAATTGATACAGCTTTTTCAAAATTATTAGATGCTAAATCCTTAAGTGAAGCACGTGCAGAATTAGAATTAATTTTAAAAAATTGGAAAGAATTAGGATTTGCCAATAAAACTACTTTAGAGGGCATAATAGGCCGAAGTGGACAACATACTAAATTTCTTCCAGATGATTTGTTAACTTTTGATCCTAAAATAGTAGCTGAAAAAACAGCAGAAATACAAGATATTATTAATCAAGTTGGAAGTTCTTTTTCTCCTGAAGGAAAATCGGCCATTTCTACATATTTAGAAGGTGGAGATATTAAAGAAGCGGCAAATTTGACTGCAAAGGAATTAATGGAAGCTACGAATAATATTAAAACTCAAATTGAAAAGAATAATAGAGACATAGAAGCTAAATTAGCTGAAAAAAGAAATGCAGAAACAGCATCAAAAAATAATCCATCACAAGCTGATATTATAGAGGACGCTAAAAAACGAGTCGCGGAATTAAGAGAACAAAATAAACAATTGCAAGAACAGGTCGATCAGCAAGATAAAACTGTTCAACAATTATTAAATAAAGAAACATCTGGCGTAAAGGGCTCGGCAGGTGAAGTTTTCTCTGAGGCAACAGCCCAAATTAATCAAGCCACTGAAGCATATAAGCGCTATAATGCTGAATTAGAAAAAGGCCGTAATATTAATACTATGGTCGGTAAAATAGAAGGTGTAGTTCAGCGTTGGTTTAGTGTTTATGCTGCGGTTCGTATGGTCAGTAATGCTGTACGTTCTGTTATTTCTACTGTAAAAGAGCTAGATAAAACAATCACAGAAATTGCAATTGTTACCGATAAAACTCAGCCAGACTTATGGAAGCAAATGCCGGATTACACAAATATGGCTAGACAATATGCTTCTTCTATTTCTGGTGTATATAAAGTTTCTCAGTTATACTATCAGCAAGGTTTGGAACAAAGCGATGTTATGGCTTTGACAGAAGAAACTTTAAAGATGGCTCGTATTTCTGGTTTAGATTATGCTACTGCTACAGACTATATGACTAACGCAGTACGTTCCTTTAAAATGGAAATGCAAGATGCACAGACTGTCGTAGATGTATACTCTAATATTGCAGCAAGTTCCGCTACTAGTACAACAGAACTAGCTACTGCTATGAGTAAAACTGCTTCTTCTGCCGCGGCTGTTGGCAGTAGTTTTGAAAATACTACAGCTATGATGGCTGTTATGATTGAAGCTACTCGTGAAGCGCCAGAGAATATCGGTTCTGCTATGAAGTCAATCATTTCTCGTTACGGTGAATTAAAAGAAAATCCAGCGACAATGATTGATAGCGAGGGAGAAGAACTTAGTCTAAACAAAGTTGACACCGCCTTAAAGAGCGTCGGTATTACAATTCAAGACACTGAACATCAATTCCGTGATTTTGATGATGTAATTATGGAACTAGCACAGAAATGGGATACTATTGATAAAAATACTCAACGCTATATTGCCACCGTTATGGCTGGTAATAGACAGCAATCTCGTTTCTTAGCATTAGTTTCTAATGGAGAACGTTTAGCGGAATTAAGTGAAGAGGCTGCTAATAGTGAAGATACTGCTACATTGCAAGTTTTAAAGACAATGGATAGTATTGAAGCTAAGACACAACAGTTACAAACTAGTTTACAATCTCTATATACTTCTTCTGGAATTGAAACTTTATATAAAGGAGTATTGGATTTTGGTAATAATATAGTTAAATCTTTAACTGAAATGTCTACTGTTGCTGGAATACCATTGGCTGCTATTACTCAAATTGGGTTAACGTTTTTTAATCTAGCAAATATTGTTACTAACGTTTTTGCGTTAATTAAAGCGAGAGCTAGTATGAATGCAAATGCTATGGTTGGCATTGCTCAAACAAGCATGCAGCAAAGAGTTAATATAAGTGCCGAAGAAGCTAGGCAGCAAGCTTTGATAGCCCAGCAACATCTTGAATTTATGCAAGAAGTTAATAAAGCAAAATTTTTACAACATAAATATACTGAAGAACAAATGGTTCAGGCTACAAAAGATGCTGAAGATAAAAAAATGCAAGCGGTTCTTACTGCTGAACAAGAACGGGCCGCTATTTTAGCAAAGCAAACTAAAATGAGTATGGGGCTGAGCGCAGGTAGTTTATTACTTTCTACTATCGGTGGAACTATAAAAGATGATACTAAAGCTAAGAAAGGCATTAAAGGTGCATTTGGAATAGGAAGTTCAGCTCTTTCTGCGGCGGCAATGGGAGCAATGATGGGTCCGCAATTTGCAGGAATAGGCGCAATTTTTGGCACAATTACTGGTATTCTTCAAAATTGGGGTATGATTTTTGAATCAATGGAAGCAGAAGCCCAACGTATGAAAGAGTCCGCAGATGCCGCGAATAATGAATATTTAACAAAGAAAAATGATTATAAAAATTTAGACGAGCAAATAAAGAAATTAAAAGAATTAGAAAAAGCGCAATATGATAGTGAAGAAGCTAAAAAAGAATATATAGATGCTAGTAATAAATTAGCGGAAGGACATCCAGAGTTAATTGCGTCTTTAGATGCAGAAGGAAATGCTGTTATTGATTTGGCTGATACTTATGGAGTGCTTACCAGAGCAAGAGAAGAAGCTTCAAACGCGGCTGAAGAAGCGGCGATAAAGAACTTAGAATATGCTGAAAAATTAGAAGAACAAGCTAATAAAAAGCGTGAAGGACAAGAAGCAGAAAAATGGTATACATTTTTTAATGATTTACCTAATAGTTTAGATGCTGGTTTAGCTTCCGCTTATGACAAACTAAAGAAAAGTGCGGGAGAGAAGGCAAATCAATTACCAACTTTAGATATTTTAAAAGGACAACTTTCTAGAGAGCCGTCTTTATCAGATGTTACTGCTTTATATGATATTGAACATTTAGTACCAAAAGATGCCTATATGGCCTTTTCAACAGAAGCAGCAGAGTTTCAGACTATGACACGTACCAATTATGGTGCAGAATTAACTAGTTCTGCTACTGAAATGTTAAAAGGATTATATAAAGGTATGGGTGATGATGTAGAAAAAACTCTTAACCCATTATTTGATTATATTAATACACAAGATACGGAAGGTATTAAAGAATACTGGAAAGATAATCAAGAAGCAATCAAACAAATACACGATAATAACACCAACACTTTAAATCCTATTATAAAGAATTTATTAGAACAAATTGCAGAATTAAACGGTGGATTTTTAGATATACAAAGCTCTATTGAACAAGCCTCTAATGCTACAAAAGCGGCTGCACGCTCTTCAATGAGTACTTTAGCTTCCATTAAATTTATGGATCAAGACAATTCGTTAAATGAATTTTATAAAGGCATGGAAGGTGCAAGTACTTTAGTTTCTAATTATTTAATGAATACTGCGGAAGAATGGAGCGACTTGGAAGAAAATAAAGGAAAAGGCTATAAAGATTTTATTAAAGCGCCTGAATTTGATAAAGCAATTCAAACAATACAAGAAACTTTAGGAGTCGCTTGGAATGATTTATTGCCAAAAGATAAAGCTAAGTTAAATGAGTTAATAAAAAATAAAGGGAAATATACTTCTGATGAATTACAGACTAAAGTAGCTGAAATATTAGGCTTTAAAATGAATGATATTAATGCTACTGCTGAACAAGCTATTTTAAATAGTTTAGATAATAACTTTTCTATTGGAAAAATGTACGATGCTATTAATTCCCGAAGAGCTAAACAAACAAACGGTAAAAAATTACGAGGTGGGTTGCTGTCTAATTTACAGCTAGGATTGGATGAATGGCAAGTATATCTTGACACTTATGATCAAATTGCTTCATTAATAGAAAATGATACATTATCTCAAAAAGATGGCCAACAAGCCATGAATCGTTATCATGATTTATGGGAGCAAGCTGCTGGTAATGATGTAGCTCAAGGATTATTAGAAAATTGGACAGATTTTTCTTTAACTGGCTTAGCAGAATTTAAGAAACAAGTATATGAATCTAGTTTAGATCCTAAAGAAGCGGAACAATTAGTTCAGAGCGCAGAATCTTATGTAAAATCTATGCCAACTAATTTAACAGCAGAATTACAAACTTATGCTCAAAAAGTAACTACAAATATTGAAGATTTTGAAAAAGCCTTATCCAATAGTACTAAAGGTATGGATTTAAAAACTGCTACTGAACTTGCTCAAAAGACTGGAAAAACTTTAAATGATTTTGATTTTAAAGAAGGCAAATTTTTCTTTGATGACTTTGATGCATTAAAAGAAGCTTATTTTAATGAAAATAAAGAATTAAAACAAAATATAGCTAATGCTGCTAAGGAATTAAAAACTAAATTAGGTAGTATAAATATTTCTGATTTAGGCCAAACTTCAACAGCACTAAGTGATTGGATTTCCCAAGAAAAAAATATAAAAGCAGTTCAAAACGCAGGTATTAATCCTACAGATTTTCAAAATTATTATGAACAATATCTTTCTGAAGCTAATGTTAAAACACAAACTTTTACTCAATGGGTCGCACAAAATATAGATGAAGAATTAGCTGCGTCATTAACTAAAATTGATGAATATATAGCGGATGCCACCGCACGTTCTGCTTTAGCTAATGGAGATTTTGATAACTTTTTAAAAGTCGTAAAACCATTAGATGGTGGGAAGGCTGCACGAGATGCATTAAAATCTGGAGATATAGATTCTTTAGTTGAACAATTTCCAAAATATGCTAGTGAAATTATTAAGAATTATCAAAATATTAATAATGAAATTTATAATTCTATGACTTCTGGCGCTGGTGAATATGTTGAAGCAAATCAATTTAATGCAGCAAAACTTGCTGCTTTAGAGCAAAAAGGTTTGTTACAAAGAATTTCCGGTGCGGGCGCAGAAGCCGTTTATAAGACAATTCAAATTACAAATAGTAATATTGATGAATTGCTTAAAATGATTCAAGATGATAAGAGTCTATCTAATGATGAAAAAGCTTCTCAAATTCAAAAAGCTTTTGATGAAGCGTATCAAGACCCTTATGAAGTCATGGATGGCTTAATTGAAGAAGGCGGCGTTTCAATTGAAATAATGACCAAATTAGCTGAAATGCTGTATGGGGATGCTTCAAAAATTAAAGAAGTAGAAGAAAAATTTAATTTAACCCCTGATATTGTTACTGGTAAATATGAAACGAATGGGGATCTTCTTGATAAAATAACCGAACAAATAAATGATATTACTAGTGGAAAATATTATAAAGATAAAATAAATGAACAAATTGCAGATTTAGAGGCTGAAAGAGAACAGCTTAATATAGCTAAACAAAAAGCAACAAATAAAGAAGATAAAAAAGAGCTTAAATATAAAATAGGTACTATAGGACAAACTATTGCACAGCTACAAGCTGATATTGAAAAATATACTGATCGTGTTTTAGACTTAAATGAAATTAAAGAAGTTAATGATTTATTAGCTAAAGCAGCTTCAATAACTAATAAGCCATTACGCGATAGAAAAACCACTCTTGAAGATATCATTAAAAATATGACGGCTTTAACTGAAGAAAATATTTCAGATATAGCTACAAATATTTTTGGCATGCGTTCCGATTCTGAAGAATTTAAAAAATTAGGATTATTTAAAGATAATGGTGATGGTACTTCTACATTAGATGTTGCCGCTTTACGAAAGGCGATTTCTGAAAATGTCGGAGATATTAATGATGAACTTCAACAACTTTTAGTGGATACTATTCAAAATCAGGCCACAGAAGCTACTAAAGCTCTAACAGATGGTGTCCAAAGTAAAGAAGATAGAAAGAAAATAGCTGATTCTTATAAAGAATTTGTTGGAACCGATTTGGCCGAAGACGCTTGGAATTGGGACGCTGATTTAAATGCTTTCACTCTTAGTGCAGAGGCTTATACAACGTATGTTCATGCTTTAGCGGCTGGCGCTGCCAATGCAGAAGAAGCAGAAGCTATATTAGAGACTGCTCGTGATTCTATTATTGAATCTATGGATATTAGTGGATTTGTTTCTGATGTGGAAGGCATTAGTGGAAAAGCTGGGCAAAAATTATATAAGCAATTACAGGCATTAAATTCTGAGAAATATATTGATGCAGAAGGCGACAATACAAAATATATTCAAGCTGCGACAGAGCGACAGATGAAGTTATTACGTAGTGGTGGACAAACTGCTATAGCTATTCTTAAAAATATTAATCCAGAAGCTACTCAAGAACAAATTGAAGAAGTTTTCTACGCCCAAGTAAATCGTTATCAAGAGGGTATGGAGCAATTATCAGAAGGGCTACAAGTCAATTCTATGGTTGCAGATGAAGAAATTCGTAATATTCTCGCACAGCATAGATTTGAATTTGATGCCAATGGCGTAGTTACTACCGTTGGTAATTTAATTGAAGGTGTACAAGGTGTTTATGAAGCAATTAAAACAAGCGGTGAATCTACTACAACCCAAATTAATAAAGCTTATTCTGATTATTTAACTACACGAGATAAGACCAACAGTGATATTTCTTCACTTCTTTCTGACGCCTATGGAATGGCTTATGAAGAGTTTGGAAAGATTATTGGCAATCTTGGTATAGATTTTGAGACTGTTTTAAAAGATCCTAAATCTGGAATTGTAAGTAACGGTTTCGGTGGTATTAATATTGTTGATTTTAAAGCGTTTTCTAATAAATACTTAACTGGTATGCTTCCAAAAGCTAGCCAAGAATATACAAAATTATTAAGCGCTTATACTGATTCTTCTATTGAGTATATGGGAGAATATAGTAAGGCGGTAGCCGAACAGCTTTCTAATATTTCTTCTGCAAAAGTTGGACAAAAAGTTAATGTTCAATATTTGCTTGATTTGCTTAATGTAGAAGAAAAAACACTTGGTGATATTCTTGGTAGTAGTGTAACAGATGGCATACTTACTATTAATGGCGTAGTTAAAGAGCGTCTTTTTGGTTATTTAAAAGGTATACGTGAAACATTAGAGACTCAAGGAAAAGATACCTTTGCTATTGATGAAATGCTTAATGAGTTTTTATCAACAGCTCAAAGTGAAATTTCTTCAGCTTCTATAGGCGGAACTTTAAGTGCCGAAACCGCTTCTGTTCTAGCATCTTATAATGGATTCTGGACTAATAAAATTAGATTTGATGGTACAGCTGTCTTAGAATCAGCTGATGATTTATATACTGCTGCTATTGATGTTTACGCGGCTATTAAAGAGTCTTTTGAAAATGATAAATCAGATTTACAAACTTTAAATAATGCTTATGCTACTATTATTAAAGCGTCTACTAGCGAGGATGCTGCTGTGAATGCTATGCTTAGTTCTGCAGCTAATCTATCTACAGATACATTGAATAATTTTATGACTTCAATGGGTCTTAGATTAGAAGAAATGCTAAAAGAAAATGGACAAGTTACAGATGCGTGGGCAGATAGTATTGAAAGAGTAGGAGTAGAAACTTATCAAATAAAAGATTGGAATAAATATATAAGTGATGTTGAACAAAAATTAGGCTATAAATTAGATCAAACTACTTCTGAATATATTAATTCTTATATTAGTTGGCTTGATAGTGAGGCAAATGTTGCTCCAAACGCGAAGGAAGCTTTAATGACCTCTTTAGTGCCTAATTTAGATAAACTTAGTTATGCACAAATTGGTCAAATTGCCAAGACATTTGATTTAACTGTAGACGCAATATTAAAACTTGTAGAAGATAATGGTGATAAAACATTTAATGCAAATGGGCTATTAACTGCGCTTGAAGGACAATTTAATCAAGACAATGAATCTTTTGTACGAGCATTAAATGAGCAAAAAGCAACTGTTTTAACTAACTTTACTAATGCTGTATCTACTTACATTAGTAGCCAGAAAGGTTCCACAGATATTAGAGTTTTAAGAGACTCTTTTAGAGATTTTGATAAAGCGATTCAAGCAATGGGCTTTGATCTTAATCTAACAATAGGAGAATTAATCCCTGTATTAAATGATGGTGGCGCACAGGCCGTTGGAGTAATGTCAAGTATAGCAAAAGATATGAAACAGCAACTTAGTGCGCAAGATGTAGAAAACATCTATCGCGCCCAAGTTTCTTCATATGTTAATGCTATAGACACAGTTATTTCTGGTCCAGGCGCTATTATTGATGCCACCACTGCTAGTATTATTAATTCCGCGGGCGGAAAAGCTACAGAACTTGCTGGAACTGGTCAATATGTAGTTGAAACTGCGGCAAACTTATATGAAGCCTATAACAAAATATTATCTGATTTAAAGGCTACTGGCGAAGCTACATTGGCAGATATTAATAAAGTTGCTGCTTTAGCTTTAGAAAATAAAGACGGTGAGCAACAAGCTATTGATGCACTGGGCGACGCTGCTGGCATGACTTATACACGGTTTGGCGAAATTCTTGCACAAGGCGGATATGAGTTATCTGAAGACTTAGTAAATCAACTTACTTCTACTGGTATTATAAAGCAATTAGGTGGCAGTAAAATGCAAATTGCAGATTTTTCTGCATTTGCTGATTTAATGGGTTGGGACGCTAATTCTGAAGAATATGTTTCTGCTTTTAAGAGTTATAATGATTCTTTAATTGAGATGAATAGAAAAGCAGAAAAGAATATTCTTGAAGAGGCGAAGAATCTTGAAAACGCTAAAGCTGGTGATCAATTTAATTTAACGCAATTGAGTGCAGAATTAAATGAAGCTTATAAAAAGAATATATCAAGTTCTTCTTCTATTACTGGTGCGTATAATCCTTTACAAGTATTGTCTGATAAACTACAACAATATAATGCTGAACTTCAAAATGGCATTTTAACTATTGGTGCGGATGCTAATCTACCAGCTATAATTCAAGAAATTTCTAATACAGCACAGCAATATGGCGGTTTATTAAGCAGTGAAATGGCTGAATTGGCTGATGTCTTAGCTAATGTGTTAAAAGGATACACTGACTTAATTAGTGGTGGCATTCAAGGTAAATTAACTAATGTACAAGCTGAATCATTACAGGATTGGGCTAATCAACAAGGAGTTGGTGAATTAGATTTTACCCCGACTGCTGAAGGATTAAAATTAGCTACTAATAGTGCTATTGAATTATATAATGTATTATCTCAAATAGATTCAATTCAAGGTAATTTAGTATTTGATCAATTAGTTGAATCTTTAAGTTCTGATATTGGTGGCCAATATGAACATGTATCGGATACTATGGCTGAGATGGCTAAATTGCAAAAAGAATTGGCACAAAATGAGAATGAAATAGCATTAGCCCGTCATTATGGTGCAGATGATTCTAATGAGCGCATTCAAAATTTAGAGGTACAGAATTCTAAATTACGAGAACAATTAGGACTTTTAAATAAAATTGCTACAACTCAATCTGTAGATCCAAATCAATTTAATTTTATGGATCGCAAATTGCCCGATAGTTTACAAGGTCCATTAAATTATTGGGATTCTGTTGGCAAAGCATATAAAGCAATTAATACAGCTGGAAAAACCGGATATATGGAAGTACAAGATTATGTTAATATTATTAATGAAATGGCAAATCTTGTACAAATGAGTTCTAATAACCTTGAATGGATGGGTATGAATGCTTCTAATGCCGAACAACGTGCTGCTGAATTAATTGAAGCTGGTATGGGTGCATTAAAAAATGTTGATGGCGAAGGGGCAAAAATAGCTTTAGGCGATATAGGACTTGATATGCAAGTTGGCGCAGCTGATATGGGTAAAGGTATTGACTTGGGTGTTAAAGAAATGGCTCGTGGCCAAATTGCTATGTTAGATGCAGCCATTCAAATGCTTGAAGCTATTGTTGCCATGGAAAATCTTGGAGATATTGGCGCGGATGGAGATGGCATTTTAGATATTGGCGATATCTTTGAACTTACTGATAGTGGAGATGTTATCACAGAATCTACTGAAAATGGTGAAAAGTTATATAAATTTACTGATGAATATATCAAGTGGCGAGATAATTTATTAAAAGCTGCTGAAAATAATAAAGATTTAAGTGATGCATTAGATAACATCAAAATTAATGGTAATACTTTAAAGGAAATTTTTGGTGATAAAGAATCTGCTTTTACTAATATTAATCCTCAAGATTATTTTAATATTTTAAAATCTTTTAATGAAGCAGCTAAAAGTGGCGATTTTAATCTAGATAATATTGAAAGTAGTGTTTGGAAAACTCTTTCTGAACTTGGATTAACAAAAGGTACAACAATAGATATAGGAGATTACACTATTGGAGTAAGCGGCAATCAAGTATATGAAATTGATTGGAAATCTGAATCTACTCAAGAAGCTTTAAAAAAATTGAATGAAGGAAAAGCAGTTACCAAAGAAAATCAAGAGGCATTAAAAGAACAGTTAAAATCAGCAATGGATAAATATAATGCTGGTGAACAAATGTCTGAAATAGAAGTTGAGTCTGTTCTTACTATGAAGAATATAATAAAAATAGACGAGAATGGAGAAACTTATATTTTAGATCAAAACGGAAAACCGGTATATAGAGGTAGTGGAAAAGAACCAAGTGAAGCATTTGAAGGATTAAAAAATGCTTATAGAGTAGCTGATTTAGCTGGAATAGATATTAAAGATGTGACAATAGAAGGAAAAGAAGCCTCTGGAGAAATTGAATATGAAACCGGTATAAAAATAAAGGTTAGAATTAATCCAGAAACTAGTGAAGCAGAATTTACAGAAGATGGCGTTCCAGGTACTTTTAATACTATTGATGATTTACGAAAAGCAGCATATGAACAGCAATTAAAACAATTAGTTAATGAGCATAAAAAACAGGATAAAACATATAATACAGAAGATGCTAAACAAGAATTAACTTATGATATGTTCTTATATCAGCATTATAATATTATCGCAAAAACAGATACTAAAATGTTCACTTCTGATGGCGAAGAAATAAAGAATCCTACCGAAGCTGTTAGAAATGAAATGAAGAAAGCTTTACAATCTGGTAAGAAAGTTGCGGATGCGAATGGTAATATCATAGATGATTCTTTAAAGAATAATAAAGATGGTTCTTATACATATACTTTACCTTCTGGTAGTCAAATAGAATTTGTACCTGGCCCTGGTGAAAGTGTGCAGGATGCATTTAATAGATCTTTAAAAGAACAATTAGGAATAGATACTGGCCTATCTGAAACAATTTCTTCTGCCCTTACTGAAGTTTTTTCTAGCGATATAATTAAAAATGCTCTTGTAGGTTTAACTGAAATAGAACCAGGTCAACTTCCAGAAGTAGCATCTGCTATGGGACAAGTTGCTACACAAGCACAAACCTTAGCTGGTATTAATTGGGACCTTATTGCAGAAGGGATTAAGAAAGTCGCAGGTGCGAATGGTACTGGCGGAGAGAATCCTCCAACCCCTAGCGGCGGAACAGGTAATCCTAGTGGTGGAACAGGTAGTCCTACTGGTGGAACTGGTGGAATGAATCTTCAACTTACTTCTCTTGAACTTTCTGCTGCTTCTGTAAATCTTGATACTGCTACAACCGTTACTGCTCCTTCCGCTACTACTATTGAAGCAAATACATTGAATACTAGTGGTGCTACAATTGATGCCAATAATAGTACATTTACTGGTACTCTTGCTATTAGTAAGCCATCTGGTGATACTGGTGATACTGGCGGTAAAAGTGGAAAAGGTGGAAAAGGAAGCAATAATAAAGGACAAGATACCCCTAAAACATCAAAAGCGGAAGCCCCAGCACAAGTTGACGCATCTGGATTGCAAGAAGGCGCATCACAAGCTCAAGGTTCTATAGACGTATTAGGTGGAGTTTTTAGTAGTTTTTCTAGTATTATAGCTGGTATAAACTTAACGCCTGTGAGCGATAATGCAGAAACTTTAGGTACTAATGCGGCTAATGCTGCTTCTCCTTTAAGTACTTTGGCATCTACCGTAGCGACATTAATTAGTAAGTTAACCGGAATACCAACTTCTTTACCTACTTTAACTTTAACAGTATCTGTTTCAGTTACTGGAACAGGAGCAACTGGTAATGCAACTGGTTTATACAAGGTATTCTCAAAAGGTAATGTTGGCAAAGCGTTTGCTGCTGGTAAAGGTACTCTTATGGGTGAACTTGGACCAGAATTAGTTGTATCAGGCGGACGCTATTTCTTAGCTGGAGAAAATGGTGCTGAGTTTGTTGATTTAGATAAGGATGCAATAGTATTTAATCATTTACAGACTAAAAAATTAATGACACAAGGCCATGGTGGACGAGGAAAAGCTTTTACTAATGAAAAGAATGCAACGACCTTAGCCACTGGCAATATATCTGGTCCTGCCCTTGCAAGTGCGTCTGCTGCTTTAGCCGCATTAAAACAAATCCGAGCCATGTGGCAATCAATGCTTGACGCATCAGCCAAAGATCTAGGCTCTCAAGCCGGCCGCGGAGGCGGCGGTGGAGGAGGCGGCGGTGGCGGTGGTGGAGAAGAAGAACAGCCAACCACTACTACTGATGACATCCAACGCTGGTATAACTGGTTGCGTCAAATTGACCATATTGAAATGCATATCACCGAACAAGAAAAATTGCAAACTAAATATGAGAATGATAGAATTGCTAATGGTGAAAAGATTTATCAAGCACAGAAGGCACAGTTGAATTTATTAGACCAAGAAATTGTGCGTAATCAGAAATTAGCTGATTTACAAAAGAAATGGTATGATAATAAAGCTAAAGAGCTAAAAGAATCATCTTATGGAAAAATATTTACATATGATGAATATGGTTTACAACAATATGTTGGTGATGATAGACCCGGCTCTGGCGAAGGTCTTGATATTCTTGAAAATCTTACTCGTCGTAATGTTAAAGGTGAAGCCATTGATAATGCAAAAACTGCGAAAAAACAATTGAAATATTTACAATCAGTTGGTTTTAATATTTCTGATTTGCTTTATAATGATGATGGTACAAAAGTAGCTAAGTCTATTTCTTCTTCATTAAAATTAAAGAAATTTAAAAGTGACGATAAAGATAATGATTTATATACTCAAATGATGGAGAATTTCTGGAATAATGTTGATGCTTGGCGTGATGAACTTGATAGTTTATATGATAGTTATCATGAGCAATTAGAAAAAGTAATTGATAACCAAACTAAGCAGAATGAAATTCTTCAGGCGTTTGTTGATAATGAATTAGATGTAGAACAGAAATTATTAGAAGCTGTTGAAGCACGCGAACAAGCTGTAATAGATAAATTACAAGAACAAAAAGATGCTTTAGAAAAATCTAATGAAAGATATATTAAAGGTTTAACTGATTCTCTTAATAAAGAAAAGGATATGCGTCAACAGAATGATAAAGATACTGAACTTACTAAATTGCAACGTCAATTAGCTATTCTACAACGTTCTGGCGGTTCTGCTTCTCAAATTAAATCATTGCAAGATCAAATTTCTTCTAAGCAACAAGATGCTTATTATGATGCAAGACAACAAGAAATTGATGCTATTCAAGAAGCTTCTGATAAACAGTTAGAGAAATTAGACACTCAAATTGATTTACTTACTCAAACTTTAGAATATCAAAAAGCAAATGGTTTATGGTGGCCAGAAATAAGAGAGAAAATGGCCGGGCCAGAAGAAGCTGCGACCGCATTTTGGAATGAATATTTAAATTCTCGCGGTGGTGAATCTGCTTTACAACAAAGTGAAGATTTAAGAGAATTTAAAAAAGCATTTCAACAATGGATGGGATATAGAGAAGATAAAGATGAGTATGGCAGTACTTGGAGTAATTTAAAAGATTGGATTGATTCTGAAAATATTATTGGCCAATATACTGGATATTTAGGAGAAATTGATACTGAGGCTCATATGACTGCCGCGAGCAATGCTAAAGGTGCTGCTATTGAAGCTTATAATAATAAATATAATGAATTAATAAGTAGTGGTAAAACAGAAGAAGAAGCTAAAACAGAAGCAAGGCAAGTAGGAATAGAAGCTTATAAAAAATCTATACAAAGTAGTGTTCAGAATACAAATAAATATAAAGGTGAACAAGCTTTAGCAAATTGGAAAGAAAATGAAACTGCATTGCATCAATTAACTGGTAAATCTTATTATGATTCATTAAATGAAACTAATCAATCAGATTTTGATACTGCATTTTTAGATAAATATACAGAGAGTGGCAATGAAACAGAAGCTTTTAAGGCAGCAGAAGCAGCTGTCACTGATAAATTAACATTTATACCAGATAACAATGTCGCTTATTATACATATAATTCTAAGAAAAAAACAGTGAAAAAAGCGGGTAAACTTGCAGGTGACGGCAGCCGTTCTTATACATTTGATGATGTGATTACAGTAAGTAAAAAGAAATATTTACATGTAGCAAATGGTGGAAATGAATATATAGCTGCGGCTAATATACCAAATTCATCTGCTATAATTAATGCACTTCAACCTTCTAAAATGGGTGTTGATGCAACTGAAGTCAGTACTAGTGATAAAAACTTAAATGAATATGAAGAAAAATTAGCAAAGGGCATTGATGTTGTTGTTCCAAAAGGAACCGCATTTTCTGGTGATCTTTCATATGAAACTGTAGGTGATGATGGTAAGATACAATCACATGCTTTAACATCAAAGAAAAAAACAAAAGCGCAGGGTACGTATCACGCTGCTACAATAAATGGTTTAACGGCCAATGGTGATTTTAAGAGCCTTGTGCTAGATAAATATGAAGGAAATAAATTAGTTGCCAATAGAACATTAACCGCGACTAATCTAAAAAAAGCTAAAGACGGAAAAGATGCCTATGCTGATATTAAACAAAAATTAAAAAATATAATACCTAAGAAATTTAAAACAGGCGGCATGGCTGATTTTACAGGTCCTGCTTGGTTAGATGGTACGTCAAAGAAACCAGAAGCTGTTCTTAACGCGGCACAAACTGATTTCTTAAAGAATGATTTATTAGGTAATAAAAACACTTCATTAATGTCAATAGTTTCACAATTACAAGATTCTTTCAATAACACAGCAACTGGTGCTTCAACCACTTCAACAGATGATAGCATCAATATTGAAAATGTTTCAATTAACTTCAATGCTGGAACTATTTCAAGTGATTATGATGCTCGCCGCGCTGGTGATATGGTTAAGGAAGAAATTCTTAAAATCGCGCGCAAAGCTGGTAATCGTAGTATAGCAAGGAGGTAAAGGAGTATGGCAATTTTAGAAGGAAACGAAGTTCGGTCTACTGAACCAAAAAGAATGCAGGTATATTTAGCAACTCATGACGGGGAAGGCAATCGCCTTCCCTTCATGAATAGAGCGTATATAAGTTTTTCTTATGGTGGAAAATATATTGAAGATTTTAATCTTTTAGCCACTATGGGAGATAGATTAAATAAAAATGTATATGCAAATTTTGAAGATGCTACAAGTGAATATGATACTTTAGATGGACAATATTTTTGGGGTACTCATTTCACTACTAATCAATTGGATTTTACATTGTCTACCGATGGTATGACACAAACTGATTTAGAAAAGTTTAAGATGTGGTTTAAACCCAGTGTGGAACGAGAATTAATATTAGCCGAACATCCAAATAGAGTAATTATGGCTCGTGTTGCAACGCCGCCATCTATTTCTATGATACCTTTTGAACAAATTGAATCAATTCGTGTAAATGGTATTTTAAAAGATATTCCAACCGCTTTATATCGTGGAGATATTACTTTATCTTTTATTATGGATGAGCCTTATTGGAGTGGTAAGCTATTTTATATGCCTAAATATTTAGACTTAAATACTTTTGAAGGGCAAGAAAATAGTAAAGCTATAACAGATGAAAATGATCCTTCAAAGACACTAGTCCCAGCAAAAACAGAAGCAATGGTAGATACTATAAATAATAAAGATACTTTAAAAATGTGTTTAGAAGATAATTTACCATATGGACAATATTTACCTGAATGTACCTTTTTTGGAAATGATCACTATATGACAAAAGATGATGGAGGCGCGATTGTTGGTGTATCAAAATTGCCAGCGCGTTTAGGTATATTAAATATTGATTCTAAAACTGGCGCAACTATTGGTAATAATGAAGATAACTGGTATGTATTTTATTCTGGCACAGCTCCTTCTAAACCAAAAATTAAATTTACTATAAAAATGGATTATGATAATAGCGATAAAATTATTTTTCCTAAAGGTATTGATGGAAATAAAAATATTGCTACAATTACAATAGGAACAAAGACTTTTACTTATGGACTGCCCGGATTATTTGTTGCTTATAATAAAGCAATTGATATTTATAATGGTTCTAATTCGGCTAGTGTTATAGACCTCCAAGTAGAAATGCGTGATCAAATAAAAGAAAATACCATACGTGCCGCCGCGATACAAAACATTAGCAATTCTACCAATTTTATAGATAATATGAAAGCAATTTTTGGAGACAACCCGACGGTTACTTATGTAATTGATTCAGCTACTGGCGAAGCATATGGGACATTCACTATAAATTCTTCTGAAATAAAGCAAAATGTTGGTGATATGATACGCTCTGATTACTTAATAATAGATGAAAGAAGTAACTTCACTTTTGGAGAAAATATAGATAATGAGCGAGATTGTTTTAAAATTCAAAGTAGTGAAGAAATTACTGATTTCTTAATATTATTTAAGAATATGTATTATTAAGAGTAAAGGAGGTAGAGACTTATGATAACAAATCGTAATCCACGTAGTTATGAAGTCTCTATTTGGACGCTTCAAGACAGTTTTATTACTGTCTTGAAGCAGACCAATTTAGAGCATAAAGGATTGATTGAAGAAGCAAAAATGTCTTTAAAAGATGATAGCGAAGATACATTCTCTTTTAGAATACCCATGTATATTCATAGAAATGGCCGGCGTATGGAAAATCCGCTATGGTATAATACAACTAATGGCAATTTAATAGCGAATTTGCGCAAATTAAAAGTTATTTTTAATAAAGGAAAACAAGATAAACAACGCATTTTTGAATTTTTAATTACTAAGGTTACTGAAAGTCATCAAGGATTTGAGACTTATTGTGAAGTTGAAAGCGAGGGGTTAGCTTTTAATGAACTAGGCAAAACTGGTTATAAAATAGATTTATCTGAAGATTTATATTTGATGGAATATAATGATTGGAAAGATAAAAATCCTACTCTTGAAGAGACAGAAACTAATGGCTGCCCAATAAATAACATTAATTATTGGGTTGATAAAGTTATTCCAAATGATGGCTCATTAGGATGGATAGTAGAATATAAGATGGATTGGTCTGATTTTATTATGGGTAATGATAATATAGATCAGTTAAATTCAACTAAAATATATGAAGAAGCTTATAATGAAAATTGGAAAATTAATGATGGCGACTTTATTGTCCCTGCGGAAAATTCTTTAATTAGCACAAAAGAAAAATTACGCATGGTAACAGCAAACGATAGCAATCGTTATAATTTAACACAAACTATTGCAGAAACTTTTGGAGTTTACTGTAGATATATATATGAGTATGATGATAATTTTTATATTACTGGAAGAAAAATACAATTTTATAACTCCGGTCTAAAAGATAAAACAGAAGACATTATTGATTTTAATTATTATTATGATACGGAAGATATAAACCGTGAAATGGATAGTGCAGATCAAATCACCAAAATGATTGTGCTTTCTAATAATTCGGACGCAGATTTAATTGATAGTAGTATAACTAGCGTTTCTGCTAATAAAAGTCTTGAAGACTATTTATTAAATTTTGATTATTTATATAATATTGGTGCTATTACCAAAGAGCAGTATGAAGAAGTACCTAAATTTGAAGCTAAAATGCGTCAACACAATGAAAAATTAATGGCGTATTCTAATGAAATGCAAGTATGTGAAGAGAAACTTATAGAAGCACGAGCAGAGTATGAGAATATGCGAGTTATGTGTGATGAAGATAATGAGCGACTTCAAGAAGAACAGAATTATATTAAACATATATTAAATGCTGAAAAAACCGATTATGATAGAGATCCTACAACACTAAGCATGACTGGCTATAATCCAGATATTTGTGTTATATATACTAATTCACAAACTCAGATTCGTGAGTGCTATTTTAAATGGGAAAGTGTTATATATGATACAAATCATCCTATTATTCTTTTTACGAGTTTAGAAGCAGCAAATGAATATGGTAGAACAAATGATTTAAGTGAATTAGATGCGAAAAATTATATTAAATTTGATTCCTCTAATACCGAAGGAATTGAATTAATTAAAGACAAACAAACTCAATTGATCGTAGGAATAAAAAATATTCCAACTAATTTTAATTCTGCTCTTTTTGCCGTCTATAGTTATAGTCCAGATACATATCATAAAATATTAGCAGAAATATGGGGAAAAAAATATAAAGAAGATAAGGAAAAACTTCCAGAATTAAAAGCAATTGTAGATAATTTACACGGTGAAAGAAAGCGGATAGATGATTTTGATAGCGATTATGTTAATCAGAATAAAAAAGGTTTATTATATAATTTACAAATTCTTTATGACGAAGAATTAAAGGCTAAAGAACAAGATATTTTAAAATTTGAAAAAATGATGGGACCAGCTTTGCGCGAAGGCACTTGGCAACCAGAAGATACTTATGCAAAGTATGGCGATAAAAAATCTTTATTTAATTTGGATTTAAATTCTAATAGTAGCCCTGAAATTTTTTGGGATAATATATTGTTTGATGATGAAGATAAAAATTATTATGAAGAAGGAAGTAATTTAAATAGAGTTTATTATCCTTGCATTGATTTATCAGAATTAATGAATTTATTTACATTAACTAATTTAGAAACTATTAATAATGATAGAGACGAAAAAAACCATCCAAATCTTATTACTATTTCTGATTTAGGATTTGTATGGGATGATGTTACGATTCCTGGAATGAAGAATTATATAGAAGAATATAATAAGACATTGCCAGACGAACAGAAATTAGATGTTATTAATTTTCCTTATATTCTTAATATTGGTTCTAATGCACAGTTTGGTTTTTTAAGATGCGTTGAAAATTGCAGCACGAGCGATAATAAAAAATCTTATTCTAAAAATATGATTATTCCCGTATTAATACTTACTGGTGCTGAAGATTATATAGTGCTAGAAGATGGTAAGACATTAACTAAAGCATTAAAAGAATTAAATGGGAGTATTGGATATATAACTAATAATGTTATAAGTGAAACAATACAGAATGGACAAACAGAAGAAGAAATTGTAAAAAATTTACGTTCATTTAAAGCCCTTACTTCTAATGAAAATATTATTTTTATAGATGATAATAATTTTAATAAATTTGAAATTGTGTATCCACGTATTAAAATTTCTTCATATAATTTTAAAAATAATACTGATAATTATAGTTTATATGTTAATCAAGAAGAAAAATCAGTATTATTATCACCTTATTTTTCATATAACATTTTAAATAGATATGATTATGAAGAAGGTGCAATAGATTGGGCAAAATTAACTACTGATAAATTAAATTTTGTTGACACTGATTTTTCTTATTATATTAATATCAAACCAGAAGTTTTATTTAATTATTATAATGATAATTATCCATTATTTACCTTTAATTATGAGCTTTCCAATACAGGATTAGCAATTTATTTAGATGCTTTAAAAATAATGAAGGAAAATGCGTGGCCAAAAGTAACGTATAATATTACTCCTAAAATTATTAAAACTAATTTTATGGAAACAGCATATGATAGAATACACACTTTAGTCCATATAAATGACTATGATTTAAAATTTGAGAACGTTATGGGCTATATTTCTGGTATTGATTTAGACTTAGATAAGCCTTGGGAAGATAGTATTGAAATAAAAAACTATAAGACTAAATTTGAAGATTTATTTACCTCTATTGTAGCCTCAACTGCGCAAATGCAAAAAAATTCCACTGTTATTAACGCTCTTTCTTCTGTTATTACAACTAATGGTCAAATTGCACCAGAAAGTTTACAAAGTAGTATTTTGGGTAATAATTTACAATTAGCTTATACGCAAGGAAATAATGGCACGTTTACTATTGAAGATAAGAGAATATTAGCAGAAAGTTCTTCTGGCGGCGCTGTAGTTTATACAGCAAGTGGTATTTTTACAGCCACAGAAAAAGATAATGAAGGAAATTATATTTGGAATACTGGTATTCTTCCATCAGGTATTAGCGCGAATGCCATTACTTCTGGCCGCATAGATACTAATTTAATTAATATTTATAGTGATAATAATTTACGACTACAATTAAATAAAGACGGATTATTTGCTTATAAATCTTGGTTTTCTGATGGCGGTACTTTACCACAAGATAAATTAGAAGAAATTAATAAAAGAGATGGAATGGATCCTTCACAATATGTTGTTCATAATTCAGAAGGACTATTTTTAATTGCTAAAGAGGGCGCAATGCCTGAATATCAAGCGGTTAAATATGCTACAAAAGAAGATAATAATAATAAGCCATTAATAATTAATGTTAATGGTAAAGATTATGAATTAAATAAATGGCCAGTAATTAAACAAGATGGTACTTTTGATTTTACAAATGAGCGTTATACTGCACTTACACAAGACGTTAATAGGGTAGAAATTAGCTGGAATGGTTTAAAACTCCGTAATTGGAATAACGATGTAACGTTTTATGCTGATCCAAATACTGGAGATTTAGTATTAGGTGGTACTTTAATAGAAGGTAGTACTTATTTAACTGTTCCAGAAGAAATTATAGAGCAATTATATGTAAAGCAAAATCCTGAAGATAATGGTGCGGATGAAGATGAAAACATGGCTGTTAATAATAATAAACCACAGACTTTTGTAGACCATATCATTGACGCTATAAATACCAATAAAGATATACGCTATTTACGTTCAGATATTGTTGCGGTAAAAGCAAGTGATTATTGGGATTGGAAAGCTACAAGTATTTCTGAAAAAATTGTATATGATGCTTTAGAAGCAGAAGATGGTATTAATAATCGCTTACAAGATGTAAGAGATACTTTACAAAATTTTATTAATAATGATTATGCACCAATTATTGCTTCTATTTCTAGTGTTATCGGTAAAGGTATATCAGAAGTAACAAAATTTCCTTCAAATGCGAACAAATATGATGGTGTTAAATTAACTCAAACATATGGGACCTATCCTCCAGGAACTTATTGGTATGATGGTACAGAATGGGTATCATTAACAACCAAAAATATTAATTTGGGTACTAATCAAGAATTAAATCTTTTTGGCGCAAATGCTACATT